>ERZ1034365.1886-NODE-1886-length-10206-cov-2.868694_pt1 | contig 10206 bp, 17 predicted proteins | sample MGYA00520615_ERZ1034365 | MGnify/ENA primary metagenome ERZ1034365 (study PRJEB33736, sample SAMEA104284505) | Azolla filiculoides | biome: Urban; feature: Water surface; material: Ditch water | place: Netherlands | collected 2015-10-28 | depth 0-0.1 m ...
CATAAGGCTTACCAGCTTTTGTAGTACCTTGTTGTACATCAACATCAACGATTTTAATTTGCATATTACTCATACAGACTCCTGTGGTTAGATATATAGTTTAACATGTTTTAAGAGAATGTCAACTCTTTAAGTTCTAGCATGTTATGACCGACCGATACCTCACCTAGCATCGGTACATTCCAATTAACTCCGTAAGCACGTTCTACAAGGTTGGGAAGATCTCGAAAGATTTTATCAAAAAGAACTGCCGTCGCTTCTACTTCATGCTCAGGTACATCAGCTACAATCGAATCATGCACAGTGGATATAAGCTTTCCAGTTAATCCCTGTGCCTTCATTCGTTGATAGCAAGCAACACGAGCTACTGCCATTACGTCAGCACCACAACCTTGGTTTGGATAGTTAGTGATGTCAGGTTCAGACCATACTAAGTCTCCACGCCAATTTTTATGGGGTTCATAGTGATACTCACGCCCAAAGGGAGAAGTAATTTTACCAGTAGTAGTTGCTTGTTTGATGTACGCCATGTGTGTATCGTGGATTTTGCTGTACTTCTTGTAGTATTTGTCGATAACTGACTGCCAGAAGTCAACTGATTTTGATACAGGCATGAAGTCAGGATCTTTGCTGTAGGCAAATGCCGATCCACGATAAATCCAACGGAACAAGAACACTTTGGCAATAAGTCTACTTGGTAGTTTGAAGGCGACTTGGTTTGCTGTGTGAATGTCATTCTGTGATGGGTCATTGATTACTCCATGCCATTCGTCAATACCAACAGGATCTTGACTAAGATACAAGTAAGTACACCATTCGAGACTCTTGGCATCGACGTTTACAATCATTTAGTACCTCGTTATACAATGCCTTTTAGCTTCTTTAGGCAGGTTTTGTTGATTTGGTTTGCTACTGGATAAACGTCCTGTTACAGCAAGGCAATTATTCAAGTTGCTGTGTAACATACCACCATCCCAATTGTAAGTAGCAATAACCTTCGGCAAGCCTTCTAGGTATGTTGACTTTAGCTTCATAATCTTTGAACGCTCTAATAGCCAACCAATAACTTTCTTTGCTGTTGCTGAAGGTTTAAGACTTAGTAGGGTTGATTCATCAGTGGAGTAGTATCCTTCTTTTTTGAGTTCCGAATTTTTGATTGGAGCAACGATAGCGTTAAGCTGATATTCTTTAGGGACAACTCTGTATCTAGTTTGTCCTGCTTTTGCTCCTGTTTTAAAGACTCCAATAGGGACTCTAGTTTCTTCCACGATTGTACCTCCATATAAGAGGACACTAACGTGATCACGAGAATCAAAGTTAATAGGTACTCCACCGGTAAATTCATACAGTTTACTTTCTAAATGTTTAACTTGTTTAACTAATGTTTCTGCTTGCTCTAAAGATTTATCTATGTCGTACAGAATGCCATTATACTCCATTTCTTGTAATACAAGTAGATCATTACAGTGCAATCTAAACAGACGGAATTGATGTGCTTGTGTTGTCTCGAATTTCTGAACTTGCTTGCAGAAGACTTGCCATGTACTCTCAACGTCACCAGCACCATACTCTGCTAAGATCTCAATAGGGATCTGGTCAGTATCAATGCCTTTATCCCAATAGTCTTTCTTAACAACATCTATCTTTTGTTGAACACCGTAGTTGATACACATAGTACCAAGATCAGGATACTTCCATGTTTGTTTGCTAAAGATAAATTCAGCTAACTGACAGCACCAAACATAAGATAGTTTAATACCTAACTCACGTTCGATCCAATGCATATCAAACTTTAGATTGCTGCCAATAACACAAGAAGCATCACTAAGGATACCCACTGCGTCACTAAACTTCTCCTTTGTTAGAATAATAGGTGGAGAATTGCCTTGCTTTAATTGGATGGTTACTAATTTGTTTGTTTTGTCAAATGGATTACCCTTGTTCGTGATCGTGGTTTCCACATCCAGAACAACTGGATTCCGAAGCAACAAACTCAAAATTTTGGAATTCAATTAGATCCTCCAAGCCTCGCTTATAGATAGCAGAATTCAACATTTTCTTTACAAAGTCATCTGCTTCTTCCTCTGTTACTGCTGATACAATAAAGTTAACAGGAACATCCCATTTAAGATTTGCCATGTACTTTTCCTAACTCTCGATAATGTGTTAGTGGATCATCTTCTACTTTGCAATTAGCAATATCACGGAACATCTGTTCAGCAAAGATAGGATTGTCTTCCTTAAATACTTTTACCAAAGCGCGCACGGCTGCCTCACGTCCTTGTTTGTTTAGTGTAGGCTCATCGCGCAATGCCTTAGCAATTTTCATGATACCTGTACGTTTAAATATGTTTTTCATTGAATGTCTTCATACCTCGCAATCATGGGATTAATCCTAACTGATTGCCTACCATGCCTAAGATTAGGATCAGTATCGTCGTCCCCAGTAAGTTTATTTTTACAAAGAACCAAGTGTCGCATATATTCCTCACTGATGTCATGAGTCTTTCCAATGCCCAAGATCCAGTCAGCCTCAGCTTGTTTAGCAGTCTTAGCATTTGCTACATCGTCCATACTTAGCCATCGTTTTCCCTCGCCACTAGCGCCAGCTTGACATACCGCGATAAGTGGGCAGTAGCCTTTTGCAATTTCTCTAGCCCACATATAAATTGCTCCAAGTCGGAGGTCTTCGCGATCATCTGTGAATCCTTTAATCTTGTCAATTTGGTCGAATATAACAAGACTTGGTGATAACTCTCGGACAACCTGTTCCACTTGTCGTCTATGTATGGCTGCAGAGTCGAAGATTTTAATTTTATCTCCGCCCCGTTCCAGATACCGTCTCCTGTTTCCTTCAATGTCACTAAATAGCTCCGTTAATGTGCATCCGAGCATTGCTTGGTACAAGCGCAGTTGCACTTTTGATCCTTGCTCCTCGTTGTTAAACCATAGTATATGTCCATTAGCCTGAGACGCAAAGTGTGTAATTTCACTAGCAAGGAATGTTGTTTTTCCTGTTTCAGGTCTAGCAAAGATAAATCCGAAATCACCTCGTCGAAGAGATCCCAACATTCTGTTAAGTGTTGGAAGTCGCCATCGTAATCCTTGTTGGTGCACTGAGTCATTGTACAAAAGCTCCAGATCGTTGGTTACAAACATGTCCTCAGACACTACAGAATCGCTCTTGGTTGCGTTTAAATCATTTGCCAATACCAACAGATCACCATAGTCTTTTCTACCCTCAGAAACCTCTAAGGAAGCAAGAGCAAGATCATAGGCTTTTTGACGTTGAACAACAGAGAGTAGTAGTTCTTCTAGGACAACAGAGTTTGTTTCAACAGCATGTAGTTCTTTAAGTAATGTTTGTAATGTAGGTTTATCTTTTTCCTGACAGTTAACTAATACAAACAGAGAGTATTCTTCAATAGATAAATCTCTTTCATATTTAGAATGTAATTTAATTAATGTATTATATAAATATAATAGTTCTTTATTATCTTTATATATATGTTCTATATATTGTATATATTTAATATATAGATTATAGTTTAACATAATTTTAAGTAGTTGTAAACCCATCTAGTATGTCCTTAATCTGATTATCTGTATGCTCCTTTGGATCTGTGTCTGTAATAATAACAGAGGAATTTAGACCAAGTAATTGTGCTGTTCTACTAAACTGTACTGCTTCTTTTTGCTTATCTTTATCGAGCCATATATAAATTGTATCAAACAATAGCTTTAAGCGCAATAGCCGGTTAGTAGAAATATGACTACCAAGAATAGGTGATGCACAGATGTACGGATTATGTGCTACTTTTATAGCAGAGATAGTATCTTCTGTCAATATACATGACCGTCCTTGCCTGTTACCAATCAGATGTAACATCTGTTCTAACTTACCACGACCAAACCATTTTGCTTTAGGTGCAAATCCATTAGAACCATCGCCAAGGTATCTTCCTTGCCATCCTAATAGACCAGTACTGTCAAAGTATGGGAAGATAAGTCTTTGTTGATCCTGTGACCATAGGATAGTGTTTAACAGTACATCATGTGGCGTTAGTTCATAGTTTCCGAGGTAACTCCAAGCTTTGACAGGTAGTGTTTCATCCACGTCTCTTGGAAGGACAATTGCTCTTGTAGGTACAGATACTCTTCCTTTGAGCTTTTTAATTCCCGATGCTGATACCAAATAACCACAGCGAAAACACCAACAAGACCCGTCAGAATAGACAGCAAGATTGTTACCATCTCTGTCATGACCAATCCTCGCGCATTCTGGGCATTGTGAATGATGCGTACAATGAGTCGTCATACTCAGGTTCCCTATAAGCTCCCACTAAAATTGCCATAGCTTCTTCATGGCAATTACCACACATATTACTATATTCCCTTTTACCATGTTCATCTGGCGGGAATCGTCGTGTCATGTCTTCATCTGACATGAACGAATTACATGCTTTACAACGTCCACTCATTTTACATCCTTTGAAAATGGGCCCATGATCCACGCGCCACAGTAATCTAACCACCCGTAGATGATCTTGTTATTAACAATTCGCTCGATGTAGGTCATTTCATACTCCCATGTTCTTGCTAAGATAGGTAGCTTCTGCGTGTGGATTAAACATCGGGTTATCAACACTGTCTCCATCCAAGTTGGTAACGACTATCTTCCCAATTTCCGTTCCGTCAGTCGCTTTGTAGTTGTGCGTAAGTTGCCAATACAAGTCACGGATTCCTTCCGAGTCACCTAGAACCGTAACGGTTACAAACTCGTTAGATTTGCGTGAGTAGGTTAGCTTTAACATCACATAACTCCCTATACTTAGATAGGTCAGCGAGTGCTTCGGTATATTTGTGCAGTGATATGGCGGTTGATGCTGAGTACCGGTTCTCTTCAAGTGCTTCGGCAAGTTTCTCTATCAATGCGGATTGTTCTTTACATCGTTTTGAATAAACGCTGCAAGCATTATTAAGCAGCTCAGTCGTTTCTTTCTGCTCCTTGATGACTGCTGCTTGTTGTGCAATGGTGCGTTGTAGGTCTGTATTTTCTAGTGACAGCGCAGCGTATTTATCTCGTAGTAACTCGCTCATTTCTGGTTCCTCAGTTTGTCTAATACGACCTCAACCTCATCCACTGTTCCGGCACACGGCTCAAGATGGCGAGTCACACTGAGTAATTTCTCCAGCGCCTCCACCAACTCATGCTGCGTGGCTTCAAGCTGCTCAATGCGGTACGACATATCGGATGCTTCCATCGCGCATTTGGCGTGACTCATCGCCATGTAGTCAGTTGTTTTCACGATCCGATCACCTCATTGATTTTGTTGATGGCTTCATCATGTCTAGTGCGTTGCCTAGTCCCTTTGGCTAGGTCTTGCAATGTGTTCTCAGCCACCTTCAGCGCCTCTTCAAGCTGTGCGATTCGGGCATCTTTCTCGGTGATTGTGGTGCGGAGTTGGTCGATGATCTGTACGCAGCTTGCTCTGTGACAGTGATCTAAAATCATTCTTTCATCCCTTCCATAATCTGATTGAATGAATCTCTGCGACCTTTTTCATAGATGGCTTGGCAGACAGTCACCCACTCGTTCAGGCTCAGTTCAATGTTGTAAGCCGGATCATCGTCAGGGATTGATGTAATCGAGCGGATAACTGTTAGAACTTCATCTTTAGTAATCATTTCTCTTCCTTAATCAATGCACTGATTGTGCTTGCTATGTAGTTCGATATTTCCTGTTCGCTCTCGCTGTAGCAACAAGCGCAGATTGCTTCATTGCAGGTCTCAGCAGCCTCAATCAGAGTATTTGTGCGAATGGCTTTGGCGAAAAACTCATCTGATACTTCGTGAAAATCTGGGTGAAACTCTCCTTGGCATTGCAGATATTCCTCAGCCTTTTTATCTGAGAGTGTCCTCAACTCAACGATTTGATCTCTGGTAAGCATCACACTCCCTCCTTCCAAGCCTTGACCGCTGCCAGTGCTTCAATTGTTTTCTCTCTCCAATCACCTAAAGGTAAATACCCTAGGCAGTCTGTAAGCTGCTCAATCAGTTTCTCTGCGGCTTCTAGTTTTTTACATGAGCAATTGTTTGATGCGTTTTCCATAATGATTTCCTAAAGGTTGCCAGCTACATAGAGATACAAAACCACTTTGATTGTGTACAACAGAAATATTTGCAGTATCCCAACCTGAAACAGATTTAATACCTCGTTGCAAAGCACGCAGTTTATATAATAGTTTTGGTAGTGTTTGATACACTTGATTAGCATAACTTGCTTCGTTTGTAGCGCGTTCTGCTACTTTACCATCCCAAGTAGTGTAATTAACTTTACTATCAGCAATAGCATTTAGAAAATCTTTGTTAACATCTAGTTTTAGTGCTAAACTTTTTAACATAAATGTGTATAGACTAATACCAAAAATACTCTTTAGCCAGAAATTAGATCCTGTCGTAATTGCGTATAACTTTCCTGCATTTTTTTCCATAAAACGGACCGTCGTTTTTCGCAGTTTGTTACGTTGTTCGACATCATGTAGATAGTGGATGTTGTTAAGAAGGTTTTTATATGTTTCGTCATTTGGGAATTCTAATACTAAAACAGTGTTTGAATGGATAATTTGTTGGATCTTAGGATTGAATGTAAAACCATAGATACTATTAGATCGTTTCTGTTCAATAGCATCCAAGGTATCTCCTAAAAAGTCACGGCAATTTACAAAAGGATGTGTGTTGGTGTAATGACCGTCCTTAGTTGTATGCACAAATGCCATGCGAACTTCTAGTTGCTGACCAATCTCAGCTAATTTATTTTTGAAAGTTGATTTAATAAATTTCATTTTAGAATATCCTTAACGAATGCATCTGCATAATTCTTTAACGTTGTTTCAAATAGGCCGGGTGCTGTGTTGATTTCAAGTACATAGCACTTGTTTTCTTTCTCATTCCAAATTAAATCAACAGCACCAAACTTAAGACCACTAGCAAAAGCAGCGTTAAGCGCCTGAGTACGTAAGTCGTGGGGTTCTGTAATGTCTTCCCGCGCATAGATCCAGCCGTTCTTGTGATTTCGGATTTTGTTATCGACACCTTCAAATCCCTTCTTGCGTTTCTTTTGTATTACATCAATTACTCTATATCCATCTTCATTAAAGAAGTGGACACGGTATTCATGTCGTTTCTTTTTGTATTGGACGTATAAAGGGCAGTATTGTACATGAGCATTATTACCTTCATAGATAATAATACCTTCTCCTGAATGTCCATTTAGTTTTTTACGTCCTACAATAGAGATTCCTTCGTTAACCCATTTAGCAGCGGTTGCTTGTTGATCTGTCCATTCAGGAATATTAACAACACAATTAGGATGCATCTTATTATGCACAGTCATTGTTTCAAAGAACGCTAGCTTATTAACAGCTACTTGATTATGGTATTTTTCTGTTAGGTTAATCCAATCCCATTCTGTACTACAACCCCAGTTAATAACATAATCAGTCCAACGTGGTTGGTATTTTTTACTTGTCTTAGGTACTTTTATAACAGGAAGTTGTACCCGTCCCTTGAGAAGCTCTCGTAGTCGTGTAGCCGATCCTGAGAATTTGTTGTATGGGACGATGATGATTCGTTTGTACATTCTGTATTACTCTCTTTCTTAATATGTTTATGATGCTTAGTGCAAAATGCACATTTAAGGGACTTTACAACACCATTCTTAACGCGTACCCAAAACTTAGTGTTCTCTTCAACAGGATCAATAACAGTACCACATTCATGGCATGTATATCCAACGCTAGCAATGTCTGCTTCTGTTAGGATATACTCATTGATTGATGTGTATGTATTAGCTTCTTCTACATTGTTTAGTATTAGTTTTGTAACGCCATTTCGTGTGGAAGTTCCTTGAACTGTTCCTGTTAAGAAGTCCGTACTATCTAGTAAATTCTCTAGATCTGTAGCAGTCATACCACCAACATAACGAGTTGCAACTACATCGATTTCATGTTCATCAAGAGATTTTCCACGGAAAGTTGCTTGTACACCAACAATAGAATTACTTTCATGACTGAATGTTACTTTATCACCATGTTTGTAATTTTTACATAGATAACTAATAGAATTTTTTCCACCACTCGGCAAAAATGTTTGTTGTACCGGATGTGTGATGGGTGCTTTGTACGGTACAATTGCTTTTTTTGGGAAGTCATCAATACTAAAACCATCTTCTAGTTCTTCGAGATTCCAAGAATAAATCTTATCAACTTCAAAGAACTTTGCTGGTTCTTTTTTTGCATGAACTCTTTCATAAATCCATGTCAACATACCCGGTTCTGATGCAATATAATCAGCTTCTTTTGTTTGGATAATCCACAGAGGACGCTCTTTGTTACGAGTAATAAATAGTTTCTTTTGTTTAGCGTCATACCAGATAAGTGCAAAAGCACCATAGATTTCTGGTAGAGTTTTTTCAGATCCTTTCTTAGCAATAGAGTGACAGATAGCATGACTATCTACTTCTTTGTCTGCTAGATGTTTGTGACTAAACAAAGTACCGTTATGTACTAGACAGATGTTATCTTCAATGAATGGGTGCGCGTTTTCATCAGTCGTAGCACCACGAGTAGCACTACGATTATGACCGACCACAATTCTATACTTACTATAGATGTCTGATGTAAATTCTGTATAGGTTTTATTCTTACGAAAATCGGCGGCATCTTTTGCTGCCTTAATCATCTTAAGATTCCCATTGGCCTTAACACCAAAGACACCAGTGCTATCATCACCACGCAATGCATCTGCATAGAGCATTTGATCAAACATTTGTTTATCTTTATAAACAAATCCCGTTGCTGATTTTGAAATCATTGCTACAAGGCCACACATTAGAATGCTCCTTCTTCTGTTTCAAGTGCTATAAGAAGATCTTGATTTACTTTTTCAACCATTTCCGGAGTAAGGATACCCGGAGCTAAATAAGGCATGTTATGTTTTTTAATATAGGTTTTTGTATTTACTTGAGTATCATCTACTTGAGTATGAAAGATTTTTTTACCTAAACTACTCTCTGCTTTATAAGGTTCTTTCCGTAATAGATCATAACCCCAGAACACTTCTTTAACATGTGTTACACAATATTCAAAGTCTTTCTTTGACATGGAGCGAAGATCTGCATACTCTTGAAAGATCTTTTCATATAGTTGTACGTATTCTGATGTACTGTTCAGAGTTTTTACTTTTTCAAGTAGATCCTCTAACTTATACTCATTACTAGCTTTACGTAGCAACAGAATGTTATTGATCCATGTCATAAGTGTTGGTAGATCGTCAGTACCATAGAGATGACGGAATTCAATAGTACCATAACAACCTACATCACCATCACCTAGAATAGTACCAAGATTTAGTGCATTATATTTATGCCATTTTGTACCACCATTCTGAATATGTAGAATGGTGCTTAGTTGATTTGATTTGTACAAAGGGACACAGAAGATACTCTGTTCGCGTTTTGTGCCTGCAAGGTTGAAGAAGTGACGCTCAAATAGTGCATACAGAATTACAAGAACTTTGACCTGACTCCATGACATATCACGTACATTTAGATGTACATGTACAGAGGTTCGATTAGAGAAGTCCGGCTTATTGAACGTACACATTTGTGTTTTAAGATAACGTAGTGCATGTTCTACTTGATGCCCTCTTAGTGGAATACTAACACATTCTACACCATGATTACGTAGAGAATGATCTGCTTTAATTTTCCAATAATACTCAAGTGGGATTCCTTCTCGAATATTTTCAACCTCTACTTCGATACCCAAGAGAGCATTAGGATCTTTACATTGAAAAGTTGCTGGAGAAAGTGTTTGTTCAAATGCAGCATGTTTTGCTTTTTGAACATTTAAATTTGTATAGCCATAAATGTGTTGAAGTTTTGGTTCTTCTTTCATAATTAATCCATTACATAAATTTTGTGGTTAGGACACCATTCTTCGCGTGTATCGTATACTTCTTGTGCAAAGATTGGATTGCGAATTGTGACCGACCCATTATCAATATCACCAATATAATACTGATGATGAAATAAAGCTAAACCTTCTTTGTTGTGATGCAGTTGTATGGCGTAGTCTTGATTGAGTGCAGCACTAACTTTATCAACAGCAGCTACTAATGCTTCATTCATTGTGTACCATGTTG
>ERZ1034365.1889-NODE-1889-length-10201-cov-2.917523_pt1 | contig 10201 bp, 11 predicted proteins | sample MGYA00520615_ERZ1034365 | MGnify/ENA primary metagenome ERZ1034365 (study PRJEB33736, sample SAMEA104284505) | Azolla filiculoides | biome: Urban; feature: Water surface; material: Ditch water | place: Netherlands | collected 2015-10-28 | depth 0-0.1 m ...
CACTAATAATTAATTTTTTATTTAGACTTGTTGAAAATTGAGTAATATTTGATTCGTAATCAATTTCTGTATAATTAGATATTACTTTTTCTTTTTTTCTGAAAATTTTGTGAATAATGTTCATGATATTATATTTTTGCAGTTAAATATCAAAGGCAGGTCGTTATAATCTCTTTATTCTCCATAGCGTGAAAATTACTACCCGATATTTAGCATATTATCTCACTATATCAAAGCTTTGCTTTCAATATTATTTGCAAATATAATCTTTTTATAAAGGAAATGACACAATTGCTTGTGCCATTTTTATTATTGAAATATGCAAGGCTTGAGTCTTGCTTTTAATCACGAATTCATTAAACGTTACCTTCTATAAACACACACTGCTCACCATAGCATATCTTTTTGTTCAGCGAATGACTCCAGTCTTCATCGCAGTTAGAAGGAAAACTCTACTTTCCATATTATTTACAAATACAATTATTTTTCCTAACAAAAAATCACAAAATGATGTTAAATAAATAACCTAGAGCGATAATAATCAACGTAATTGTTCCAAAAAAGATACCTATAAGTTTCCATTTCATCACTTTTTTAAGTAACGTAGCTTCGGGCAGTGACAAACCTACCACCGCCATCATAAATGCTATGGCTGTTCCCATCGGAACACCTTTAGCCACAAAAACCTGAACAACAGGAATGATTCCTGCGGCATTTGCATACATGGGAACACCTGCAAGCACAGCCAGTGGCATGGCGTACCATTTATCTGCCGACAGGTATTGAGCAAAGAAGTTTTCGGGCACATAACCGTGCATAGCTGCTCCAATGGCAATACCAATAACAACATAAATAATTACCTTACTTACAATGCCCCAACCTTCTTTTATAATAGCCGGCAAACGATCAATAAAAGGAGTTTTCTCGTCTTCCCATTGAATAGATTCTTTGTCGGAATTGATTTGTAATTGCTTTACCCAATCAGTTAAATACCTGTCGAGTTTCATTTTACCCAAAACATATCCTCCAATTATTCCCATTACAATACCACTTCCGGCATAAATAAGTGTAGCTTTCAGCCCAAATAAACCAAGAAACATGGCAACTGCAACTTCGTTGACCAGTGGAGAGGTGATAAGGAATGAGAAAGTCACTCCCAGCGGAATTCCTCCTTTTACAAACCCTATAAACAGCGGAATAGATGAACAAGAGCAAAACGGAGTTATCGCCCCAAACAACGACGCAAAAACATATTGAAAACCATACATTTTACGGGTTGTAAGGTAAACACGTAATCTGTCAATAGGAAAATAAGCATTTACCACACCCATGAGCGTACTGATTATGAACAAAAGTATGAGAATTTTTATCGTATCGTAAAAAAAGAAATTCACTGAAGTTCCTAAATGCGAACTGGCACTCAAACCCACTACCGAATAGATAAAATAATCAACAAGTGGCTGCAAAAAATAATAGAGAACAATAAGCCCGGCCAAAGCAATCACAACAGTAATTACGAACTTTGATTTTTTGTTTTTTTTCATGTTTACATTGATAATGTTCGTTTTATTACGAACATTAAGTTTAAAAAACAAGGCACAAAATATGTATGTGCCCTTTATTTTACAAAAAGAATATCACAACATAGTAAATGCCTACTACAATAAAAATCACCGAAACCACTCTACGAAACCAAAGTTCAAAAGTTTTGATATGGTTGTATAATCTCCCAACATTCCCAACAGCAAAAGCCAACAGCCATGCAAAAATAATCACAGGCAATGCCGTAGCAATGGCAAACAGCACAGGCAGATACAGTCCACTTGCACTTGCCACAGTCATTGGAATCAGCATAACGAAATACAACACGCCACTGTACGGACAAAATGCCAACGCGAAAACCATTCCGAGCAGCAAAGTACTCCAATAGCTGCCTTTACTTTTCTCGCCAATCTTATCGGTCAAGCCTGATAAACCAGGAAATTTCAGTTTAATTACATCAAGCATAAAAAGTCCAATCAAAATCATAGCCGGCCCAAGAAGCTTTTCGCCCCAACCCTGAAAAAGCATGGAAACATTCATTTTACTGGCTCCAAAAAAAATTATCAGCGCTAAGCCGGTGTAACTAATCACTCGTCCTAGCGTATACACTAAACCATTGATAAATACGCGACGGCGATTCACCAAGTCACGACTTATAAAACCGATGGCCGAAATGTTCGTCGCCAACGGACAAGGACTGATAGCAGTCATCAGTCCTAAAATAATTGCCGTTAGAAATGAATATTGAGAGTTATCTAAAATGCTTTGTAGAATTTCCATCTTTTAAATAGTAAATGGTAAATGAACAAATTGTGAATTAAAATAAAGGATCAATCGCTTTCTTCAACTCTTCCTTTAGTTTGGCCGGTTTGCTACGGGCATACATAAAAGCCTGATCAGTTAAATCAACACGTTTTGTACCGCTAACAATCAACAAAGCCTGACCTTCAGCCTTACATTTTTTGGCTAAAGCTTCGCTCCCATCTTCATCCAAGTTTACTGAAGTGAATTTGATTTTACCAGCCTTAAGTTGATTGGCATAAAGCGTTTTAAGTACTTTCTGCGTCTCGTTCTCTACAGCCTCACAAGTTACACAGCGACGCGTATAATGAAAATAATACACTTCTACTTTAGTTGATTTTGAAACAGTTGCTGTATTTTTTTTATCGGCTGCCACACTGTTTACTGCAAAAAAAGAGATAATTAAAACGAAAATAGCTAATGCTGAAATTGATCTTTTCATATTCTGAATATTTTGGCAGTTAATAATTCTTTGAGTTCTTCGTTGGATGGAACCCTCCCTTTGACAACAATTTTACCATCAACAACCAGTGCGGGAGTTGTCATAACATTGTAATTCATTATTTCCATAATGTCTTCAACCTTACTGATGTTTGCATCAATATTATTTTGAGCAACTACTTCACGAGTAGCTTTTTCTAGTGATTTACACTTCGGGCAACCAGTACCCAATACTTTGATTTCCATATTTTTATATTTTAATTACAGCAACTTGTTTTCTCTTTTTTCGAGGAAAAAAATACGTCAAAATAGGCTTGAGCTTTGTCCCAATTTTCGCGGTTGATGCAATATTTTACTTTTGGCGTTTCAATTTCTCCCTGAATAAGTCCGGCATCTTTTAATTCCTTTAAATGTTGCGAAACTGTTGCTTTGGCAATTGGCAGCTCATTGTGTATGTCGCCAAAATAGCAACTGTCCATAGATGCCAAAAAGTTTAAGATGGTAATTCTGGCAGGATGACCCATGGCTTTTGCAAAACGTGCTATCTGCTCATTATCAATAGCATAATCTTTATTTTTATCCATATTTATGATGTTCGAAGAATGAATGTTTGTTGTTCGCAAAACTACGAACAATATTTATATAATACAATATCGTAGAGCCTTTTTTCTAAAAAAAAACTGATAATTGAAATTAAGAACAATGTATGTCCGAATTTACTCAAAAAAAGCAGTCTGTTTTTTCGTTTTAATTAAAAAAATCACTACATTTGTTCCTTTAATAGTAAAAAACTCTCAACAAAATCATACAGAAATGAAATTCGTAGTATCAAGTACCGATTTATTAAGCCATTTACAGGCAATCAGTCGTGTAATAAACAGCAAAAACTCTCTTCCGATATTAGATAATTTTCTACTTCATCTTGAAGGAAACACACTGACTCTAACAGCTTCGGACATTGAAACAACACTGATTACATCGATGGAAGTTGAAAGTTCGGAAGGTAATGGTAAAGTGGCTGTTGCATCGCGCTTATTGCTCGATACTTTGCGTGAATTTGCTGAACAACCGTTAACTTTCTCTATCAACGACAGCAACTTAGCCATGGTGATTACTTCGGCCAACGGTTCATATAACTTTATCGGACAAAACGGTGATGAATATCCACGTTTGCCACAGTTGCAAGACGATGCACGTTTATTGTCATTGCCTGTTAATCAGCTTGCTGCTGGTATTTCAAAAACTTTGTTCTGTACTGCCGACGATGAATTGCGTCCGGTAATGAATGGCGTTTTCTTTGACATCATGAAAGATGGCCTGACGCTTGTTGCTACCGATGCACATAAACTTGTACGTTTCAAAACCTCATACACTTCGGTTACTTTAGGTGAAGAAGAGGAAAAAGTAAGCTTTATTCTTCCTAAAAAACCGGCTACCATGTTGAAAAATATTTTGCCAAAGGAAAGTGGTGAAGTAGAAATCAAGTTTGATGCTAAAAATGCTTATTTCAAGCTATCGAACTACACCATGATTTGTCGCCAGGTTGAAGGTCGCTTCCCTAATTACAATGGAGTTATCCCAAAATCAAACGCTTACAAAATCATCATTGACCGCGTATCGTTGCTTAATGCACTGAAACGTGTGTCGGTTTTCTCTAATCAGGCAAGCAATCTTGTGAAACTTGATTTTAGCAACAATATGATTCATATTTCAGCTCAGGATATCGATTTTTCTATTTCTGCTGAAGAAACTATCAACTGTCAGTTTGAAGGTGATCCAATCAAAATAGGCTTTAAATCAGCCTTTCTGATTGAAATTCTGAGCAACGTAAATGCTTCGGATGTTGTATTGGAGCTTACCGACCCTTCGCGTGCCGGATTGATTCTGCCTTTTGAAAACGAAACAAATGAAGAAATCCTTATGTTGTTGATGCCAATGTTGCTTAACGACTAAAATGAAATAAATCAAAAGTCTTGGGGTCTAAGGTCGAAAGTCTTTAGACCTTAATTTTTTTATCATACCCTAATAATTATTTATTCAAGTCATTAGGCCTTTGTCCTTTGACATCAGACAAAAAAAATGAAACTTCAACTAAAAAACCCGATAGTATTTTTCGACTTAGAAACCACAGGAACAAATATTGTTTCCGACCGCATTGTTGAAATTTCGTATCACAAAGTATCACCAAACGGACGCGAAGAAACAAAAACAATTCGTATAAATCCCGAAATGCCCATTCCTAAATCATCATCTGACATACACGGCATTAAAGATGAAGACGTGGCTGACTGTCCTACATTCAAAGCTGTCGCTAAAGAAATAGCACGAGACATTGAAGGTTGCGACTTAGCAGGGTATAATTCAAATCGTTTCGATATTCCGTTGCTGGCTGAAGAATTGCTCCGCGCCGAGGTGGATATTGATTTGATGAAACGCAAATTTGTAGACGTACAGGTTATCTTCCACAAAATGGAAGCACGTACACTGGGCGCAGCATATAAATTTTACTGTGAAAAAGACCTTGTAGGAGCTCATGGCGCCGAAGCTGACACTCTGGCCACTTACGAAGTTTTAATGGCACAGTTAGACCGCTATCCTGATTTAAAAAACGACATAGAATTCTTGTCAAAATTTACTACTCAAAACAACAATGTGGATTTTGCTGGACGTATGATCTACAATGAAAAAGGCGAAGAAATTATCAATTTCGGGAAATATAAAGGACAAAAAGTGGCCGACATTTTGAAAACAGATATGGGGTATTATGGATGGATGATGAACAGCGATTTCCCACTACATACCAAAAAAGTTTTGACCAATATCAAGTTGAGAGATTTCAACAAATAATTTGTCAAATTCAAGATATAAAAAAGGTTACTGAAATCATCAGTAACCTTTTTTGTTTGATTTATCCTCTCTGTCTTTCGAGTAAAATAAGCATCATAAGTCCGAGTAGGATTCGTTCTTCCTCGCCCGACTCAAAAGCAGCAAGCTTATCAATCGAGAATTTTCGTCCAAAAAATGAAGGTTCTTTTTTCAGCCTTACAACCTGTGTTCCATCTGGCCGGGTCACAATATAAGATGGATGAAACATATAGCCGGTTAGTATACCTAAACCCGGAATCTCTCCTAAAATCGAATCGAAAACTTTTGCCCATGGATTTTCTTCGCGAATCAACAAATCCTGTTGTTGACGTTCATCCAGAATCTCATAATGGCTTTTCCACAACGAAGCCCAACCTTTACGTACAATACGACCAATTTCGATACCCGTGCGGTTGGTAAATGTGTATGTTGCCGAAAAATCAAGCCATTTATTGGCGCGAATAGTATAATTCAATTCGCTACGACTATCATCGCTATAAACCTGTACTTCTTCGAAAATTTTCAGCATCTTCTGACGCACATAAGCAACCGTGTTACCATTGGCATCATAAGCAAGAAAATCGTTGCTTAATGTAGTTATTTTAAAAGTCAGTTGTAGTGGGAAAGTCAGTGAATTCATATTATATACCTTTGAATATTATTTTACTCGAATTTTTTGACCAAGCTGAAGCAAAGTTTTTGGCTTAAGTCTATTCAGTTTACACAATGCATTTACGCTGGTACCATTCCGGGCTGCGATAGAACCTAAATTATCGCCTTTACGCACAGTGTAGTATTTTACAACAGGTTTAGGCTTAATTTCGCGCTGATAATAGAATGATTTTCGTTTTGTTATCTGATAAACATCGTTATGAACTTTGCCCGTATGAAAATTGATAATGCTGGCTGGATTCAATGCATTTCCAAGATATCGGGTTTCGAAATGCAAATGTGGTCCTGTAGAATGTCCTGTATTTCCTCCTAAAGCAATAATTTGGCCCGCTTTGATGGCCTGATTATGCACTACCAATACTTGAGAAAGATGCGCATAAACTGTTTCAAGTCCATTATCATGCCGAAGAACAACATAATGTCCGTACCCACGAGCTTCGTAGTCAATAATTCTCACTTTTCCTGAAAAAGCGGCAATTACAGTATCGCCCACATTGAGCCTAAGATCAGTTCCGAAGTGATAACGATAACGGCGCGGACCAAAATCAGATGTTACTATGCCGGGTACAGGTATGAAAAAATTACGACAATCAATTCTTACCGTATCCGGTAAGCTGTCGAGCGAAATTTTATACGGATTAAGTTTGTCGCGAGTCCAAATATTATTGTAAATATCGTCAGCCGGATGGTTTTCCATCAAGTCATCAGATTTATCATTTAACATTCCCATATAGATATTCGTGCTGTCCTTTTTAGGAATAAGACTGTAGTTTGTGGTGCGCTGAGCAGTAACACTCCAAACTGATGTGAAAAGAACAACTATTAGAAATATCTTTTTGAGGGAAATATACATGAAAAAACTGTTTTTTTGCTTCGCTTATTAAATAACGGGAAATTTGCTTTTGTGAGAATTTAAACTATTTCGTCCTCAGAGTAAATAAATTCAAGATACGATTGTTTGTATTCAAAAATCTCATCTTCTTTGAAAAAACGGGCAAGTTCACTGTTGGCCGTTTTAATCGAATCAGAAGTGTGAATGATATTCCATTGAACACTCATACTGTAATCACCACGCATGGTTCCCATAGCAGCTTCACGTCCGTTTGTTGCTCCCGCTAAACGATGAGTTACATGTACTGCATCCATTCCTTTGAGACAAAGTACAATTACCGGTGTTGCCTGCATTGCAGCTTTTACTCTTGGGAAAAATGGTTTATCGGCGATATGCGCGTAATGTTCCGTTAAAATCTGATCAGTTAGTTGAACCATTTTAAGTCCACAAATCTGCAATCCTTTTTGTTCGAAACGTCTGATTACTTCTCCAATTAAGCCACGTTGTATTGCGCCTGGCTTGATGATTACAAGTGTTTTTTCCATAATGTGAATTAATGCTAAGTAAATTTAAATTTAAAGTTTCCCAAAAATAACGAAATGAGGCATGCAGTCAAAACAAATTCAAGTTTCTTAACTTATTACTCCCCAATTTAATGTATTTGTCTTCAATTTCTTTAATTGCTGTGTTAAAACATAGTTTTCAGCTTTAGTGAGCATCGAATCTTCATCCAAAACATCTTTAGCTGTATTTCGGGCAATTTCCAACATTTTACCATCCTGAGCCAGATTCGCAATTTTCAGATCGAAAGGCAATCCGCTTTGTTGCTTACCTTCCAAATCTCCGGGGCCACGAAGTTGTAAATCAGCTTCCGAAATCTCAAAACCATCATTTGTTCTGACCATAATTTCCATTCGTTTTCGGGTTTCGGAAGCGAGTTTAAATCCGGTGAGTAATATACAAAAACTTTGCTCTGCGCCACGCCCTACCCTACCCCGCAACTGGTGCAACTGCGAAAGTCCGAAGCGCTCCGCATTTTCGATAATCATTACCGAGGCATTAGGCACATTCACGCCTACTTCAATTACCGTGGTAGCCACCATAATCTGCGCTTCGCCCGATACAAATTTTTGCATTTGATAATCTTTTTCAGCAGCTTTGAGTTTACCATGCACCTTACAAACTTTGTAATCAGGAAATGTTTCGCAGATGTAATTGTATCCATTTTCCAAATCATGCAAATCCATCTTTTCGGACTCATTGATAAGCGGATACACAATATAAATTTGTCGACCAACTTGTACCTGTTTAGCTATAAACTGATTAATGCTCTGGCGTTTGCTGTGATAATAATGATAAGTCTGAATCGGCTTACGTCCCGGAGGAAGTTCATCGATAACTGAAACACTCAAGTCGCCATAAAGCGTCATGGCCAGTGTACTCGGAATAGGCGTTGCGGTCATAACCAGAATATGCGGCGGATTCACATTCTTTTTCCAGAGTTTAGAGCGTTGTTCCACACCAAACCGATGCTGTTCGTCAATCACCACAAAACCCAAATTTTTAAACTGTACAGTATCTTCAATCAGCGCATGCGTACCAATCAATATATTCATTTCGCCGGAGCGTAGTTTCTCATGTAGTTCTTCGCGTGCTTTAGGGCGGGTTGAACCTGTCAGTAAAGCCACATTAACGCCCAAATCACCTAACATTTCTCTGATTGTTTCGAAATGCTGATTAGCCAAAATTTCCGTTGGAGCCATTAAGGCTGCCTGAAAACCATTGTCCACAGCAATAAGCATCGCCATCAGTGCCACCAGGGTTTTTCCGCTACCCACATCGCCCTGAAGCAAACGATTCATTTGCTTGCCGGAGCCCACATCGGTACGAATTTCTCTGATTACCCGTTTTTGCGCTCCGGTAAGTTCAAAAGGCAAATAATCTTTGAAAAAAGTATTGAAATAATGGCCGATTTGTCCAAAAATAAACCCCTGAAAATTCTGCTCACGCCACTTTGTTTGGCGAAGAATACTCAATTGGATGTAAAAAAGCTCTTCGAACTTCAACCGTTGACGCGCTTTATTCAGTGCATGTGCATTTTTGGGAAAATGAACATTGATAAGCGATTCGGTGAGATTCATCAGCGCATAGCGTTTAAGGATGTGAGCCGGAAGTGTTTCGGGCACGCCTGCTTTTAGGTTTTGAAGCAATGGGAGAATGATTTTCTGAATTGCTTTTGAATTCAGAAAACCGCTCTTCATTTTGTCAGTAGTATTGTAAAATGGCTGTAGACCCATCATATCGGCAGGCGGAAGTTGCGAAGTCAGTTCAATCTCCGGATGAACAATGTTGTACCGACCATTAAAAGGTGATGGCTTGCCAAAAACCACGTATTCGACGCCCGTTTTATATCGCTCCAACACGTATTTCACACCTTTAAACCACAAAAGTTCTATCGTATCTTTTCCATCAGTAAAAATGGCTGATAAACGCATGTTATGCCCCTCGCCAATTTTATCAAACTTCAGAATTTGCCCTTTTACCTGCACAAAAGGCATATTATCGGTTATTTCGTGCAGATAATAAAACCTGCTTCTATCCACATATTTGTATGGATAATGCCGCAACAAATCTTCGACCGAACGAATGCCAAGCTCCGAAGCCAAAAGAACTGCTCTTTTGGGCCCAACTCCGGGAAGATATTTTATGTCCTGCATCGAAAAATCCATCAATCTATTCTATAATTTGTTACTTATCCCGCAATATATTTCCCCCCGGGAACTTTCCGTAGTAAAAAGATAATCGCAAATGAGCACAACAAAACGACTAAAGTCAGCACAGGCAAAGAAATTGCCGGATGTGCAAACGACCAATAAATACCATTGCGAAACAATATGCCAATTATCATAATGTGTACCAGATAAATACCGTAACTATAATTACTTATTGTGCTTTGAATCCACAATGCACTTTTATTTTTTATCTGAATATCTTTTATCCATACAAAAATAGCCTCCGATTGCAACATGGTATTCAGATTCAAATAAC
>ERZ1034365.1890-NODE-1890-length-10200-cov-3.012546_pt1 | contig 10200 bp, 5 predicted proteins | sample MGYA00520615_ERZ1034365 | MGnify/ENA primary metagenome ERZ1034365 (study PRJEB33736, sample SAMEA104284505) | Azolla filiculoides | biome: Urban; feature: Water surface; material: Ditch water | place: Netherlands | collected 2015-10-28 | depth 0-0.1 m ...
ACCTCCTAATAAAACCGGATAAGTAACATTAATAAACATTCCGTCATTTTTCTTTTGATAATAATCAAAAGCACCTGACAAACGATTATCCAACAAGGTAAAATCCAACCCGATATTTTTCATTGCTACCGATTCCCATGTACGGGTATCACTTGTAATTGCACCAACTCGAGCAGTACTTTGATTCGCAGGAGTTTCTCCAAAAGGCAATGTTCCCTGACTTATTTAAGATAGGTAATCATATACACCAACCCCCACCTGATTTCCCATCGTACCATTACTTCCTCTTAATTTCAGGAAATTAATTACTGAATTGTCTTCTAAAAATTTTTCTTTTGAGATTACCCAACCCGCGGATACACTTCCGAAATTACGCCATCTGTTAGCTTTAGAAAAACGGGAAGAACCATCTACACGACCAACTAAATCCAATAAATATTTGCTTTTATAATCGTAGCCCACTTTTGACAAATAAGAATACAGTCCCCAATGCTCATTTGTACTTCCATTGACAACATTCGTACCCGTAACAGGAACCACATTGATATCATATATCCCTACATTAGGAACATTTTTTCTTTCAGCATACAAATAACTATCTTCCTGCAAATCAGCTGTAAGACCGGTCATCGCCGTGATTTTGTGACCTTTACTCTCCATTTCATAATTCAATAATGCACTGTAATTTTGATAGATTCTATCATAAACCCTGGCCGCTATATAGGATGTTGGATTAATTTTTTCAGCGCTAGGCTCTCCAAACCAAGTATAAGGTTGCACCGTCAATTGATATTTATCTTCTCTACTCAATCTTTTATTATAAGCGGCAGAACCATTAAAATCTAATCCTTTGATTAAATTGATTTTTGTACTCAAGATAATCTTCATCAAATCTTCATTGAAATTGGTTCTCCCTCCATCGGTGGTAGCGGCAGTACCGTTTCTATTTCCCGCAATATTAAAGTTCGCATACCACTGTCCGAATGGGTTTTTAGCCGGAAAAAATGGTGGGTCTGTTGAAATGGCATCAACATTTAGTCCTGATGAAGGCCCAGACGTAATAGAATGCTGGTACACAACGCTACTGGATAAAGAAACTCTTTTAGAAACATCATAATCGTAATTGAAGCGAATGTTATAATTTTTCTGACCGTCATAAGCAGTTTTTAAAGCGCCTTTAGTATCATTCATCTCGGCAGACAAACGGTATTTTGTCATATCAGTACTTCCGGAAATACTAAAATTTTGTTGAAATGAAGAGGATTGACCGAACATCTCATCAAAACGATTCGCACGACCAATAAAAACATCTCCCCAAAGGTCAGTTGCATAAATACCCTCTACACCTTGTTGCATTTTCAAAAGATTGTCTCTGGTGCCCCAGCCCCAAATAGAAGTAATACCGTCTTCAGCATAGGCATTTAAAAAATTAGTGGCATACTGTTCCATTGTTGGTGCCGGAGGACGAATACCGATAGTATTAAATTTATAATTATTACCATATTCCACTTTCATCACTCCCTTGCCTTTTTTAGTTGTTACCAAGATAACTCCATTGGCAGCACGGGACCCATAAATAGCCGCAGAGCCATCTTTAAGAACACTGATAGCTTCAATATCGTTTGGACTCATTTGGTAAAAATCTCTTAAGCCGGTAACCGGTGAACCATCGATAATCACTAAAGGCTCACCTCCATTTATAGAAGTTGTCCCACGGATTTGCATTGTTATTCCCTCATTACCAGGTCTTGCCGAACCTCTGGAAACAACCAATCCTGGTGTAGCCCCTTGTAATGCCAATGCTGGATTTGAAACAGCTCTATCCTTGAATGTAGCCGCTTTAATCTGCTCAACAGCACCTGTAAGTGATTCTTTCTTCTTAGTTCCATAACCAACTACTACTACTTCTTTCAAATCAGAAACATCAGCCGATAAAGTCACATTAATATTTTTTTGTGAGCCCACTTTAATTTCCTGGGTTTTAAAACCAATACCACTAAATATGAGTATAGCATCAGCTGATGGAACATTTATGCTGAAGTTTCCATCGAGGTCTGTCGTAACTCCTACTTTTTCTCCTTTTAAAGAAACATTCACGCCAGGAATTCCCTTATTGTCATCTGCAGATATTACTTTACCTTTTACAGTACTGCTTTTTTGTTGTACACTTTTTGATACAACGTTTTTTAAACTTCTACTAGCTGCGTTTACAGAATTAGCATAAAGATTACTCATAACGCTAAAACCCAACAAAAGCAGTAATAAAGCTGGTTTCGATAAAAATTTCAGTTTTAACTGATTGATTTTTGGTTTACTCATAAAACAATTTATTTAACATTAACATTCATAAGGATTAATCTAACAATTAATCATACCGTACAATAATAAGCATCTAATTCAGCATAACTATACCGAATCGTTGTAATTATCTATAAAACATTCTCATTTAAATTACATTCAGGAAAACAGAAGAATCATGGTTTTGGAAACCGTTCAACTCATAATGATTTTCTTATTATAACATTAAATGGATTAGCAATTTGTTCTCTTTCTTTTTTCAAAACCATATTGGCAGCCTGTTCTCCTAATTTATGAAAGTCAGTAGAAATGACCGTAATTCCATCAAGCAAAACTTCCTTCAAAGGAGTATCATTATAGGATATAATTCCGATATCCTCGCCAATAACAAAATCGTTACTTTTAATTTGCTTAATCAGGCTTACCAATCCCTCGTCTTCTAAATTTATGTAAACTGTATGCCTTCCCATTTTTTCTTTCTCAGGATCTTCTATGACATCACTATTATAACCGTATGCATTACAAAAATTTAGAAATCCAGTTTTTATTTCATTAGGATGACAGCTGTTTTTTGGAAAAACCAACTTAATGGTAATATACTTTTTTAGCAATGAGTCCAATTTTACAAGTGCTGAAAAAATATCTTTTTCAAAATCTTGATATACTCCTGCTATATTCCCTAGTCCATCCATTTTTTTATCAAGCAACATCAACTTTTCCAATGGAATCTCTTTTTTAATAAAATCAACGATATCATGACCCTCATCAACAAAATGAGCATTCATAATGTAGTTTGTATAATCCTTGGATTTACTGCCTACTATGTGTTTTTGGAATTGATCATAGTCATTTTGATAGACGTATAAATCTATTGTGGCGAACCCCTTAAGAATATTAGAAAAAGCGTCGTAATTTCTTTTTTGGGACGAACTTAATTTATTTAACAATAAAAATATTTTAGTTTTTGACTCATTTCTAACTGATTTCACATAATATCCTTTACCTGGAATAGAATCTATAATATTATGCTCTTTCAGAAAAGCATAGGCCCTAACAACGGTATCTCTTGAAATATTATATTCAATCGACAATTCATTTACTGAAGGCAATTTATCATTTAACCCCAAAGACCCCATTGCAGTAGCACTCATAACAGAGTTAACAATCTGTTTGTGCTTGCGAACTCTAGAGTAATCGTTTATTGATATTATCTCTTTGAATCTATTAAAGTTTTCCATCTGGGTATCGTTTAAAATTATCCAATAATTTAAGTTGATTTAGTATTTGGTTTACAACTGCCAATAATTACTACCGGAAGCTGTCATGTAATTAACACAAACCAACCAAATTTGTTTCTTCATACTCTAATCACACTTTCTATTCTTTTTATATTTAAAAAGATTCCTCTTATGTGCTTAGTTTTAATTTTATTTACTGGATATTAAAAATCCATTTAATCAGTATATTTTTTATCAGATTGACATATTTTACCAAAATTCAATTTATTCATGATTTAAGCTGCATTATTTTTTCTTTAGAAAAAACAGATGTACCATGAAATTATTTTTGACAACTATTACGTTTGAAATAATTGGTTTGATTTGTCAATATTACAAATAATGGCTTTTTTAAGAGATAAATTATCATCCATTCTACATAAATTATCGACCATTTTTGAAGTATATCAAGGAAAAACACTGGGTTTTCCCATTTCACACCTCACTTTAAAAAAAAGATTAAATAATTCGCGTTTTTATCATTTCAAATTAATCACGCAAAGACTACATTTTTTATATTTTTACCAATACCAAAATAATTATTCCCAAAAAAAATGAATTACAAAATAAAATGAGACATTAGTAACAAAATAAAAAAAAACAATTTCTCACCATAACTCATAAGAAATTAGGACAAAAAAAATCAGAATTATGAGTGTGAATATAAAAGGTGATTTTAAAAAAAGTGCAGACTTACCTAAAAAGTAAATCCATAAAAAATCTGTACAATCAATATAGTTCCTATACTGGTACAGATTTCATACTATTTTAATTAAAAGGGTGCCTGTCGTTTCTTAGTTGTTCTTCTCAATAAACTCGGTTGGTGTTATACCAAAAAGCTCTTTAAACGTTTTTGTGAAATAGGCAGAAGAATTAAAACCACACATATGCGTTATCTCCTTAACCGAATGCTTTTTGATCGATAATAATTCCGAAGCATATTTTAACCGGATGGTTCGAATGAAATTACTTGGATTTTGTCCTGTAATGGAACTGATTTTTCTGTAAAATTGTGACCTTCCCAATCCCAATTCTTTTATAATGTCCTCTAATGCAAAATCAGGATCCGAGATGTTGTCCAAAACAATTTTAGTGGTTTTGTCCAAAAACAGTTCATCTATGGTATTTGTGGCAATCTCACTGGAGGGTAATATTCTGCCTACAGAAGCAAAACGTTCTTTTGCTCTTTTCCTTGCTTCTAGCAGGTTTTTGATTCTCGCTTTTAAAACATTTATGTTAAATGGTTTGGATAAATATTCGTCAGCCCCAGTATCATACCCTTCGATTCTATCTTCTTCAAGACTTCTTGCAGTTAATAATACAAAAGGAATGTGACTAGTCTCAATATCGTTTTTGACCTGTCTACATAATTCAAAACCATCCATCTCGGGCATCATAACATCACTAATTACAATATCGGGATAGTGCTTTTTAATTATTTCCAATCCAATAAGTCCGTTAGCGGCTTCCTTCACTTGAAACTGGTTACTCAATTCATTTTTAAGATGATTACGAAGTTCCTTGTTATCCTCAACGATTAAAACCACCGGACGGTTTCCTTTCCCAGTATTTGAAGGAGCTACATCTTCATCCTCATTCGAAATGGCGATTTCATATTCGGCCGATGTTATGGAGTTTTTGTCTATTTGATATTTTCCAGCTTGATAAAAATTAGCGGATTGTTTTTTTTCTACAGGAAGATCAGCAGGCAATCTGACAATGAAGGTTGTCCCAACTTGATATTGGCTTTCCACTAAAATTTCTCCTTTATGCAATTCAACCAAGCTTTTGATGAAATTTAATCCAATTCCGGTACCAGCGTTGGAACTGTCAGGGTGAAAAAATCGTTGGAAAACTTCTTTTAACTCATCTTTTTTAAAACCTATTCCAGTGTCGGAAACGCGAATTTCAAGCTGTCTTTCCATCTTTGATTTTCTAAAAAACCATAATATAGTCTTCGTTTTTTTGCTGTTCAATTCGGAAATCGACAATTTTATGGTACCGCCTTTCTCCGTGAATTTGACAGAATTAGACAATAAATTGGTTAGGATTTTTTCGATTTTATCAGGATCGAACATTCCATAAAATTGTTTTTTAGGAGCATCAAACACGAACCGAATCCCTTTTGCCTTGGCCAAATCTTCAAACAATAAAAAAACGTCTTTACTGAACTTCACAATATTAATATTGGAAATTTCCAATGGTGTCTTCCCTAAATCCATTTTACGGAGATCAAGAAGCTGATTGACAAGATGCAAAAGGCGTCTGCTGCTTCTTTGTATAATTAGTGCTGATTTTTTGACTTCTTCTGGATCATTGTATGCGGAAAGAATTTTATCAACTGGATTTAAAATTAATGTCAATGGTGTTCTAAACTCGTGGGAAACATTAATAAAAAAGTTTAATTTCATTTGGTCTAATTCCTGTTCTTTGTCTTCCCTTACTTTTTTGGTATAATAATATACGGAAAACCAAAGTGCCGAAACAAACACCATTACATAAATGCAATATGCCCACCAAGTCTTCCAAGGAGGAGACAACACACTAACCCGAATTGTGGCTTTCCTTGCCTGCTCCCATTGACCGTCAACAGAAGCCATTACTTCAAAAGTATAATTCCCAGGCTCTAAATTGGAGTAATTGGCAATCCTGCTATTACTGGCATTAATAAAATTTTCGTCCAGCCCATTCATCTTATAGGCATATTTAACTCGTTCCGGGTTTTGATAATTTAAAGCTACAAAACCAAAAGAAATATATCCTTCGTTATATTGAAGTTCTATTTCTTTAGTAATACTCACAGATTCTTCTAACGGTATCCTCCCCTTTATGGTATCGCCTGGATTTATCCTTTTGTTAAATAATCTAATTTCCGTAATAACCGGATTTACAACATTTGATTTTAAAGAAATACTATTCGGATTAAAGATATTAAAGCCATTTATCCCACCAGTTATAATGCGGCCATCTCGAGTTTTATAGATAGACTTACTTTGAAATTCTGTCCCTTGCAATCCATCATGTACATTAAAGTTTTTAAACGTTCGCGTTTTTGGATTAAGTAGCGACAAACCTCCTTTGCTTGTAATCCATAAATTCCTGTTGTTGTCTTCTTGAATACCCACAACTAGATTATTGGGAAGCCCATTCAAGGAAGAATAGGAATGTTTCAAATTCAAATTGGAATCAAGTTCATACAATCCCATATCAGTTCCAACCCAAATATTTTTTTTATAATCCTCCGTGATATAATTAACTCGACTACCGATAATGTTTTTTATTTTTATTTCGGTAAATGGTATGCTCGCTGGAATTCGGCCTTTCAATCTAGTCAACGTTGTATAACACAATCCCTGTGAGGTTCCTGTAAACAACCTGTTTTTGGAATCAATAAAAAGCGAAAAGACAAAGTTGCTTATGATACTTTTTGGATTTCCCGGAATATTCTTGTATTGGTAAAATTTCTCGGTAACGGGGTCAAATAGATTTAAACCAGCTGTTGACGTCCCCAACCACAATCTGTTTTGAGAGTCCTTTTCGGCATACCAGACAGTATTCTGTCCTATTGAAAAAGGATTGTTCCGATTGTATTGATATGATTTGGCTATTCCTTTATCCGTATCAAACTTGTTCAATCCGCCATCCCAAGTACAAACCCATAAAAAATTAGAACCTCCTTCCAAAAGATATAAAATTTTATCGGAACTCAACGAATTTGGATTTCCAGGATTAGCCCTGAAATGCCTGAAAGCACCCTTTTTTTCATCAAAAAGATTCAAACCTCCTCCGTCAGTGCCAATCCAAATTCTCTTCTTGCTGTCCTCCAAAACTGATTGCACTGTTTTGGCGCTCAAGCCTTCATTACTTTCCGATTTATAAAAATAATGCCCGAAAGAAGATTTAGATATAGCCAACTTACTAACTCCAGAGTTATAAGAAGCTATCCAATAAATTCCATTTTTATCCTCCAAAACTTTTGAAGGTTGATTATTGGACAATGAAAAAGGATTATTTGGATTTTGTGTCAGGTGTTGCAACAAACCTTTCTTTTTATCCATCAAAAATATCCCGTCTCCATCCGTGGAAACCCAAACAATGCCTTTGCTGTCTTGATAAATATGAAAAATGGGGATTCTTTTGTTTACAGGAGAAACTTTCCTAAACTCATTTTTACCAACATTAAACAGAAACAAATGAGACAAGTCATTTCCTATCCAAAAATCACCTTTTTTGTCTATGAGAATCTGTTTTGGCAAATGGTTCAAATACTGATTGCCCTCAAAATCTATGGAAAATCTTGTAAAATTATCCGTCTTGGAATTATATCGGTGTAAATGGTTCCCTTTTGTTCCGACCCAAACATTCCCCTTGTGGTCATTTAAAATATTGGTAACATCATTGTTGTCAATTGAAGTCTTGTTATTCGACTTATTTACATAATGTTCAAACTTGATTTTATCATAAGAACCCGCTCGAGTATTATCCAACACTAATTTAAGAAGCCCTTTTTTTGATGCTACCCAAAGTGTATTTGTTTTTTTGTCATACAAAAGGGCATTGATAACTTCTCTAAAATTAGCTTCACCAGCCTTCGTCTGATATAAATTAATTTTGTAGAACTTCTCGGTGTTCTTGTCAAAAACATTCAATCCGTTATCGGTTCCAATCCATAATCGACCAAATCCATCTTCCGTTATGGCATTTATTCTATTATTGCTGATGGAATGTGGATCATTTAAAACAGTACGATAAATTTCAAATTCGTACCCATTATATTTATTAAGACCATCAATGGTTCCAAACCACAAAAACCCCTCTCGATCCTGAAAAACATCTTGACAGGTACTGCTCGAAAGTCCTTTAGAGGTATCTAAATTTTCGAATTTTAAATTTGAAAATTGTGCATATGATAAAGTGGTGACTAAAAAATATAGAAACCATATTAAGCGTTTACTTTTCATTACTTTTATTGTTCCAACTACTTTAAAATGAATTTAGGGTAATTTTTGACTTTCAAAAATAATGAATTAAAAGGAGGATTTCAAAATAGAAACCTTTAAATTTAATAGGGAAGCCGCATTATCTCTCTAGAATTTACCTGCCGAAATCATCTTGCAAACGAACAATGTCCTCTTCGTCAGATGGATTTTCTGGATCGGTGTGTTGCCAAATTTCGGCCACAATTCCCCAAGTATCCAATCCAATCAATCGATGACGTTCTCCTTTTTCCATTTTGATAAAAGTTTCCGGGCCAAGTTGTTGAATTTCTCCTTCATCATCATTGACACTCGTTTTTACGCCTACAACACCGGAAAGTATTTTCCAGATTTCCGACCTTCTAAAATGGTATTGCCAAGACAATCTTTTGTTTGGAGCAACCACCAAAATCTTTGGACTCAATTTATTGGTAATTTGTATTTCCGACATTTCAAGATGTGGGAAAAATTTTAGAGCAAAGGATTTGGCTTGACTTTCATCAATCACAAAAAAACCACCCCAAGGACGGGTTTCATCTTGTTTGATGACGGTGAAATTTTCATTCTTCAATAAATTGGCAATTGTTTCAAAAACTGCTTTTTTTTCTAAATCTGGTGCTAAATTAAAATTCATTGGTAGTTGTGTTTAATAGTTTAATTTGTTTATTCCAATTTTATAACTTGAATTATACGTTTTGTCTAAAATCCTATTTTTTTTGACATACAAACTTATTTATAATCATTAGTGCAATGTAATTATATTTAAAAATACAATCGATTGTACAAAAATAGTTTTATTTTCAAACACCTTAGGATATAAGAAAAACTTTAACAAACAGTTCAGAACAGCTGTTTATGAAATTATATTAAAAAAATATAGGGTCGGCGTAATTTCTTATATCGAACCCTGTTCAAAGCTCTTCTCGGAATTGGCGTAATTACTAATAATATTAAGAAAACGAAGGAAGTATTTAAAATCTGACGCTTAAACAACTGCCCCGAACGTAATGCACTGTAAAAAGACTACAAACATCACCCTCGATTCTTCAATGAAACCACACTCTAATTCTTTTACCAATCCTGGAGGCAATTATAGTGTCAAAATAATCGAAATTTTAATCTTCAACACAAAGTGTTTTATAGCAAATTCAACACGTTAATCAATACTGTAATTACAAATAGTTATAAATTGATTTATATTGATTGCTATATATGGATATTGATTTACATTGATCTAAATGGATTGTTAGCTCAATAACATAGCTTAATAAATTAATTGTGAAGACGTTTTTTCCGATTTGATTTTTTTATTTGATTGTCTATAACATACCATATAACTCCACCCACAACTATCGATGCTAAAATTACCCTCCAATGATTTTTAACATATGTCTCTATTAATAATCTTGGCGGATTTGAATTTATTGACAAAGTCAAATTAGTGTCTGAATTCAATTCCGTTGGCAAGTTCTCGTATCCCCTTTCAAATGCTCCGTGAGCAATTGATTTGTTCACAAAATGTTCCGACTGCTTCTTTAGTAAATCCTGCTGATATGCAAGTGGAAACGATTCCTGCATAGTTAAATTTCTTAATGTCATTTGTTTTCAAATTTAATTATTTTATAATTATTCTTTTCACTATCAGATAG
>ERZ1034365.1891-NODE-1891-length-10198-cov-2.886177_pt1 | contig 10198 bp, 16 predicted proteins | sample MGYA00520615_ERZ1034365 | MGnify/ENA primary metagenome ERZ1034365 (study PRJEB33736, sample SAMEA104284505) | Azolla filiculoides | biome: Urban; feature: Water surface; material: Ditch water | place: Netherlands | collected 2015-10-28 | depth 0-0.1 m ...
CCGTGGTTTAAGGGAGCCAATCCATGCGTTGAAATCTTACTCGGTAACAAGGCTTTCTGTAACCTTACCGAAACTGACATTGCCAAGTTCAAAGGCGATACTGCCGGTCTGCACAACGCCATTAGATTGGCAGCACGTGCAAACTACCGACAAACGTGTGTTAACCTTCAGGACGGCATACTTCAAGAATCTTGGCATCTTAACAACTATTTCTTACGACTATGCGGCGTAGGCTTAACTGGTATCGCTATGCGACCAGATATGGGAAGTTATGATTACGAATACTTGAAGCGTACTGCTACTGGTGCCGCTATTGGTATGGCTAACGAACTTGGATTACCAGCACCTAAAAACGTTACTTGTATTAAGCCCTCTGGTACACTATCCAAGATTATGGATACCACCGAAGGCATTCATAAACCGCTAGGAAAGTATATCTTCAACAATGTTCAGTTTAGTAAGTATGACCCTGTTGTTGAAAAACTTCGTGCCGCTAATTACAATGTCTTTAATCATCCTACCGATGATTCTGGCGTTCTGGTTACTTTTCCAGTTAAGTGGGAGGGTGTCCCCTTTGCTAAAGTTGATGGTAAAGAGGTTAATCTGGACACAGCCATTGAGCAGCTCGAGCAATACAAACTTATTCAGACTAGCTGGACGCAGCAGAACACCTCAGTTACCATCTCGTACTCGCTGGATGAAGTAGAGGATATTATTAAGTGGTTGCTGGATAATTGGGATATTTATGTGGGTGTAAGTTTCTTATACCGCGCTGACCCAAATAAAACAGCTAAAGACTTAGGTTATTTGTATCTACCACAAGAAGTTGTTGATGAAGCTACTTATCACGAGTATGTTCATACATTACTTCCTGTAGATTTGGAAGGCACTAATAGTTTCGATGAAATTATGGGCGAAGACTGTGCTACAGGTGCTTGTCCTATTCGTTAATTAAAAAAATAATATGAACCCTACTTTTACATTTACAGACCTCAGCTTAGAAGAAGCAAACTTAATTTTAGCAGGCTTGCAGGAACTACCTGCTAAAATTGCTAATCCTTTGACTCAGAAATTGCAACAACAGGCTCAAAGTCAACTTCCAAAAGAAGAAACTCCTCCCCCTGCTGCTCCACAAGAGTAAGCAACAAAAAAGCCCCTACAGATTGCTCTGTAGGGGCTTTTTCTTTATTTACGAAATTTTAAAATATCGTGTACAAGCAATGCGCGTTGTGCCATAATAGAGTCTCGTTTTTCACGACTCCAACTAAAGCCACCATCACCACCCCACATATCCCAAGCAACACGACCTTTGCTTGGAAAACCTTCTTCGCCACTGTTAAAACCAGTGGCTTTTTTGTCTACTTCGTGGCGACTAAAAAATGAAAACATCCTTAGTACTGTAGAAGCCGATAAATTTTCACGATCTTTTAGTTGGTTAGCTCGTGCTAAACCAACCAGCGTACCTCCAGGTTTACCTTCTTCGTGCCATTTTAGTGCACGTTTAGCTGCTGTAGCCATGCCTTCTGTTGGTTTATACATTTCTGCCATAATTAATCTCTATAAGCTAAAATAATTTGTTTACACATTTTAGATCTTACAATGTCATCATCCATGAATCGGACAACTTCAATGTCTGGAATACGATCTAGTCGGTGAATTGCGTCTGATAGTCCTGAATCAGGAATATCTGCTTGATCTACATCTCCTGAAATAATCATTTTACAGTTCTTACCAATGCGTGATAGCAGCATTTTCATTTCTTCTTTTGTGGCATTTTGTGCCTCGTCAAGTAGAACGATGCAATTGTCAAAAGTTGCACCACGCATAAAGCCCAGTGGTTTAGGCTCAATTGTTTTTGCTTTTAGTGCATACTCATAAAAGCCTTTTCCAAGACTACGAGTAAACACGCTATCGAAAGGTTCTAGATATGGAGCATATTTCTCCTCTAGTGTACCTGGTAAAAATCCTAGCCCACGTCCTGTTTCTACATTAGGTCTAGTCAGAACTATCTTCTGAATACGTCTATGAAAGAGTTCTCCCGCGGCATATGTTGCTGCTACATACGTCTTACCTGTTCCTGCACTTCCTACACCAAATACAATTTGATTAGATTGAATTGCTCTTAGGTATTCTGCCTGTATAAAGTTTAATGGTTTTACATCTGTAAATCCATACTCTATCGGGTTGCGTTCCAATTGAATTACATTGTCGCGTCTTGCTCTTTTACCACTTGCCATAAACTTCCTTGTAAGGTTGATAAAATCGGTCTGCCAATTTATATTATAGCAGACCTAGGTATGCTTGTCAAATATAAATTTACTTCTTCTTGGCGTCTTCGACTTTAGTACCTTCAAGTTTTTGATGTACCTTAATAGTTTTGCATTCTTCTTGAGGTTTGCCTGCTTTGTCTAACACAGGTTTACCAGCTTTATCCGTCTTTTCTTTACAGACTTTTTTGGTTTCCGCCTCGGCAAATGCGGAAGCAAGTGCCAAACTAGCAATAACGGCTACAATAAATTTTTTCATTTAATTTCCTTAGTTGGTGCAAACTTTTCGCTTGCTGTGAATCCTAATCCTGCAATTACAATATACATCATAGAGTCAAATAATTTTTGATCTATTGGGTGACCAAGTATCATTGCTATAAAAGCTGCGGCACATAGTAAAAATGCTAAAAAAGTAATTACTCGTTTACTGCTAACAGATTGGTCTTGTGATAGCATAGTTTTTACACTACCCATTTAAATCTCCGGATGAGGTGCTTGAACTGGAGCGGGTTTGCCGTTAATATAAGTAATGTTAGTAACAGGAGCTGCACTAGTTCCATTAAAGCCGGCAGTTGTTGAAAAACCAGGAGAAAAACTTGGCTCAATCTTTACAGGATTAGCCTTGGCATAAGTATTTGAGTTCTCTTGTGCTTGTTTAATCATATCGCGCTTCATTTCCATTTCTTCTTTACTGCCACCAGCTAACATAATGCCTGATAGTGTACCTGTTAAGAAAGTAGCAATTGGAATAATCATCTCAAAAAACTTTTGGTCGATTGGGCTGATAGCGTTTAGTGGTTGTGTAATGAAAATAATTGAGTACAGCACTACAAACACAATTCCAGTTAGTGTAAGCGCAAGGCAAATGCCGATAAAAAATTTCAGGCGCGCCATTAACTGATCTTCAGTATAGATAATTGTATTACTTTCCACAATTAGCTCCTTGTGTTTGTTGTGTTGGGCATGCACCAGTTGGTGCAAACGATTGATTAGTTGTTTGAATTTGTCCATCTTTGGGAGGTCCTAATCTTGGATCACGTTGGCCTTTAAAAATATGTTCAGGACAAGTCCTTGTAACATCACATACTGGCGGCTTACAGTAATCTTTGTCCCAGTTTGCAGGATCTTGACAAGGATATCGAAAGCTGTCTTTGCCACAAAATGCTAAAGCCACTGGAAATAATAGTAAGATTATTGCCCACTTAAATAGTTTTAAATCATTGTGCATCTTTATAAGCCTACTTTTCCTAATAGTAAATTAACGATTTTATCTGATAAATCGTTTGGTAAAAATTTTAAAAATCCAAGAAAGTACATGGCTACCGTACCATATACGCATATCTTTAAAGCTAAGTCAAATGTTTTTTGATATTCATTCATCGCCTACCGCCTCCGCATTGTTGGCTGGTTTGGCAAAAATCCATCAGCTCATTAACGCCTACAAATAAAACAAATAAAACAAAAGCAATACCACCAATTATTGCTGCCCACTCATTTAATTCTTGTTCTTTTTGTTTGCGCTCACGCTCTTTAGCATTAAATAATCTTATTTCTTGAGCATCATCTGCATCCATTTCAGCTTGACGAGCCTTGATCTTGTTCCATACATCTATTTTGCCTGTTTGCATAAACAGCATTTTTAGTTCTTCTTCAAACGCTCTGGCCTGCTCTAGTGCCATTTCAATTTGAAGCGCAGTACCCATGTTTGAGCCTTTTTTAGACTTTTTAGCTTCCATTAGTGCTTTTGTAGCTACACTTTTAGCATCAAACATTTTGCCAATCATTGGAGCAAGAGAGCCTAAATCATTAGCAACTTTACTGGCCTTTTTAACCATTGAGATAGCTGACTGTATCCCCGCTAGTGCGGTCATTGGATCTATCATTTTTTCTTCCTCCACTCTAAACAGACTACCCGTCGGTTGTATACATCACCGGACCAAGTCCACCGTACGCACTCGTACTCCTGCGGCTTAGCATAGCTTAACATAAAAGTAAGCATTATGGTAGCCATTATTTATTAGCTAAAGGATTATCAATAGCTTGTTTAATTTTATTATCAACCTCTGATCTTAGTGCTCGGACTTCTAGTTGAGTTTCTTTTTGATTTTTCACTAATTCACGATTAATATCTTTAAGTGTAGCATCAACATCACGCTTGACTTCTTTCATAACTTGATCAGCTAAGCGTTGATCCGTCTTACTGGAACGTTCTATATTTTCAACAACGCTTTCTAGTCTGCGTACGTCGCTTTTAAGATCATTCTTAATATTATTAGTATACTCAGTCATTTTACTAGTATTAGCGTCTAATACTTCCATCTTTTTATAGATTTCAGTTAAGTCCGGAGTAACATATTCAGCAATCTTTTTCTTCATGCCCATATAGTCTTTGTAAACTTCAAAAGTACCATAAAGACCGCCTAGTGTAGAGCTTACAATTGTAGCGGCAACCATTAGTTTAGCTGGAGTAAACTCATATCCGCCAATGCTAATAACAGTATCTTTTGATGCATACTTTTTAGCTGCGGCTTCTAGTTCGTCAACTTTTTTGTTTAAATCTTCTGCCATACCGACTCCTATTTGTATTGCAGGTTTACTAAGTCTTGATGTTTCTGATCCGACCCTAAACCGCGTAAAACTCTAACATTGTCTACAACCGTCTGGTTCTTGTAAACTTCCTTTGGTTCATAAAAATTTGCATCACGCAATGTAAAATTAGTGTAACTAGCGTAGTTTTGTGGAACTAATGCTATCTTTGTTAAATCAACTCCAGCTGCCAATTCGTTTGGCTGAACAACCTTGTTGCGATTATCTTGACGTTGTTCTATAAAGTCTGACAATAAGATTGGTGAACTATCTAAAATTTCCCGTAATGGATTGGTACGGTCTAATAAGAAATTTGCAAATACCTGTGGCGCTTCTGGGTCTGCTTGTTGTCGCTCGGACTGTGCAAATGTTGTTTGTGTAGCTGCAACTTGAACGATTTCGGGTGCAGCTGACTGAAGAAGTTGCGGTTGAGGTGACTGAAAAAGTTGATAATTAGTCGGCGCTACTGCAACAAGCATAGTCTGTTGCGGTGGCTGATACGCTTCCGATAACTGCTGTGCTGTAATTACTGGCTGCGTATTTGCAGGCTGTATTAGTTGAATCCCTTGGCCTGTAAACTGTGACTGTGCAGTTTTAGTTGAAGAACTACTTTGTGCGCTTTGTGCGCTTTGTTGTCCAGATGTAGCTAATGCCACTCCGACTTCTACACTTTGTGCACTCATAGATCCAAGGGCAGCAACTGTTTGAGAAGTTTCTTGTTCGTTTTTGGTAGCTGCTGCTTGTGCTTCTGCAATGGCACTGCTAACTGCGGCTTGTTGTGTGGCTTTTTCACGGTCTGAATTTTTTGCAATTAAGTTAAGTGCAAAACTCAGATTGGCTGGACTACTTGAACTTTTTTCTTGAGTATTTGCACTCGTTGAAACCACAGCCACTGGAACAGTACTTACTGTGGATGAAACAGCTGTGGCTTGAGGCGCGGCTGTTGCGGTTGTTGGTGTCACAGTATTTTGTTCTGGGGAAGTTTGCGGAGCAACTGCTGCAATTTCTTGTATGGGAGCAGCAATAGGTGCTGGCATTAATTTAGCTAATGCATCCAGGTAGCCTTTGCAAGTTGGTGAGTACAGTGGGTTGGAGCTGCAAGGATCTACTGAGTACTTTACACTAAAGTTAACACCGTAAAGCTCAGGTCCATAAGGCCCTGCCCAACCATTGTTGTCACGGCCAATAAAACCATACTGTACTAAACCTACATTTGTAGCGGCAAGGGGTGTTTGGAAAGTGTCACTATAGTTAAAAGTCGTCCAGTTAAACTTGGAGTTTAAGCTCCACGCATTACCATATAGTAAATTATTAGCACCTTTGCTGCCTGTTGAATCCCAAAATCTAACTAAGGCTGTTAAGCTGTCTGTACGGCCATCGTCCCAACCATTGCCGTTTTTAGCAGTAAATCCAAAATTATAACCATTTACTTGCAAGCCTGTTATAGCTGGTAGGATAGTGTTAATGTGTTGTTGCTGATATACATAAGTAGAGCCGTAAGAGAAGTTCAAGCTACCACCTGGACGTACAATAGCTTGTGGTCCACAATAGCCTGTGTCGCCAGGCTGGCCCCAACAAGTTAAACTATCTTGATAAACAGCACCAGTCCAAGTAGATCCTGAGCTGGTGGTTGTTGGAACGACAATATTACCTGTTTGATATATTTGACCAGGTACTAATTCTTGACTATTAGAAGAGTTTGTGAACAAGAACACCAAGCAGAGCACCGATGCCAATTTTCTTAGTAGTGTCATCAACAATCTCCTGTTTGTCTAATTTAGGTAATTTGTCTGGGTTTGCTTCCCATGCAGCCTTAGCTTGTGCACCGATTTGGCCCTCATAAGGGCAAGGCGTGCCAGCTGCTAACATGGCATCAAACACGCGTCGATCTTGACACATTGTAGCAACTGCGGCTACTTTCATACCCATATCAAACAAGGTTTTTGAAAGTTTTAAGCGTTCGCAGTTTAAGTCACGAGTTGTACCACCACCTGAGACACCAAAAATCTGTGTTTGTACACTTCCGCTTGTGCCTGTTGAACAAAGGTCAGCATTGCCGCCACTCATCATAGCAGGTGCAACTGCTGTTGGGGGAGGTTGAATTACACGCTGTGTAATTTCTGAAATGTTAATATTACGATTTGTCATATCACCAGTTTGAACGTTTTGATTAATATTAGTGGCAGTGCTAGTATTTTGATTAACGTTTGTATTAGCAGTAGTAGCGGTACTAGTATTCTGATTGATATTGGTCATTGAGCCTGACTGAATATTATTATTAGTATTTGTAGCAGTAGAAGCTGAAGTACTAGTATTAATATTGCGATTAGTCATATCGCCAGTATTAACATTGTTATTTTGATTTGTGTTAGTAGCAGTTGACGTATTAACATTATTGTTATTATAAGTCATTGTACCAGTATTTTCATTTTTGTTGATATTTGTGCTAGTAGTAACATTATTATTGTTATAAGTCAGTGTACCTGAATTAATATTGTTATTGGTAGCAGTGGTAACATTATTGTTATTATTGGTGGTTGTGCCAGTATTAACATTATTGTTATTATATGTTAGTGTACCTGAATTAACATTATTGTTGTTATAAGTCATTGTACCACTATTAACATTATTGTTATTGTTGGTAACTGTTCCACTCTGCACATTATTGTTTGTGTTGGTACTAGTAGATGTACTAGTATTAACATTGTTATTCGTATTAGTACTGTTGCTATTAACGGTACTAGTACTTGTAGAAGTATTTGTTGAATTAGTATTGTTAGTAGTATTTACGGTACTTGTTGAAGTACTGGTAGAGTTTGTATCTACCAGTGATTTTTATTCGTATGTTCCTTGATTAATTAGGGTTTGAGCACCCACACTACTTATTGCAAAGACTAATAAGCCTGCTAAAACCTTTTTAACCATATTACGCTCCTAATACATGCTTAGCATGTTCATAATGTTTTTTACGATCTTCTAATCCAATAGTACCGCCATTGATACGTTTAGTTAGTGTGAGGATATCATCTTTATCCGCCCACTGATTTAAGTTATTTGTTTCCCAGAACCAGCATGCTGACTGTGCAGCACCTTCAAAAGTCTCCATATATTGTGAAGCTTCTTCTGGTGTAATTTGTAAACTGGCTGCAAACCAAAAGTAATTATCTTTGCCAGTTAGCTGAATAAGGCCTCGACCACAGTAACGATAGCCGTCACCTGTTTCAGGGCCTCCGTTGCCCATTCTGTTAGCATAAACTAAATTGGCAATCTTTTCTGGTTTGTTGGCATATTGGGCTGCCATTTCGTCTGTGGGAAAGTATTTCCCAAAGATCTTACGCAATGTAACTGCACGATAGTTTAAATTCTCTTTGATTGCTCGAAATCCGCCTGACTCATGAGCACATTGTGCTAAAAACGCAGCCATGCGTTGTGGAGTATTGATTTCGTAGTCTGGTAATAGTTGAACTAATGCTCGATGCCAGTACTCAATATAAGGATTTTTATCAACAATTTGTTTTAATTGTTCAATTTTTAATTCCATTATTTCAAACTTTCATAAATGGTTTTCTGTTCACGATACCAGCGCTGCCACGCCTCTAATTTAACAGCACACATATAGTATTCTGAATAATTAACGGTTACAACTTTTGCTACATCCGACAACTTGGCTTCGTCTTGTAATTTTTTAAGATCGGGACAAGGTTCTTGTACTAATGTACCTGGTGCTTGTGGAAACTTTGCTGTAACTGGAACAGTTGTGGAGCAGGCGCTAAGTGTTAAAGCTAATGCAATTACTAATAGTTTCATTTCTTAGGTGCCTCTGCTGCCTTGTTATGTACTAGTACAAATTCTTTGGGAATTATGCAAGTAGTATCGTACTTAATAACTTCGCGATCTACATATTTGACTATATCTTGACCACGCTCACGGATTACTTGAGTTTTTGTAACAGTTTTCTCTACAATTTCTGTATTAGCAGTTGCTGATTTAGCTTCTGCTTCTGCAACTTTTGTTTCCAATTCACGTACACGAGCTAGCCAAGCATCATTGTTAGCAATAGCACCTATCATATAAGTACTTATAATAATTACTGCTATACTTGCAGCTTGAATTAATTTTGCTTGAGGTAACATTTTAACAAAGTAAGTTACTACAAAAGCTACTACGCCTGCTACTAGCAACAAATAAAATATCCAGTTTGGTAAAAATTGTAATATCCACATATTGTTTATTTTTCCTAGTTTATATTACCACTTATTAATAGGACAAGCAGCAGATTTTATTCTAATTTTAAATGGTAAAAAACAATGACATTCAGCACAAACATACCCTTTGATATGCTCACACGACTCGCAAATTGCTTGTCGCTGAATTCTAAGCGTTTTAGCTACATCTAGGTCTGCAGGGACTTCTGTCCCTGCATCCCATGAGTTTACTTGGTCTAACATATTATAGTTTTGTTATAATTATCTGACCATTGCCACTACGTGCCGCGTTTGTCATAACTTGGTTAGATCCAGCATTATAGGAGCCTCCTCCGCCTCCTCCGCCTGCAGGATAGTATCCACCAGATCCGCCGCCTGAATATCCGCCTCCGCCGCCTGATCCGCCATACGCACCATTACCGCCACCAAATCCGCCTGCAGCATACGATCCACCAGCCCCAATGCTTTGGCCGTATGAGGCGCCTGCTGCACCAGTTGGATCATTGTATACCGCCGCCCAGACTGTGTTACCACCGCAACCACTTGTGGTTCCGCCAAACCAGCCTTGTCCGTTACCGCCTCCACAAACGCTAGCAGCACCTGAATATCCACCGGTACCACCTGCAGCACCTGACATACCGCCAGCTCCACCACTAGTACCAGTTTGTCCGCCATTTGCTGCATTGGAACCAGAGCCACCACCACCACCACCTCCTGCGACAAATAATGGTGCAGTAGTTGAGCCGTTAATCCACACAAACGATCCGCCTCCGCCACCACCGCCCCAAGTAGTGCCGCCCCATCCTGTTCCATTTCCGTCAGTACCTGAATTATAGGCTCGGCCTTGTTGACCAACAACTAAGTTTACTATTTGGCCTTGTGTAAGGTAGTAGTCGCCCTGCACCCTTGCACCTGGCCATCCAGCAACACCGGCAGTACCGTCTTGTCCACCTTGTGCTCCGTACACATCAAACCTGTAAGAGCCTGTTATAGGCACAGTCCATTGAATAATACCGCCCTGCGTACCAGTAGTATTTAAGTAAGCGGTATTACTAACACAACTGGTTCCTGATGCTGCAGTAATTCCATTTCGTGATTGAGTAAGTGTAGCCCCAAATTGACAATATGCACAACCCTGTG
>ERZ1034365.1894-NODE-1894-length-10189-cov-2.277591_pt1 | contig 10189 bp, 6 predicted proteins | sample MGYA00520615_ERZ1034365 | MGnify/ENA primary metagenome ERZ1034365 (study PRJEB33736, sample SAMEA104284505) | Azolla filiculoides | biome: Urban; feature: Water surface; material: Ditch water | place: Netherlands | collected 2015-10-28 | depth 0-0.1 m ...
CTAAAGTTCGTGGAATTGGAGTAGCGGTCATGACGAGAACGTGAGGTGGAATAGGGGCTTTTCCCCACAATTTACTTCTTTGTTCCACACCAAATCTGTGTTGCTCATCTATAATCGCTAAACCTAAATTATGGAATTGCACTTTGTCCTCTAATAGCGCATGTGTTCCAATTAAGATATCCAAAGTTCCATTTTCAAGTTCTTCGTGGATAATTTTTCTATCTGAAGTTTTAGTTGAACCCGTTAGTATTTTTATTTTGATATTAAGTTCTTTAGCTAATTCAGTAATTCCGTTAAAATGTTGATTGGCTAGAATTTCGGTTGGCGCCATTAAGCAACTTTGAAAACCATTATCTTTTGCCAAAAGCATGCACATTAACGCTACGATAGTTTTTCCAGAACCTACGTCGCCTTGTAATAAACGATTCATTTGAGCGTTGCTGCCTAAATCATTTCGGATTTCTTTTAAAACGCGTTTTTGGGCATTAGTTAAATCAAAAGGTAGATGATTTTTATAAAAATTATTAAAGTTTTCACCCACTTTTTCAAACGGCATTCCTTTGATTTTGTGCTTGCGAATGAGGTTCTTCGTAATCAATTGCAATTGAATGAAAAACAATTCTTCAAACTTTAATCTGAATTGCGCTTTTGCCAATAAATCTTGGCTTTTTGGAAAATGAATATTGAATAAAGCCGCATTTTTTGGAATCAATTTTAATTCATCCAAAAGATAATTCGGAAGATTCTCTGAAAACAAAGCTTGGGTTTCTACAAACAATTGTTGCATCATTTTATTGATGACTTTGTTCGAAATTCCTTTGTTAGCTAATTTTTCCGTACTTGGATAAACCGGTTGCATTGCCGAACGAAGACTGGCTTTGTGTTCTTCCAACAATTCCATTTCGGGATGCGCCATGTTGTAAGTTGCGCCAAATTGGGTAACTTTTCCAAAAATCACATACGGAATATTGATTTTGATGCTTTCTCGGATCCATTTTTGACCTTGAAACCATACGAGTTCCATTTGTCCGGTTTCATCTACAAAAGTCGCAACCAATCTCGATTTTCCTTTTCCTTGCTCAACCGTTTTAATATTGATGATTTTTCCAACAATTTGCACTTCTGAATTACTGTTTTGCAGTTCGTTAATTCTGTAATAGCGAGTTCTATCAATGTAACGATTGGGGAATAAATTCAGTAAATCGACATATTTATGAATGCCCAACTCCTTGCGCAATAAATCGCCACGCTGCGGACCAACGCCTTTGAGATATTCTATGGGAGTTTCGAGTAAATTCATTTATTATTATTTATCGTAGTGACAAGTCGCGACTTGTCTGTACTTATGTGTGGATTCAAAAGCGAAGATAGTTTATAATTTGTTAATTTAGAAATCGGAGAAATTGAAAATGTTTATATTCGTACTTTATTATATTCCATTATGATGTTTCGTATTCTTTTAGTTTTGTTTTTTATTAATTTATCTTTTGCTCAACAAATTGATAAAGTTGATTTTATCAAATGTGATGCTTCTGTTTCTCCAAATCATGCTGAGAAATCAATTTATGGTGATGTGGTTTATGAATTTAAAATAAAAAAAGCAATCGATACCATTAAAATTGATGCTAAAAGTATGGAATTCTCAAGGGTTATGATCAATGGAAAATCCGTAAAATTCAAAAATTCTGGAAAAACACTAGATTTATTTGAAGGATTTAAGAAAGGAAAAAACAAACTATCTTTTAGTTATTCCGCAAAACCCAAACAAACACTTTATTTTACAGGCGAAGGAGAAAATCTTCAAATTTGGACACAAGGTCAAGGACGTTACACGAGTCATTGGTTGCCGAGTTTTGATGATGTAAATGAAAAAGTGATTTTTAATTTGAATGTTTCATTTGACCCAAACTTAACTGTAATTTCCAATGGTATTCATCAATCAACAGTAGTTTATCCGCCACTTTCAAGTCAAAATAATATTTGGAATTTTAGAATGAAGAAACCCATGTCATCTTATTTGGTAATGTTAGCTATTGGAAATTTTGCAAAACAAACTTCAACCACTAAATCTGGAACACCTTTAGAATTTTATTTAGATAAAAATGATATTTCGAAATTTGAACCTACGTATCGCTATTCTAAAGAACTATTCGATTATTTGGAGCAAGAAATAGGAGTGAAGTATCCTTGGGGCATTTACCGCCAAGTTCCCGTTCGTGATTTTTTGTATGCGGGAATGGAGAATACGACTTCAACCATTTTTGCACAAGATTTTGTAGTAGATGAAATAGGTTTTAACGATAGAAATTATGTAAATGTCAACGCACATGAATTAGCCCATCAATGGTTTGGCGATTTGATTACGGCTCAATCTGGAAAACATCATTGGTTGCAAGAAGGTTTTGCTACGTATTATGCGTTATTAGCAGAACGTCATTTGTTTGGAGATGATTATTTCTATGAGGAATTAAACGATTATGCCGAACAATTTAAACGGGCTTCTAAAACCGATACGATTCCCGTGATGAATGAAAAGGCGAGTTCGTTGTCGTTTTACAAAAAAGGCGCTTGGGCATTACATGTGATGCGTGAAGATATTGGTGCAAAGAACTTTCAAAAAGCGGTAGTGAAATATTTAAAGAAATACCAATACAAAAACGTGAACACGGATGATTTCTTGAAAATTGTAAAAGAAGTTTCGGGTTATGATGTTGAAAATTTCAAAAAAGTTTGGTTAGAAAAGTCTGGATTTGAAATGGAAATTGCTCAAAAATATCTTTCTAAAAACAAATTCATTCAAGATTATTTTGCTTTGAAGAAAAGTAAAAAATCATTAGCTGAATTGACAGAAATTCTGAAATCAGAAGCGTATTATCCAATCAAACAATACATTGTTTATCAAACGCGAAATATTCCTTTTGAAGAACGAAAAGTCATTTTAGAAACTGCTTTAGCAACAAATGATATTTTGGTACGAAGAGCCGTTGCGGAATCAACACCTGTAGTTCCAGAAGCATTTAAATCGCAATATGAAACTTTGTTAAAAGATAATTCGTATCAAACGAAAGAAATAGCCTTAACTAATCTTTGGAAAAACTTTCCTGATGAACGTTTGCGTTATTTAGAACAAACCAAAGAGATTGTTGGAAATAATGATAAAAGTTTCCGTTTGACTTGGTTAGCTTTAGCAATGAATACAGAAAATTTGCCGGAGCAAGTGAAAGCTACTTCGTATAATCAATTGTTAGATTTTGCTTCTGAAAATTATGAAAGTTCTGTTAGACAAAATGCTTTAGAATTGTTATTACAACTAAATCCGAATGATGAAAAAGTAATTGAGTTATTGTTTAAAGCAACGGTACATCACAAATGGCAGTTCACTAAGTTTGGAAGAGACAACGTTCGCTTATTACTCAAAAAACCAGAATACAGAATTCTAGTTGAAAAATTAGCGTCGACTTCAGATGAAATCATGAAAGAGTTGTATTGGAAGTTCTTAAACGAAAAATAAAAAAATCCCGAGCTTCAACTCGGGATTTGTATTTAAAAAACTCTTTTCAATTCTTCTTTCAAATAGCTAATTCCAATTGTACTTGGAGCTTCATTTTCAGTCATTTCTATCATTATGGCTTCTCTCAATTTATCAGCACTTGAAATATCTTCCCTAACTACATTTTTACGAATAATTTGTACCGTACTATTTTTAGCTTTCAACACAATGTCCCAAGTTTCTGAAGTTAAATATATTTGTTGTGTTAAATTGTGCTCATATTCTGTTTGAATGTGATGAACTAACAAGGTAGCGTAATCATCTTTTGATTGACTAATTGGTGCTACACGTAACAAGAGTTGCGCAGGGTTAATTCGCTCTAAAAATAAAACCATACGCTCATACGCTTGCAATCGAATTGGTAAGGCTTGTTTTTGATTTTCTCTTAACAATTCAAATTTACGTTTGCTTTCTTCACTGTTATAAAACTTTTGCATCATTACAAATGCAACACCACCCGTAATTAAAGCGGGTAAAGTATTAGCTGCAATTTCTAATAATTTATCTTCTATGGCCATTTTTAATTAATTTAAATATGTCGCAAATTAAGATTAAAAAAATTAAAATTCAAATAGATTTTCTTTTGTTGGTATTATCTTAAAAAGAGTTGATAACTTCTTTTGTATTAACACTAATCAAAGTGTATTTTTGTAAATTAGTTAAAAGTTATGGAATTCTATGAATGATATGCAGCGTTATATTAGCCAATTGAATGAAGCACAACAACTTCCGGTTTTACAAAAAGACGGACCTATGATTGTGATTGCAGGTGCAGGTTCTGGAAAAACCCGAGTGCTAACCGTTCGTATTGCTAACTTGATGAGTCAAGGTGTGGATGCATTTAATATTTTGGCGTTAACGTTTACCAATAAAGCTGCACGTGAAATGAAAAAGCGTATTGCTGATATCGTTGGAAATAACGAAGCTAAAAATCTTTGGATGGGAACTTTTCACTCTGTTTTTGCCAAGATTTTACGTATTGAAGCTGAAAAGCTAGGTTACCCTTCTAATTTCACGATTTACGACACACAAGATTCGGTGCGATTGATTGGGGCTATTATCAAAGAAATGCAATTGGACAAAGATATTTACAAACCAAAGCAAATCTTAGGGCGAATTTCATCTTATAAAAACTCCTTAATCACAGTAAAAGCCTATTTCAATAATCCCGAGTTACAAGAAGCCGATGCTATGAGTAAAAAACCGCGTATGGGCGAAATTTATCAACAATACGTAGAGCGTTGTTTTAAATCGGGTGCGATGGATTTTGATGATTTACTATTGAAAACCAATGAGTTATTGAATCGTTTTCCAGATGTTTTAGCAAAATATCAAGATCGATTTCGATATATTTTAGTAGATGAGTACCAAGATACGAATCATTCACAATATTTGATTGTTCGTGCTTTATCCGATAGATTCCAAAATATTTGTGTAGTAGGTGATGATGCGCAAAGTATTTATGCTTTCCGAGGTGCAAATATCAATAACATTTTAAATTTCCAAAAAGATTACGACAACGTACAAATGTACCGTTTGGAACAAAATTATCGTTCTTCGAAAAATATTGTAGAGGCTGCGAATAACGTAATTGATAAGAATAAAACCAAGTTAGATAAAATCGTTTGGACATCGAACGATGATGGACCAAAAATAAAAGTTCACCGCAGTTTAACCGATGGTGAAGAAGGGCGTTTTGTAGCGGCAACTATTTTCGAACAAAAGATGCAACACCAAATGTTAAATGGACAATTTGCGATTTTGTATCGAACCAATGCGCAATCTCGTGCTATGGAAGATGCGTTACGTAAACGCGATATTCCGTACCGAATTTATGGTGGTTTATCGTTTTATCAACGTAAGGAAATCAAAGATGTTTTAGCCTATTTGCGATTGGTAATTAATCCAAAAGACGAAGAAGCTTTGGTTCGTGTGATTAATTATCCAGCCAGAGGAATTGGAGATACAACGGTTGAAAAATTAACGGTTGCCGCCAATCATTACAAGCGTTCTATTTTTGAAGTAATGGAACACATTGATAAAATTGATTTGAAACTAAACGCAGGAACAAAAGCTAAATTGAATGATTTTGTGACGATGATTAAAAGTTTTCAAGTCATTAACGAAAATCAAGATGCGTTTTTCTTAACTGATCATGTTACGAAGAAGACAGGATTAGTTCAAGAGCTTAAGAAAGACGGAACTCCAGAAGGAATTGCGAAAATTGAAAATATTGAAGAATTACTAAACGGTATCAAAGACTTCACCGAAGGTCAAAAAGAAATCGACGGAGCAAGAGGTGCGTTAGCCGAATTTTTAGAAGACGTAGCATTAGCAACCGATTTAGATAAAGATACTGGTGATGACGATAGAGTAGCACTTATGACGATTCACTTGGCAAAAGGATTAGAATTTCCACATGTGTTTATTGTGGGATTAGAAGAAGATTTGTTTCCAAGTGCCATGAGTTTGAATACAAGAAGCGAATTAGAAGAAGAACGTCGTTTATTTTACGTGGCTTTAACGCGTGCCGAGCATCAAGCGTATTTGACATATGCACAATCGCGTTACCGTTGGGGAAAATTAGTAGATAGCGAACCTTCACGTTTTATTGAAGAAATTGATGATAAATATTTAGAATATTTGAATCCGGTAGACACGGGTTATCGTTACAAACCAGTTATGGATATTGATGTTTTTGGCGATATTGATAAATCGAAATTACGTTTATCTAAACCAACCGCAGGAACACCACCAAAAAGCCCCCTAACCCCCGAAGGGGGAATAAATATTCCGAATATTAGAAAACTAAAACCTGTTTCTAATAATAAAAATGGAAGTAAGGCTAATTTGTTTGATAGTAGTTTAGCTGTTGGTAATATCGTAATGCACGAACGTTTTGGAAAAGGACAAATCGTAAACATCGAAGGAGTAGGAGCAGACAAAAAAGCCGAAATTCGTTTTGATGTAGGTGGTTTGAAAAAGTTGTTGTTGCGATTTGCTAAGTTGGAAGTTATAGGATAGAAGTTTAAATTAACTTGAAACAAAAATAAGATGTCAGAAATAATTAAAATATACGAAGACAAACCCAGTGAAGCCGCAATTAAAAAAGTGGTTGCCGTTTTAAAAAATGGAGGTTTAGTCATTTATCCAACAGATACTGTTTATGGTTTAGGTTGCGATATTACCAATTCTCGTGCGTTGGAGAAAATTGCCAAAATTAAAGGCATTAAATTAGAAAAAGCCAATTTTTCCTTTGTTTGTTCTGATTTGAGTAATCTTTCTGATTATGTGAAACAAATTGACACATCGACTTTTAAAATCTTAAAACGCGCTTTGCCTGGACCGTACACATTCATTTTACCAGGCAATAACGATTTACCAAAAGAATTCAGAAAGAAAAAAACAGTCGGAATTCGTGTTCCTGCTAATAATATTGCGTTGCAAATTGTAGAAATGCTTGGAAATCCTATCGTTTCTACATCAATTCACGATGAAGATGAGGTAATTGAATATTCAACAGATCCAGAATTAATCTTCGAAAAATGGAATAACAAAGTAGATTTGGTTATTGATGGTGGTTACGGAGACAATGTAGCTTCAACTATCATAGATTTAACAGGTTATGAACCCGAAGTCATTCGTGAAGGAAAAGGAAGTTTGGATGTTTTATAAATGTTTATATGAAAATTTTTCTTCAAGTATTAATACTTTTTCCCTTATTCTTATTTTCACAATCTAAAATAGATGGTTTTGTTAAAGATGAAAAAGGCGAACCAATTTTGGGTGTTTCAGTTTATGTTGATGGTTCTACTATAGGAACAATTACAGATGAAAACGGATATTTTTCTTTATTAATTTCATCAGAAAGTAATTCAATTTTAGTCTTTAGAAACATTGGTTTTAAATCAGAGTTCTATCAGATCAATAAAATTACTTCAACTTTTAATGTGGTATTAAAAGAAGAAATCAAAGAATTGAAAGAAGTTGTTGTAGGACAAAACTTTTTTTCAAGAAAGCAAATGCTAAAATTATTTAGAGAACAATTTTTAGGAATTAATGTTGCTGGAAAAAATTGTATAATAGAAAATGAAGATGAAATTTATTTTGATTATGACAGAAAAACGTTGACTTTAATTGCTTATTCTGACCAACCATTAATCATTATTAATAACTATTTAGGTTATAAAATTGAATACCAATTAATTGATTTTCAATGTAAGTTTGGAAAGTTTAGTATGAATTCTGAATTCGTTACACAGTTTCAATATGCTGGGAATTCATTGTTTACAGAAATTGATTCTTCAAGTAAAATAAATAAAAGAAGACAAAAATCATACAACGGTTCTACGTTACATTTTTTTAGAAATCTAATATCTAATAATTGGAATAAAAAAGAATTTACCCTTTACGAAGGTAGTTTTATTACCAATCCTCAATTGCATTTTAAACAAACCCAAATAGAAAATGGGATGTATAAAATAGAAGTAGTTCCTAAAAAAATCATTGGAATAAAAGAAAGAGATATAGTTTTTATTAAAATGGGACAAAATGTAGGATATGAGCAAGATGGAAAAGGTGAAGAATTTACAAGACCTGTCATTATTATAAAAAAATATACACCAAATATGGTTTTGGTTGTTCCTCTTTCAACGACTTTGAGAGATGGTAGTTTCTTTTTTCAATTTCAATTTAAAGAAAAAATAAGTACAGCATTGTTGGTTCAAAATAGAATGTTAAGTAGTAAAAGACTTGTCAAAAAAATTGGAAAAATAGACGAATTAAACTTTAAGATTTTAAAAGAGAAATTAATAGATTTGATTAAGTGATTTTTGCCCTCTATAAAGAGGGCGATCCCGTAGGACAATTGTAGAATGAGTATAACAAAAGATAAAAATTATGTCAATAGGAAAAAATTATGAAATTACAGTTTAAAACTCAAGAGTATCAAACAACAGCCACAAAAAGAGTAATAGATATTTTCAAAGGTCAAGAAAAGGGAAGTAGAGTTGATATTATCGAGCGAAAAATCATAGATGAGGGAGTTTTGGGCAAAAAAACACAGGAGATAAAAAGATTTTCAAACAAAGATATAACAATCTCAAATGATGAATTATTAAAAAATATTCAAGATACTCAAAAACAAGATGAACTTCTAAAAATAAGCCAAAATCTAAAAGCTGGATTAAATTTTTCTATTGAGATGGAGACAGGAACTGGAAAAACTTTTGTTTATACAAAAACTATATTTGAGCTTCATAAAAATTATGGTTGGAATAAATTTATTATTGTAGTGCCAAGTATCGCTATACGAGAGGGCGTTCACAAATCTTTGGATATTACAAGTGATTATTTCAAAGAGTTTTATGGTAAAAAAATACGATATTTTATCTATGATACAAAAAACTCTTCAAATTTGGTAAATATTAGCTCTTTTGCCTCAAGTAGCGAAATTGAAGTGATTATTATGAATTATCAAGCGTTTGCTACAACTTCAATGCAAAGTAGAAAAATCTATGAAAAACAAGATTTTATGCAATCAAGAAGACCAATAGATGTGATAAGTGGAGCAAAACCTATTTTAATCATAGATGAACCACAAAGGTTAGGAAAAACAGCTCAAGATAAACTAAAAGAGTTTAAAGCACTTTTTACTTTGCGTTATAGTGCAACTCACAAAGAGGATTTTCACAAGATTTACAGACTTGATGCAATCGATGCTTATAATCAAAAGTTGGTTAAACAAATATCTGTAAAAGCTATTGATATAAAAGGCGATAGTGCCACAGGTGGTTATGTTTTTTTTGATAATATCAAAATAAATCCAAACAAAAATCCACAAGCAGTAATAGAAATAGATGTAAAACTAAAAGAGAGTATTTCAAAAAAAACTATTGTTGTAAATGAAACAGATGACCTTTTTGTCTTATCAAATAATTTAGCCCAATATGAAAATAGTTTTATAGTAAAAAGTATAAATGCAAAAGAAAATAGCATCACTTTTTTAAATGGAATAAAACTTCATACAGGTGAAGTAATAGGGCAACTTGAAGAAAAACATTTGCGACGAATCCAAATAAGAGAAACTATAAAAAGCCATATTCAAAAAGAAAAAGTGCTATTTAAAAAAAATATAAAAAAGAATAGTTATATTAAATCAAACTATTGATACTTCTAAAAAATAGAGAAAAAAATAATTAGACTCTGCTAAGGGTAATCATTGCGTTTGAGAAACAGAGACGTTATTGCCTGACCCGTTTATTTGAAGTTTATACGAGAGGGAGTCACCCACTTGAGATTGGGTAACGGTATTACCATCGCCAACAATTTTCAGTTCAGCACTATTGTTAGTACCAATTTGTGTTTGGGAAACAAGATTTGCATCGCCTATTACGCTCATCGACGTGGTATTGGCAAAACCATCGCCAGACATACTCACTGAAGAACCATTGCCATTTAGCTCGATATTGGTTGATTGTGCCGCCCCTGTTTGTGTACCGCTAATACTGTTATCTGCTCCGCTAATAGAAACACTGAGTCGATTATCGAGGGTGGCGGGGGAGTCTGAACTGACTTGAGGAAGTGAACTATTTGCTGTGTTGTATTTTATTTGGTCAATACTAGCCAAAGCACTATCCG
>ERZ1034365.1895-NODE-1895-length-10182-cov-3.008610_pt1 | contig 10182 bp, 6 predicted proteins | sample MGYA00520615_ERZ1034365 | MGnify/ENA primary metagenome ERZ1034365 (study PRJEB33736, sample SAMEA104284505) | Azolla filiculoides | biome: Urban; feature: Water surface; material: Ditch water | place: Netherlands | collected 2015-10-28 | depth 0-0.1 m ...
CTCCACGGTCCATTTTTCGAGGACAATTTGCCAACTCATAATACTGATATCCGAAATCAAATTGAAATTCAGGTGCATATTGGGCACCCACTTTACACTGGTAAAGACTTTGTTTTTATGCTGATAGGTTAGCGTAATCATCAGCGCGTGATTGGTAATCAGCAAATCCGAATCGCATCCGAAAGCGCCTGCAATTCTGCTTATGGTTACTTTAATCCGTTCGGTATTGGCGCCGGAAACCATGAGGAGCGAGCCAATTTCAAGGAGCATTTCTCCCAGTTCGTACTTATTGGGTTTATTACTTACTTCCATATAAAAGGTGTAAAATTTATCGCTCAAATTTAACCATTTCTACCTACATTTTTGAATTATAAAAAGGGTAGTTTTGGAATGTTACTAACTCAATCGATGTAATTTTTGAGGCTTTTTGATCCCTTTCCTTTTACACTTTTAAACTCGTATTTTCTATTCCCGAAAACGCTTCAAGTCCTGCTTTTGTTGGAATAAAAAAACGCCAATCTTTCGATTAGCGTCTTTAGTATTGAAATGCCCTAGCCCTGATGGAAACGGCATCCTTTTGTGCTGGAGTTCAGCACAAAAGATACAGTGTACAGCAGGAAGCAGCTCCTATAAATTGAAATTTACTCCCAAAACAATGTTTCTTCCCATGTTTGGAATGCCATCGGTTTTGAGGCGGGAAAGGTGTGCCGTGTAGTTCTTGTCGAATAGATTATTGCCGTTCAAATTGACATCGAAAGCGGTTTTGCCTACGGTCACTTTGCCTCCAAAACCAAGATTCACCAAGGTATAACCATTCGATTGGGTTTCGAAACCACTTACATTATTTTGGTTGAAAGTCGAGGAAACGCTCAGCGTGGCAAAGCCATCTTGAAGCCAGTTTTTGATATTAAATTCAGTTCGAATGGTGTTGTTCCAGTTATTTGCGGGAATCAAAGGCAGGTAATCGCCATTTTGTTTCTTGCCGGTTACGGTTTCAAAACTGGTTTCATAATGCAACCAATCTAAAGGATGCGGGTGAAAATGCAGTCCTATTTCACCGCCGTACAACTTGGCATTGTCCTGAATATAATTGAAAACTGCGTTATCATCCATTATTTCCCCCGTTGGCGAGGTGTAAATATAATGGTTGATGTGGTTGTAAAAACCATTGGCAAAAAACTCTAAATGACTGGTTTTGTATTCCAGATTTAAGTCGGTTTGTACGTTTTGCTCGGTTTTGAGTTTGCTGTTCCCCACTTCATATCGGTTGGTTCCTTCATGAACACCGTTCGAGGTTAATTCGGCAAGATTGGGCGCTCTAAAACCGGACGCGAGATTGAGTCGCAATGTCAAATCGTTAGCCAGATTGGTTTTGTAACCCAAAGATGCGTTGAAACTGTCAAAGGATGTATCGATGGCTTCAAAAGAGCCTTCTTCGCCTGCAATTCCTTGGGCTTCGGTAGTTATTTTTCGATTGTCGAAACGCAAACCGGCTTGCAACACATTTGATTTCCACTCGTAATTTGCCGTTCCAAAAACGCCAAAATCATTGGTAACCGCATCCGGAATTAAATATTCTTCTCCAGAATTGGTATTGGTTTGATGCATGCCTTGAATCCCAAAAATAGATTCGAGATTTCCCATTTTTGGCAAATAGTATTTTGCATCGTAATTGAACGTTTTCAGTTTCATGTGCAAAATAGCTGTTGGACTGTCTTCAAACTCGCTTCGGTCATTGGCAATGTAGCCCAAATCGACATCCAGTTTTGATTTTTCAAAAAAGAAAACGGTGTTAAGACTTAACAAATGATTGAAAACGCCTTGTTTTGGATACATCGTTTCTTTGCTTGCCGTTTGTGCTGCAATACCTTCCTCGGGAATTCCCAAGTCTAATTTGTTGTAATTGTAGCGCAATACACTCGAAAATGCAGCATTGCTGTACCCAATCCCCGATTTGAAATCGGTTTCATTGTAACGGGTATTAGTTACTCTGTCGCCAGATGCAATTCTATAATCAGAATGGGTGTTGTAGCTTCCACGGGCTAAGAATTTCCAGTTATCTGTAGTTGTTTTTAATCCCAAAGACGTGTTACTGCCTTGCGTGTTAGCGAAGTATTTTTGACTGAAATTCGCTTTAAACGTATTGGCATCGGCAAATTTTTCGGGGTTAAAATACAAAACGCCACCCAAAGCATCTGAGCCGTACAGTAACGAAGCCGGTCCTTTGATGACCTCAACGCTTTCTATTCCCGCATCGTTCAACCCTAATCCGTGTTCGTCGCCAAACTGCTGATTTTCCATTCTGATTCCTTGCGAATAGACTAAAACACGATTACCGCTCAATCCCCGAATTACCGGTTTCCCAATAGAAGTTCCCGTAGAAACCTGCGAAACTCCCGGAATGGTTGCCAATCCTTCGATTAAAGTGGCCGTTCCTTTTCGCTGTAAGTTTTTGATGCTTTCGTGTTCGACTTTCATCACGTTTTGCGATTGCAGTTTGTTGAAAGCGGTAGAAACAATAACTTCATCCATTTCGAAAATTGTTTCTTCGAGGATTACAGTTACATCATTCTCTTTTTGAAACGGATTTATGGTTTTGTATTGCGTTGTAAATCCGGGAAAAACAAAGGATATTTTTAAACTGCCATTGGGCAAATTAGACAAGGTGAATTTTCCTTTTTCGTCTGTTGTAGTTCCTTTATGAAGTTCGGATGCGTAAACCGAAACGCCTTTGATGGGCTGATTTTTCAGATCGGTTACGGTTCCAGAAATGGTATTTTGCGCTTGAAGCATGGCCGAAAAACCTAAAAATAAGGCTATAATAAATTTTTTCATTGAAAATGATAGTATGGTTTCTGAACTCAACACTCTCCAAAAGAAAGCGAGCCGAGACCAGAATTATTTAGTAAATAAAGTAGAAATGAAAAATGCTGAAATAAATTCAGCTTACACTATTTACAGGTGGTCCGCGATGGGAATATAAACTTCCGGAAAACGAAAGAACCGCTTCCGTGGCTTTGAAGAAATAAGGAATTTCTTGGTGTGCCGCATATAATTGACAGGAAAAATCTTTGGGAGAAACGTAAACGCCGGCTGTAAATTCGCAAAGTAAACAGTGGTCGAAACCTTTGTGTTGGTGCGTTAATTCAGCTCTGTTGGAATTATGTTTGTGGTAACAAACCTTTTCGGAAATTTTCTTTTCCAGATGTTCATACCCATGAAAGGACTGAAACACTATGGAGAACAAAAGTGCAGTCGCAAAGAAAAGATTTAGAATGAGCTGTTTCTTTTTCATGAGTTGCAAAGGTAGCAAAACATTGTGTTTCGATTGAAAAAAACTTATATCTCTTATTAGGATACAAAAAGAAAAGAAAAAACACCTGTTCTGACAAATTATAATTTGTCAAAACAGGTGTTTTTAGATTTGAACTAAAAATTAAGTCTTACACCAATTTTGCAGCAATAAGGTATTCCGCAATTTGGATGGTATTTGTTGCCGCTCCTTTTCTCAAGTTATCAGCTACAATCCACATATTCAATGTATTTGCCTGGCTTTCGTCACGACGAATTCTACCTACAAAAACATCATTTTTACCTTCAGCATATCTTGGCATTGGGTAAGTAAATGTGTCTAAATTATCTTGAACCACGATTCCGTCAGTATGATGCAAAATGTTTCTTACTTCATTTACGTCAAAATCATTAGTGAATTCAATATTAACCGCTTCACTATGTCCGCCTACAACAGGTACACGAACAGCAGTTGCTGTTACGGCAATACTGTCATCGCTTAATATTTTTTTGGTTTCGTTCACCAATTTCATTTCTTCTTTGGTGTACCCATTCTCTTCAAAACTGTCACATTGTGGAATACAGTTTCTGTTGATTTTATATTTATAAACCATTTCACCTTCAATACCGGCACATTCGTTTTCGAATTGTTGTACTGCTTTAACTCCAGTTCCAGTGATGGATTGGTAAGTCGAAACAATCACACGTTTGATGTTGTATTTTTTATGCAAAGGTGCCAAAGCCAATACCATTTGAATTGTAGAACAGTTTGGATTTGCAATGATTTTATCTGCTGCGGTCAATTCGCCTGCATTGATTTCAGGAACTACTAATTTTTTAGTAGGATCCATTCTCCAAGCTGAAGAGTTATCGATAACGGTTGTTCCGGCAGCCGCAAATTTTGGTGCCCATTCTAATGAAGTTCCACCACCTGCAGAAAACAAAGCAATATCTGCTTTCATATCTACAGCAGTTTGCATACCAACTACTTTGTATTTTTTTCCGTTGAATTCTATTTCTTTTCCAACTGATTTTTCAGAAGCAACCGGAATCAATTCGGTTACCGGAAAATTTCTTTCTGCTAATACTTTCAACATTATTTCGCCAACCATTCCGGTAGCGCCTACTACTGCTATTCTCATCGTATATTTTTTATTATTGACTTTCAATTTGAAGTACAAAAGTAAGTAATATTCAAATTAAAACAAGTGTGTTCACAAAAAATAACAAAATGTTATATTTATAACATTTGATTATAAAATTAGAAAAAGAGCAAAGAAAAACCGCCTCCATTAAGAAGCGGTTAAGTCCTGAAATTAATTCAGGATAAATTAGAATATATAAGTGTAGCGGTATTATTTTTTCAACAAATCTCTAATTTGAGTAAGCAATTCTTCTTGTGTTGGTCCAGCCGGTGGCGCAGGTGCCGCAACAACTTCTTGTTTTTTTCTTGCTTTTTCGGCAGCTCTTAAAACAATAAAAATGAAGAATGAAATAATCACAAAATTAATGATGGCTTGTACCAAATTTCCATACGTGATTACGGCAGCACCAGCCGTTTTGGCAGCAGCTAAATTGTCGTAACTGTTTCCGTCAAGTGTGATGAATTTCTGTGTAAAATCGATTCCTCCGGTTATTAAACCAACAATTGGCATAATAACATCATCAACGGCAGAACCGACAATTTTACCAAATGCACCGCCAATAACTACGGCAGTCGCTAAACTTAATACGTCACCTTTCATTAAAGATGCTTTGAAATCACTGAAAAACCCCATAATTTTTTATGTTTTTAATTAATACTAAAACGAATTTATAAAAAAACAGTCAAATTTTTTAATTTATCAGTAAAAATCATTCTCTGTAAAACACTCTTTTTACGCGTTGCGATATACTGGTCAGGATTTCATACGGAATGGTATGTAAGGCTTTCGCCAAATCATTTACGGTTGGATTTTTGCCAAAAATGATTACCTGATCGCCTTCTTTGCACGGAATTTCGGTAACATCGACCATTAACATATCCATGCAGACACTGCCTACAATGGTTGCTTTTTGATTGTTGACCATGACAAAACCTACTCCATTTCCCCAATGTCTCGAAATTCCATCGGCATATCCTATTGGAATTGTTGCAATTTTGGTTGTTCTTTCGGCTACAAATCGTCGGCCGTAGCCCACACTTTCTCCTTCAGAAATGGTTCTGATTTGCGAAATCACCGATTTGAGTGTTCCAACATTCTCTAATTGTTTTTGCTCTTCGGCGTCATTTGAAACACCGTAAAGTCCTATTCCTAAACGAACCATATCGTATTGCGCCTCCGTAAAATTACTGATTCCCGATGTATTCAAAATATGACGAATGGGCTGTATTTGTAATTCCTGAATTAATTTTGAAGATAATTTTTCGAACAAATCAAGCTGTACCAAAGCAAATTCCCGGTGCGCCAGATCATCACTGGTCGCCATGTGCGATAAAATACTTTTTACGGCAACGGTTTGATTGCCTTTTAAAACAGCTATTAAATCATCGAGTGTATTGGCTTCAAAACCCAAACGGTGCATGCCCGTATCTAGTTTTATATGAATGGGAAAGTGTTTTAAATTCTTCTGTTCCGCTATTTTCAAAAAAGCGTGCAGTCCTTTTAAACTATAAATTTCGGGTTCCAACTGATTTTGAATAATCGCTGCAAAACTTGTCGTTTCCGGATTCAAGACCATAATTGGCAACTTGATTCCGGCATTTTTCAACGAAATTCCTTCATCGGCGAAAGCCACTCCTAAATAATCGACTTTGTGATGTTCTAATAATTTGGCGATTTCAAAACCACCGTTTCCATAGCCAAAAGCCTTTACCATCACCATCATTTTGGTTGTGGGTTTCAATTTCGATTTAAAGAAATTAAAATTATGACTAATCGCATTCAGATTAATTTCTAAAACGGTTTCATGAGTTTTTTCGGCTAAAGCGGCGACGATTTGTTCAAATTGAAACGTTCTGGCCCCTTTGATTAAAATCGTTTCGTTTCCAAAATTCAAACTGTCAATCGCTGCCAAAAAAGCATCGGTATCCGGAAAGGTTACGCAATTGATAAACTTATTTTTGAATTCAGAAATAGTCGCTCCAATCCCAATAACACGGTTGATTTTATTAGACGTGATAAGCTGCGACACTTTTGAATACAACTCTTCATTAGACAATCCACTCTGAAAAATATCCGAAAGAATCACTGTTTTCTTTGGGTATTGCTTTTGACTTTCTAAAAAATCCAATGCAATTTTCAGTGATTGGAAATCGGAACTGTAACTGTCGTCAATTAAACTGCAATTGTTGATTCCGTTTTTGACTTTCAAGCGCATTTCAACCGGATATAATAATTCCATTCGGTGTTCAATGGTTTGTTGGTCGTAGCCAAAATACAGCAACAACATCATACAATGAATCGCATTTTCTATGGAAGCATCGTCTTGAAAAGGGATTTTAATTTCAAAATTGTCGGCTTTATATCGAATGCCTAAAACTGTTTTATCCAATACTGATTTTTTGGCAATCAACACATCTGCGGCTTCGTCTTTACAACTCCAGGAAAACGTTTTTAATTTTGGATTCAGGAAAGCATCAATCGTTTTGTTTTTGTGGTAAATGAGGATTTCAGCTTCTTGAAAAAGCAGTAATTTTTCTTTTATTTTTTCTCCAATATTTGGGAATCCTTCATCATGAGCCGAACCAATATTTGTCAGAATCCCAATCGTTGGTTTGATGATTCGCTCTAAATTTTCCATCTCTGAAAAGGTAGAAATTCCCGCTTCAAAAATACCCAGATTGTGTTGCTCATTGATGGCCAGCACCGACAAGGGAACACCCACTTGTGAGTTATAACTTTTGGGACTTCGGATGATGTTGTAATCCGGACTCAACAAAAAGTTAAGCCATTCTTTTACTATCGTTTTGCCGTTACTTCCCGTTAATCCTATAATTGGAAAATCAAAAAGACTGCGGTAATACGCCGCCAATTGTTGTAAGGCTGTCGTGGTGTTTTTGACCACCAGAAAAGTAGCTTTACCGGCGCAGTTTTCAGGAATGTGGGTGACTACAAAATGCTGTACGCCTTTTGCCATTAAATCTTCAAGGTACAAATGGGCGTCGTTATTGGGTCCGACCAAAGCAAAAAACAAGGTTTGCGGACCATTTTGTAACGAACGACTGTCGATAGAAATAGTTTCGATATCCTGAGCAGCAGTTCCTGAAAGTTCCGCTTGAATCTGATTCGAAATGGTGTATATGTTTAATTTCATTTTATAGCTTCCGTTTGGCGTAAGGTGAGGATTCTCCCGATGGAGAAAAACCTCATCAAAAATAACACTTCTTTTCAAAAGGAGGTCTTTAAGAACACACAATTTATTGTTAGAAACGCATTTAAAAAAAGAAAACTTTAGTAAAAACTCCCTCGAATTTAGCCTACCCTTTTGGCTTAATTCTATATATTTGTTGAAGGTAATCGACATTAAAAACACTTGAAAAAAATTCTGCCACTCTTTTCGTATCTCTTTCATCCGATATTCATTTCGGTGTATGCGGCTTTGCTTTACTTTTTTTTTAACGGGGAATTCTTTTCGACTAAGGAGCAATTATTTGTGCTGTTGCAAATAACCATTGTGACTGTTTGCCTTCCGGTTTTGTTTTTATTTCTATTGCGCTCTTTAAAAAAATTAGATTCTTTGATGGCTTTTGAGGTTTCGCAACGCAAGATTCCGCTGATACTGCAGTGTTTTTTGATTATTATTTTAGTTCAAAAAAACATTACAATCGACCGGTATTTTGAGCTGCATTTTTTCTTTTTGGGAGCACTTATGAGTACTTTATTGGCACTTATATTGGTATTTATCAAAGTAAAAGCCAGTTTGCACCTGCTCGCTATGAGTTCGCTGACTGTATTTGCTATTGGGTTGAGCATTTACCATCAAACGGGGAGTCTTGTTACTATTGCTTTTTTGGTGCTGATGAATGGTTTTGTAGCCTCTTCGCGTTTAGAACTGAATGCGCATACGCCAAAAGAACTTGTGATTGGTTTTTTGTTGGGTAGTATTCCGCAGTTGCTTTTGTTGATTTTGTGGTTATAAAATATAAAAAATCACTCCTACATTGAGGGCTTTCATTTGAAGCGCTTCGTCTCCCACTTTTCCTGATTTAAAAAGAGCATTCAAACCATAATACGCATAAACATTGAGCGTATTGTATCCTGAGGAAATGTATGCTCCGTAAGTTAATTTATTGAAATCTTTGTTGTTTGTAAGGACTACTTTGCCTTCGTTATCGGTGAAAACGGATTTGTCATACACGGAATAACTGAATTTAAATCCTCCGTAAATGCGTAAAAATTTATGACTTTCGAATGTTGATGTTCGCCATCTGAATTCGATAGGGACCTCTATTTGCAGTTGGGAGAACTTGTTTTTGCTGTACACTGCCGATTCGTTTAAAACGGTATATACCGGCGTGTTGTCTTGCAGGGTAACGGCAATATTCTGGTTGTAATTGTTGTAGGTCAGTCCGATTCCGGGGGCGATGGCGAAGGTTCTTTTTTTGTTGATGGGCATGTCCCTTAAAAAACCTGCTGAAAAGCCCGTAGAGAATTTACTCTTAGAGAAACCCACCGGCGTGTCGCGCAGCATATTATAAGTAAAGGCAAAATAAAACTGATCTTCTCGATATAAGGAATCTACTTTTACTATTGCAGGCGTTTCGGTGGTTGTATTTTGTTGTGAAAAAACATTCCAAGCGGATACAAGAAGAAAGCATGTCAGAACTATTCGTATTTTCATTTTTTGTTTTTTTAGCGCGTAAACCGATTTGATTTTAACTGTAATTGGGAGTACTCTTATGCTTTAATGCTTACAAATATACCATTTTGAACGTTTTGGATGCACATTGAAACCAAATAATACTGGTATGTTAACGCGAATTGAACGTCTTTATTTGGAGATTCCTTTTGTTTAAAATGCAGCTGTTGGTTGTTTTGCCTTTAATTATTTTGTTGAAAATTGGGGTTTAAGAAATTAAAAATAATATTTTTACTTTGATAAAGCATCAAAATACATACGAACACTCTTTTAAAAACCGACATAAAATGCAAATTGGAATTATAGGATTAGGAAAAATGGGCTTCAATCTTGCCCTTAACTTACAACGAAATGGTTACGAGGTAGTAGCTCAAGATGTCAATACTGACTTCGTAGAGAAAATCGGTCAGGAAGGAATTACAACGGCACATTCTGTGAAAGAGTTATGTCAAAAATTGAACGACCGAAAAGTGATTTGGCTAATGGTTCCGGCAGGAGAAATTGTAGACGGAGTTATTACTTCATTGCTTCCTTTTTTAGAAAAAAATGACATTATCATTGACGGAGGAAACTCTAACTATAAAGATTCCAAACGCCGTTATTCCCAATTGAAAGAACTTGGTATTGACTTTTTAGACTGCGGAACTTCAGGCGGGACTTCAGGAGCTTTGAATGGTGCTTGTACGATGATTGGCGGAGACGCTCCCGTATTTGAATATGTTGCGCAAGTTTTCAAGGCTATTTCTGTTGAAAATGGTCATTTATATACTGGCGCAGCCGGAAGTGGTCATTTCACTAAAATGGTTCACAACGGCATCGAATACGGAATGATGCAATCTATTGCTGAAGGTTTTGAAGTTTTTGAGCATTCTGAATTTGACATTGATTTCGAAAAAACAGCCAAACTGTTCAATCACGGTTCCGTGGTGCGCAGTTGGTTAATGGAACTCACCGAAAATGCTTTTTCGAAAGACCCAAAATTAGACAGCATCAAAGGAATCATGCATTCTTCAGGCGAAGGAAAATGGACATTGGAAACCGCTTTAGATT
>ERZ1034365.1896-NODE-1896-length-10177-cov-2.911683_pt1 | contig 10177 bp, 5 predicted proteins | sample MGYA00520615_ERZ1034365 | MGnify/ENA primary metagenome ERZ1034365 (study PRJEB33736, sample SAMEA104284505) | Azolla filiculoides | biome: Urban; feature: Water surface; material: Ditch water | place: Netherlands | collected 2015-10-28 | depth 0-0.1 m ...
CGAATCGGGGGAAATTCTCTTTGCAGCGGTTATATTGGAAGGTGCGAAAAATTAAGATTCGATATTCTGCAGCTCCATCATCCACGGCGACTTGCAATCAACAATGCATGATTAGCTTGGAGACATTTGACCACCATCAAATCGAAGTGAGCATGACCGCGAGAGATAAGCGTATGGCTCTGGAAATGTGCCTAAAGAAAATTTATAAGCTGATTCAGAAGACGTTTCATAAAAGTCAAAAATATGGGCGATTTTCAAAACACGTCTACGTATGAGAAAGTCGTCCTCAATTCAATTTATTCGTCACAAGTATGATCTAATTACCTCTTTACATGTGGGGAGTAGCCTGCTCAGTCCTCTGAGTCCTATATATCGTCAATTCGGCCTTTGGGCCCGGTATATGGGTGATACATCATCAAGGCAAGACCATTTAAATTTTTATAAATGGTTATCTTTTGAATTTGCAGCCCCAATCAGTGATTTATCTACTCAAAATCGTGCCCACGTCCCTTATTTGGGGAATTCCACGTATTTTCTCTTTAATAGGGCGAGATAATGAGAGATCCTACTTATTCTCTAAAATTGTCGTAATGAATCGCTTGTTTCCAGCATTAATACTTACAGTCTGCAGCTTGTTTGCAGGCGGAGTTAGCGCGCAAGCTCAAAAGCCACTTACGCTCAATGAGTTGATTGGCATTGCATTGGAATCGAGCCCCCAAGTATTGGCCGCGCGAGATCAATCGAAGGTGGTCAAAGGTCAACTCTCTACAGCTCGAGCAATTCCAAATCCGGAGTTTGAGTTAAATACCGGGCAACAGCGTTCGGTATCCGGTCCATTGACTACAGGTAATGTGTCATCGTGGTCCGTAACGCAACCTTTGGATATGCCGTATACCCGTTTTCCCAGAGTGAATGCTGCCGAGGCGAATGTTCGTGCTGCGGATGCGACTCGCATTGCGTTCGAGATTGAAATGATTTCAAGAGTGCAGCAGCGTTTTTATGAATTGATGCGTCGTGATGCGGAATTAAAAGCTGCTGAAGAAGATTTGGGATTGACCAAGCAAATTCGTGATCGCATGCAAATTCGGTATGACGTTGGTGAGACTGCTCGATTTGAATTAATTCGCGCGCAAACAGAATTTCTGAATGCGCAAATTAATGCGGAGTCTAGCAAGCTTAGGGTTGAGCAGGCCAAGGGGCAACTCAGACAGGTGGTCGGACACAATTTGCCGGCTGACTACGAGGTGGTTTCTCAAACCTTCAAGATTGAGCCTTTACCTCCTTTACCAACCTTGCTCAGTGAGTTGCACGCCCAGAGTCCTGAGTTACAAAGAGCAAAAGCAGAGGTTGAGGCGACTGAATCTAGGCTCAGTTTTGAGCAGAACTCTCGTTTACCAAAACTATCCATTAAGGCGCAACAATATAACGACCCTAACTTCACTGACCGCCTCTATGGCTTGGTGGTGAGCATTCCTATTTGGGACTTTAAGGGTGGTCAAATTGCGGAGGCAGAAGCCAATGCATCAAAAGCTAAGAATCAGTTCAATGCACAAAGCCAGAGTCTGGAGCAGCAGTTAGAAACGGCATACAAGCTCTATCAAATGACTAGTTATCAGGTAAAGATTCTGGATCAAGATGTGGTTCAGTTGGCCTCAAGTGCACGACGGATTGCGGAGGTTTCTTATCGTTATGGCGAGCGGGGCATGCTCGAGTATTTAGATGCACAAAGAACATTTAGAGTGGCGCGAAATGATTTGATCAAGGCGCGGTTTGATTTGGCTTCAGTTGTTACGGAGATTCAGCGTTTAAGAGCAACCCCAGAGTGGATTGCAAAAATTGAGAGTGGAAAGCAATGAAGCAAGAGTTCACGGTAATGATGGATAAATTAAAGGGCTTGTACTCCCGCTATATGGCGATCGCAAAAGTCTATGCGCGTGAGTGGATTGCCCTCGTTATTAAAACCCAAAATGATTTATATGTGCTTACCCATGAGTGGTTTAGCACTCATTTACCTCGTGTGGCTCATCAGTACGATAAGAGTCCGCAATGGACGCAGAAAGGTCTTTTTTACTTTCCTTGGTTTTGTTTATTTCTGATCATCCTAAATTACTTCAACGTATTTGATCGCAGTCCGGCCATTAAGTCTGTGCAAGATCCTAACGTGGTGATCGTTAACAATGACCTGCGAAATATGATTACAGATGGACGGATCTCTACGGGCTCTTTTGTAGAGGAGCTACGAGCCTCTGGTCGCATTGATTTCAACGAGCTCTTTTTATCCCGCATTGGTGCGAACGTTACAGGTCGTGTTTCCGATATCCTGGCAATCCCGGGACAGGTTGTAAAGCAGGGTGATATTTTGGCGAAGATCACTTCTACTGAATTGACCCAATCCCAACTGTCTTACTTAAAGGCAAAGAGCGCTAGCCAGTTAGCGGATCAAGCTGCCAATCGCGCCAGAATTTTGTACAAAGAAGATGTGATTGCTTTGGCTGAGCTCCAAAAGCGAGAGGCTGAGGCGAGCAGTGCAAAAGCAGAATATCGTGCGGCGAATGACCAATTACGCGTTCAGGGCATGGATCAACCAAGCATTGATCGTTTGGCAAAATCAGGTGTCATTGAATCCACCAACAATGTAATTGCCACCATTCCTGGTGAAATTGTGGAGCGTAAGATTAACAAGGGGCAAGTGGTTCAGCCTGCTGATGCCTTATTTACTGTTGCCGACTTAGGTTCACTGTGGGCTGTTTCAGAAATCCCTGAGAGCAATGCTTATTTGATTCACAAGGGTCAAAAAGTAAATCTGATTATTCCTGCTTTAAGGAATGCTGAGATTGAAGGTGTGGTTGCGCACGTAGACTCCATCGTTAATCCGCAAACGCGTACGGTAGTCGTCAGAATGGAAGTACCCAACAAAGAGGGTCTAATCAAGCCTGGCATGTTGGCAACCATGATGATTGAAAGTCAGCCTACAGAACGATTATTAGTTCCAGCTAGTGCAGTTATTCGTGAAGACAATCATGACCACGTTTTCATTCGTGAGGATGACGACACCTATCGCATGGTTACCGTTAAATTGGGCCCAGAGGGCAAAGGTTATCGCCCCGTTGTCTCAGGCCTTAAAGAAGGCCAAGAAATTGCTATTAATGGCGCCTTTCATTTAAATACTGAACGCAAGCGACAGTTGAGTGGCGGCTAGTCAAAATGATTGAAAAAATTGTTCGTCTCTCACTGCAACAACGCTTGTTGGTTGTCATCATTGCGTTGGTGTTGTTCGTTGCAGGTTTACTAGCCACAAAACGACTATCAGTAGATGCGTTTCCAGATGTCACAAACGTACAGATTCAGATTGCAGCAGAGGCACCAGGCCGCTCACCTGAAGAGGTAGAGCGTTTCGTTACGGTGCCAATTGAGTTGGGCATGACTGGTTTGCCTGGCTTGACTGAGATGCGTTCGCTGAATCGCAATGGCTTATCAGTCATCACCTTGGTATTTACAGAAAAGACCGACCTCTACTTTGCTAGGCAGCTCGTTACCGAGCGTTTGATCGAGGTCGCTTCCGCTATGCCAGTGGGAATTACTCCTGTTATGGCGCCTCCATCAACGGGCTTAGGCGAAATCTACCAGTACACACTTGATCATCCCTCTGATGGCGATAGGCAGTTAACGGTCGAAGAGCTTGAAGAGCGTCGCACAATTCAAGATTGGGTTGTGCGTCCGATGTTGCGCTCTATCCCTGGTGTTGCTGAGATCAATACGCAAGGCGGATACGCACGCGAATACCAGGTCTTAGTAAACCCGGAAAGATTGCGCCACTATCAATTAGGTCTTCGCGACATTTACGAAGCCCTAGCTAGAAATAATGCGAATTCTGGAGGTGGGCAGCTACCTACCTATGCAGAGCGCTACCTTATTCGCGGCGTGGGTCTAGTTACTAAACCCGAGGATATTGGAAAGATTATTCTCAAAGAAGTAAAAGGCATTCCGGTCTACGTTAGAAATGTGGCTGAAGTAACCATCGGTAGCGAAATCCGGCAGGGTGCAGCCATTAAGAATGGTTACACCGAAAGTGTCGCTGGCATTATTCAGATGATTCGTGGCGGCAATGCCCGGGAAGTGGTCAATCGCATCAAACTCAAGGTTGCCGAGATTAACGAAGGCAAGTTATTGCCCGATGGCCTGCAGATTGTTCCTTTTTACGATCGTACGGATCTAGTCAATGCTGCAATGTTCAATGTGGCCAAGGTATTAATTGAAGGTGTCATTCTCGTTGTCATCCTACTGTTTTTATTCCTAGGTGATGTTCGCTCTTCACTCATTGTGGTGGCAACTTTAATCCTCACGCCGCTGCTGACATTCTTAGTGATGAACCGATACGGCATCTCTGCCAACCTGATGTCGCTTGGTGGCCTTGCCATTGCGATTGGCATCATGGTGGATGGATCAGTAGTGGTGGTAGAAAACACCTTCGCCAAGTTAGGTGAAAGACTCAAAACAGGTGAGTCTAAGATTCGTATTATTTTGGAGGCCGCTACCGAAGTTGGTACGCCGGTACTCTTTGGTGTTGGCATCATTATTTTGGTTTTCATGCCCTTGCTTTCTTTAGAGGGTATGGAAGGAAAAATGTTTGCGCCAATGGCTATTACGATTGCGATTGCACTAACTATTTCACTGATCCTTTCATTTACTTTATCTCCAGTTCTTTGCTCTTACATCTTGAAGGGCGGAAGTGAAGATGACACCAAAATTGTGGCTCGTTTGCGCGCGCCATATGAGCGCTGGTTGCATTGGTGTCTTGCTAATCCAAAGTTGGTTGTTAAAAGATCTTTAATAGGATTGGTGGCGAGCATTATTGGATTTACCTTGCTTGGAAAAGCATTTATTCCAGTGATGCAAGAGGGTTCTATAACCCCGGTCATTGTGCGAGCCCCGAATATCTCTTTGGATGAATCCATTAAGTTGGAGTTTGAGGCCATTAAACGCATCATGACTATTCCAGATGTGAAGATGGCGGTATCTCGCTTGGGCAAGGGTGAGTCTCCCGCGGATCCAGGCCAGCCAAATGAATCAGATCCAATTGTGACGCTGAAGCCTATAGGTGATCGCAAGTTTAGTCAGGAGGAGATTGCCCAGCAGATCCGTGACAAGTTAAAAACTTTACCGGGGATTGAGCTCTCTATTTCTCAGCCAATTGCCGCTCGTGTTGATGAGATGGTTTCTGGAGTGCGCTCGCAGGTAGCCATCAAGATTTTTGGAGATGACTTAGTAGTTTTGCAAAAGCTGGGTAGCCAGATTAGTCAGATTTTGACCAAAATGAAGGGCAGCAATGACTTGCGTATAGAGCAAGCCTCAGGACAAAATTATTTAAATATCAATATCAATCGTGATGCAATCGCGCGCTATGGCATTAATGTTTCTGATGTGAATGAAGTAATTGAAACAGCGATTGGTGGCAAACAGGCTAGCACGATCTATGAGGGTGAGAGACGTTTTCCCTTGGTGCTTCGTTATCCTGGGCCGTATAGGGATAATGTTGATGCAATTAGTAACATTATTTTGCATTCTCCAGATGGAGCTCAGGTGTTAATGCGCGACCTGGCGGATATTTCCCTCGTGGATGGCCCAGCGCAGATTTCTAGAGAATCTGGCAAGCGGCGTCTCGTAGTCGGTGTGAACGTCGACGGTCGAGATCTAGGGGGATTCGTTCAGGAGGCGCAAGAGCTTATTGCCAAAGAGGTTGAGCTTCCTCAGGGGTATTCCTTGCAGTGGGGTGGTCAGTTTGAAAATATGGAACGTGCGATGGCGCGCTTGATGATCATTATTCCAATCACAATTTTGGCGATCTATTTCTTGCTCTTCATGCTCTTTAAGTCGCTGCGTTTAGCTGGACTCATTATTTTGGTTTTACCATTTGCTTCGATTGGCGGCGTATTTGGTTTGTTTATTTCTGGAGAGTATTTATCTGTGCCAGCTGCAGTTGGATTCATTAATCTCTGGGGTATCGCGGTCCTTAATGGCGTGGTGTTGATCTCATTCATTAAGCAATTGCGTGAAGATGGCTACTCTATGGAAGATGCTTTGCTACATGGCTGCGGCCATCGCTTTAGGCCTGTCATGATGACTGCTTCAGTTGCGATGCTGGCCTTAGTACCAATGCTCTTTTCTGGTGGGCCTGGTTCTGAGGTAACTCGTCCATTGGCGGCTGTAGTAATCTCAGGATTAATAACCTCAACCGCATTAACATTACTAGTATTGCCCGTCTTGTATAGATGGTTTGAAGATAAAGAGGTGGAAGCATGATGGAAGTGAAGGCGGTTATTCGCCCAAATAAATTAGCTGCCCTCAGAACGGCATTATTGGAGACCCCAGGTTTCCCGGGGATGACTGTAACTAAAGTTGAGGGATGTAGCGCACCCAATCGCACTGGTAAGTTCAATATCAAGGATGAACTTACGGACTACTCTGCGAAAGTGAAGGTTGAAATTGTTTGCAATGATGAGGTTGCACAGGTTTTCATGGACCGGATTGTGACTATTTGCCAAACGGGTCAAGTAGGGGATGGTGTAGTTTGGTGTACCGAGGTTCCTAAGGCCTTCTTCATTGCAAAATCCACACCATAAACGAGTACAAATTCAGCATATTTGAATAATCTGCCAAGCATCACAAAACAGCAGAAATTGTTAGAATGTACGGTGCCCAATAGAGGGTAAGTGCATCTAACAAGGATTGAATATGGGCAGTATTTCTCAGTGGGAGCAGCTCAACGTTGAGCTCACAGCAGCTCTTGGAAACTCTGTTCATTTCGATACGGCCCATCAGGCTGTATATGCCTCTGAGGCATCGAACTATCGCCAAATTCCGATCGGCGTTGTTACGCCTAAAAATACTGAAGAATTTGTAAAGGGTATTGAGATCTGTCATCGCAATAAGGCTCCCGTGCTGATGCGTGGCGCTGGCACCTCTATGAATGGCCAGACAGTGAATAACGCTGTGGTGTTCGATATCTCTAAGTACTGCAACCACATCCTCCAATTGGATCCAGCTACTGGGAATGCGGTAGTTGAGCCGGGCGTCATTTGTGACTCCTTGCGCGATGCTGCTGAGTTACATGGTTTAACTTTTGCCCCAGATCCATCCACTCATAGCCGTTGTACTTTAGGCGGTATGGTTGCCAATAACTCCTGTGGTGCGCATTCGGTGATGGCGGGTAAGACGCTTGAGAATACCGAGGCTTTAGAAATTCTGACTTACGACGGTGAACGTTTTTGGGTTGGCCCAACATCTGATCAAGAGTTGCAAGAAATTATTGCTGCTGGTGGGCGCAAAGGTCAGATCTACCAAGACCTACTCACCTTGCGTGATCGTTATGCCGATTTAATTCGTGCGCGTTTCCCTAATATTAAGCGTCGCGTTTCTGGATATAACCTAGATCAACTCTTGCCGGAGAACGGTTTTAACGTTGCACGCGCATTAGTTGGTACCGAAGGCACTTGTGCGCTCACATTGGCCGCCAAGGTGAGATTGGTAAAGAGTCCTGCTAAGCGCGTGGTGCTTGTTTTGGGTTTCGATGATATCTATTTAGCTGGTGATGCCGTACCTGAATACCAATCCTTTAATCCAATTGCGATCGAAGGCTTGGATTACAAAATTATTCGTGGCTTGCAAGAGCGTAATTTAGCTAAAGCAGAAATTGATTTACTGCCCCCTGGAAATGCTTGGGTAGTGGTGGAGTTTGGTGATGACACACTTGAGGGTGCCATAGCTCAGGCTCAAAAGGCGGAAGAGTATTTCAAGTCGCGCACTAAGGGGCCTCGCCCATCGACATGGCTCGAGCCTGATCCATTGGTGCAAAAGCGTGTTTGGTCTATTCGTGAGAATGGCGCATCTGCTACCCACCTGTCTATTGATCCGAATTCTCCTGACCCAGTAGTGGGCTGGGAAGATGCTGCCGTAGATCCAGCGCGTTTAGGCGAGTACCTACGTGCCTTCCAGGCATTAGTGGACTCTTACGAATATGAAACCTCACTCTATGGGCACTTCGGAGATGGATGTATTCATGCGCGCATTACCTTTAACTTGCGTTCTGCAGAGGGTGTAGCCAAATTTAGATCCTTCATTCGAGATGCTGCAACTTTAGTCGTTGCGTTTGGTGGTTCGCTGACTGGCGAGCATGGCGATGGCCAGGCTAGAGCAGAATTCCTCCCCATTATGTTTGGCGAAGAGTTGATGGGCGCGATGCATGAGTTCAAGCGCATCTGGGATCCACAGAACAAACTCAATCCCGGCAAAGTAGTTCACCCCTATCGCGTAGATGAAAACCTCCGTATGGGCCCAGAATATAAAGTCGTCAATATGAAGACTCGCCTGAATTTCTTGAGCCAAGAGGGCAACGGTTTTCAGAGAGCAGTTGAGCGTTGCGTTGGCATGGGTAAGTGTCGTAGTGAAAAAATCGGCACGATGTGCCCAAGCTATCGCGCCACCAAAGAAGAGCGCTTTTCCACCCGTGGACGTTCACGACTCTTTTGGGAAATGCTCCAGGGTGAAGTGATTAAAGATGGCTGGGAAAGCAAAGAGCTTAAAGATGCTCTCGATACTTGCCTTTCCTGTAAAGGTTGCAAGTCGGATTGCCCCGCGCACGTGGATATGGCTTCCTATAAGGCGGAGTTCTTATCTCATTATCACGAGACCAATAGCAGGCCACGTCAGGCTCTAACAATGGGCCGCATTGGTGATTGGGCGCCACTAGCTAGCAAGTTTTCATGGCTTATCAATGGGGTGATGCAAACACCGGTGTTGTCTAGTCTAGCTAAATGGGTTGGTGGTGTAGCACAAGAGCGTAGCTTGCCGAAGTTTGCAAACCAATCTTTCAGAAAGCAATTTCAGAAATCAAAGAGCGCAAACGTTGGTCAGAAGAAAGTCATTCTCTGGGTAGATACTTTCTGTGAGCATTTTCATCCTGAGGTTGCAAATGCGGCGGTTGAAGTTCTCGCCCATGCAGGCTTTGAAGCAACTTTGCCAAAGACCCCGCTATGCTGCGGCCGTCCTTTATATGACTTTGGTTACTTGGATCTTGCTAAGCAAAAACTAGAGAAGATTCTGGATGCTATTGGAGATGAAATTAACTCAGATCCAAATTCACCAATCGCAGTAGTAGGCCTTGAGCCTGGCTGCATGTCAGTCTTCAAGGATGAGTTGTTAAAGTTTTTCCCTCATGATCCAAGGGCTCAACTCTTAGCTGCGAATACCTATTTACTTGGGGATTTCTTGCACGAGAAGGGCTACACACCACCACCTCTAGACTGCAATATCTTGGTTCACTCTCATTGTCACCAGAAGTCTCTCTTTGGCACTAAGGGTGATGTAGCGCTGTTGGCTGCTTTGGGTGCTAAGGCAAATTACATTGATAGTGGCTGCTGCGGTATGGCCGGCTCATTTGGATTTAATCCTGAGCATGTGGAGATATCCAAAGCGGTTGGAGAATTGGTATTACTTCCAGCTATCCGAGCTGCTGATCAAGAAACGATCATCCTCACAAATGGCTTTAGCTGCCGAGAGCAGATAGAGCAAGAGACTGGTCGCAAGGTAAAGCATTTGGCTGAACTTTTGCAGATGGCGCATCAAGCTCAATAAGTTCTTGAGTAGTCCAAAAGAAAAAGCCCCGAGCAATTCGGGGCTTTTCTACATCCAGATCTTACTAAGAAGCTCTTATGAGCGAATCAGGTAATCAAACGCTGAGAGGGATGCTTTTGCACCTTCGCCCATAGCAATAATGATTTGCTTATAAGGTACTGTGGTGCAATCTCCTGCAGCAAATACACCAGGCATGGATGTTTCTCCTTTAGCGTCAATAATGACTTCGCCACGAGGAGATAAATCAATTACACCTTTGAGCCAATCAGTATTTGGCAATAAACCAATTTGTACAAAGATACCTTCAAGCGCAATGTCATGCATCTGATTATTGGCACGATCTTCATATCTCAAGGTGGTTACCTTGCCATCAGCGCCCAAAACTTCTTTACTTAAAGCGTTGGTAATGATGGTTACGTTAGGCATGCTATTTAATTTCTTTTGCAAGACTGCATCGGCACGTAACTTGGTATCGAATTCAACCAATGTGACATGACTCACAATCCCTGCCAAATCAATCGCAGCCTCAACCCCGGAGTTACCTCCG
>ERZ1034365.1898-NODE-1898-length-10169-cov-4.272592_pt1 | contig 10169 bp, 13 predicted proteins | sample MGYA00520615_ERZ1034365 | MGnify/ENA primary metagenome ERZ1034365 (study PRJEB33736, sample SAMEA104284505) | Azolla filiculoides | biome: Urban; feature: Water surface; material: Ditch water | place: Netherlands | collected 2015-10-28 | depth 0-0.1 m ...
CGATACGTGATCGGTGGTGATTCCTAGACGGAAACCGTATGGGTTAACTTTTTGACCCATTAGTTGCCACCTTTCTTCGCGGTCTTCTTAGCTGCCTTGGCAACAAGTTCATCTGGGGTTGCAACCACAATGGTGATGTGGCTGGTGCGCTTCAAGATCTGGAACGCGCGTCCCTGTGCACGAGGCTGGAAACGCTTAAGAGTTGTACCTTCGTCTACGAAAGCTTCTGATACGAACAGGTCATCTTCGTTGAAGAATGTGTTGCTTGCTTCGGCCTTAACCTTTGCGTTTGCAACAGCTGCCTGAACCAACTTGAAGATTGGCTGTGAAGCTTGCTGTGGAGCGAACTTCAAAATTGCCATTGCTTCTGCGGCTTGCTTTCCACGGATAAGGTTCACAACGCGGCGAGCCTTCATCGGGGTAATGCGAATGTGGCGAACTTTAGCTAGAGCTTGCATTATTTACGCTTTCCCTTTCTATCGTCCTTCACGTGACCACGGAAGGTGCGGGTTGGTGAGAATTCGCCAAGCTTGTGACCAACCATGGTCTCAGTGACGAATACAGGTACGTGCTTACGACCGTCGTGTACCGCAATGGTGTGACCCAGCATTGCTGGAACGATCATTGAACGGCGAGACCAGGTCTTGATCACGTTCTTGGTGCCAGCCTCATTCTGCTTGGCGACCTTCTGGAATAGGTGGTCGTCAACGAATGGACCCTTTTTCAAACTACGTGGCATTTGTATTCAGACTCCCTATTAACGCTTCTTGTTAGCGGTACGACGGCGGACGATTAGCTTGTCGCTTGGAAGGTTTGGCTTACGTGTGCGACCCTCAGCCTGACCCCAAGGGGTAACTGGGTGACGACCACCAGAAGTCTTACCTTCACCACCACCGTGTGGGTGGTCAACAGGGTTCATAGCAACACCACGAACGGTTGGGCGCTTGCCCTTCCAACGCATACGGCCTGCTTTACCCCAGTTGATGTTTGACTGCTCTGCGTTACCAACTTCACCAATGGTGGCGCGGCAACGTGCGTCTACGTTTCGGATTTCACCTGAAGGTAGACGAAGCTGTGCGTACGCACCGTCTTTAGCAACTAGACGAACAGAAGCACCAGCTGAGCGAGCCATCTTTGCTCCGCCGCCTGGCTTCAGTTCAATTGCGTGAATAACGGTACCTACTGGAATGTTCTTCAATGGAAGAGCGTTTCCTGGCTTGATGTCAGCGGTAGCGCCCTGTTCAATGCGGTCGCCCTGCTTTAGCTTGTTCGGCGCAATGATGTAACGCTTTTCACCATCTGCGTAGTGAAGCAACGCGATGTTAGCGGTACGGTTTGGGTCGTACTCGATGTGAGCTACAACTGCTGGAACACCATCTTTGTCGTGACGACGGAAGTCGATAACGCGGTACTGACGCTTGTGGCCACCACCGATGTGACGAGTGGTGATGCGACCAGATGCGTTACGTCCACCAGTCTTTGACAATGGGCGAAGTAGTGACTTCTCTGGGGTGGTACGTGTGATTTCAGCAAAATCTGAAACTGACGAACCACGACGACCAGGAGTCGTTGGTTTGTATTTGCGAATAGCCATTTAATTTATCCTCTACTTCGCTTAACCGACGGTTGTGAAGATGTCGATTGAGCCGGACTTAAGGGAGACAATTGCACGCTTGGTGTCTTTACGCTTGCCCAAGCCAAACTTGGTGCGGCGAGTTTTACCAACGCGGTTAAGAGTGTTGACCTTGTCAACCTTTACGTTGAAGATCGCTTCGATAGCCTGCTTGATCTCAGTCTTGTTCGAGCGAGGGTCAACCTCAAAGGTGTACTTGCCGTTGTCGATCAAGTTGTAGCTCTTTTCAGAAACAACAGGCTTGATGATTACTTCGCGTGGGTCCTTCTGAATTTCAGTCATGACTACGCCTCCACTTCAGATGAAGAAGCAACTGCTTTAGCAGATGCACCCTTAGCTGGGCCAGCGATGTATGCGTCAAGGGCAGCCTTGGTGAATACCAAGTCGTCACTCAACAAAATGTCGTAAGCGTTTAGCTGGTCAACAGGCAGAACGTGAACGCCCTGGATGTTGCGCAAGCTCTTGTAGCTCAGGTCATCGGTGCGGTCTAGAACGATCAACACGTTGCGACGCTGAGTTAGCTGAGCAAGAATCGCAGCAGCTGCCTTGGTTGAAGGAGTCTGACCAATTGCGAATTCGTTGATTACGTGTAGACGACCGTTACGTGCGCGGTCTGATACAGCACCGCGAACAGCAGCAGCCTTCATCTTCTTAGGTGTGCGCTGGTCGTAGTCACGAGGCTTTGGACCGTGAGTGATGTAACCACCGCGCATCTGTGGAGCACGAAGTGAACCCTGACGCGCGCGACCGGTTCCCTTCTGCTTGAAAGGCTTCTTACCAGTTCCAGAAACTTCACCGTGACGCTTGGTTGAAGCTGTACCCTGACGTGCTGCTGCCTGCTGGGCAACAACAACCTGGTGGATTAGAGGAACGTTTGTTTGTACGTCGAACAGTTCGCCCGGCAGGTCAACTGACCCAGCCTTCTTACCTGCAACGTCTAGAACGTCAAGCTTTGTGGTTTCAGCCATTTGCTTACGCTCCCTTCACAGCGTTACGAACGAATACCAACTGGCCCTTAGGACCAGGGATTGCGCCCTTGATGATTAGAAGACCCTTCTCAGCATCTACTGCGTGAAGAGTTAGGTTCATGGTGGTCACGCGGTCTGTACCCATACGGCCAGCCATCTTCTTACCCTTGAATACACGACCCGGGGTTGATGACATACCAATTGATCCAGGCTTACGGTGGTTGCGGTGCGCACCGTGAGATGCGCTAACACCAGCAAAGCCGTGACGCTTCATGTGACCTGCGAAGCCCTTACCCTTTGAGGTTCCGACTACGTCAATCTTTGAGCCAACCTCAAGAACCTCAACACCAAGTTCCTGACCAACTGAGTACTCAGCTGCATCAGCGGTGCGGATTTCTGCGATGTGACGACGAGGTGTAACGCCAGCCTTTGCAAAGTGTCCAGCTAGTGGCTGGGTTGTCTTGCGAGGGTCGATGGCGCCGTATGCAACCTGAATGGCTTCGTAGCCATCGGTGTCAATGTTTTTGATCTGGGTGACAACGTTCGAGCCAGCCTCAACTACGGTTACCGGAACAAGCTTGTTGTTCGCGTCCCATACCTGAGTCATGCCGAGCTTCTTACCCAGAAGTCCCTTAACGGTTCTATTTACAGACATGATTTCCTTAGAGCTTGATCTCGATGTTGACATCGGCAGGAAGGTCGAGACGCATCAATGAGTCAACTGCCTTAGGAGTTGGGTCAATGATGTCGATAACGCGCTTGTGGGTGCGCATCTCGAAGTGCTCGCGGCTGTCCTTGTACTTGTGAGGAGAGCGGATCACACAGACCACGTTCTTCTCGGTAGGCAAAGGCACTGGGCCCACTACAGTAGCGCCGGCACGTGTAACTGTGTCGACGATCTTGCGTGCCGAAGTGTCAATAACCTCGTGGTCATATGACTTAAGTCGAATGCGGATTTTCTGTCCGGCCATCTTGACTCGCTCTCCTATATTTTTGTCAAAGCTCCGACCCACGCTGTCGGGCGTGTCGTTTCTCATAGAGAAATGAAACCCTAAAACGTAAATCAGATACATTTTTGTTCTTGCTCCAGGGGGCTTGCTTCCCTTTATTTATAAGGGTTCTGGGCACATGCCTGGAGTGGTTCACGCCAAGATAGGCGCGACTACTCACGAACTTGTCAATCTTGCCACAGTTCTGCGTGTCAATGCAAATTAAATCTGGGCAGAAGAGTAGATTTTGCGATTAAATTTCGATGCCGCGAGATGCCCAGCTACCCCAGCGGGCAGCGAAGACTGCCAAAATACTAAAGGTTGCGACCACGATGCCGAATGGCAATAGGTGGTTTGAGTGCTCAATACTGACCAAAATGGCCGAAACTCCCGCAACCACAAACTGCCCAGCGCCGCTGAGGGCCAAAGCAGTGCCGGCATTCTGCCTGACCTGAATAAGGGCCATGGTGGTGGCCGGGCCAAAGAGAAAACCCATAGATGCAGCCATTAGAGCCAGAAGAGGAAACAGGACTTGACTCGATGGGCTATTGAACAGGGCAACCAGCAAGGTGCCCACGGAACCAATGCCGTTCATGACTAGCGCAATCACCAAAACCTTGCGCGGATCCCAGGTTTTAGAGATTTTGGCTCCAATCAGCCCAGTAATCATCATGAAGACGCCATTTATGGCAAAAACAACGGCGTAGGCGTTTGGGCTCCAGCCCAGAATTTCCTCAATTATGTAGGCAGAGTAAGAGATGTACCCGAATACGGCTCCGAAAGTGAAAACCATGGCCAATGAGTAAGCCAGAAAGATGCGGTTCTTCAAAATTCGACCGCCGGCTTTGACCAGGCTGGCAAAACCCCCACTGTGGCGATCTTCCGGCTTTAGGGTTTCTGGAATTAGCAAAAAACCGGTGATTGTGACTATTGCGGCGTAACCGGCCAATGCCCAGAAGATACTGCGCCAGCTGCCCCCAATACTCATAGCAATTGCCCCGCCAACCGGGGCCAAGATGGGGCCAATGCCAATCATCACGCCAAGCAGTGAGAACCCTCTATTGGCCTCTCGCCCGGTTGCTATGTCTGAAACCACGGCGTTTGCCGCCACTCGGCAGGCGGCGGCAGCTAGGCCAAGCAGCCCGCAGGCAATAATCAAGGAAACCGCCGATTCGGCGAGCGCTGCCCAGGCTGAGACAAAAATGGTAAGCGCGCTGCTGCCCAAAATAAAAAGACGCCGACCAAACTTGTCTGACAGCGGGCCAAAAATTATTTGCCCAAAGGCCATGCCAAAAGTGAAGGCCGTGAAGGTGAGCTGCAAAGTAACGGGAACCACATTTAGTTCATCTGCCATAACCGGAAGCGCCGGAAGATAGACATCGGTGCCGAACGGGCCAAGAATTCCTATCGCCGCCAGGGCAACCAATAGCGTGGTGCTTAAGGTTGATGCTTGGCTAACCGCTGCCTTCGTCTTTGAGGTCATGTGCCAAGTCTGGCATCGGTGTAAAAAATCTGACTGGCGCACTAGCGATAGTAGTCATCAGAGTCGGCTGCGAAAAATTACCACTTAATAGGTGAAGATTGAAGGCAGAGATAAGTTCAAGGGAGAACACAGGTTTATGAGCACTCGTAAAGAGATTCCGGCAGAGATTTCAAGATCTTGGCTTTTGGTTAATGGAACCAAAACAGACACCTTTGATGTTGCGCGCAACTCTCGCGCCGACCAGATCATCTTGGATATTGAAGATGCCGTTGACCCAAAAATGAAGGCTCAAGCTCTTGAGGACGTTGCCCGCTGGTTGGAACGCGGTGCTCACGCGTGGGTTCGCATAAATGACCGCACCACAGATTTTTGGGCCGCCGATGTTGAACGACTAAAGAGCGTTCAGAATTTGCAGGGCGTGATGTTGGCCAAGGCTGATCACGGTTCACACGTTGAAGACACCTTTGAAGCAATGGGCGGTAAGTTTCCAGTGATTGCCCTAGTGGAATCGGCAATGGGTATTGAGAATGCTCGCGAGATTGCCGAAGCAAAGGGTGCGTTCCGTTTGGCGTTTGGTAGCGGTGACTACCGCCGCGACACCGGAACCAGCACCGATAACGCCGCGATGGCCTACCCTCGTTCCCGTCTGGTTATTGCCAGCCGCGTTGGAAACCTACCTGGCCCAATTGACGGACCAACCGTTGGTACCAGTCACCCGGTTTTGCGTGAACAATCTGAAATCACTGTGGCACTTGGTTTGACCGGCAAGCTATGCCTAGACCCAAGCCAGCTACCAGTAATCAATGAGGTAATTAGCCCCACCCAGTCTGACGTGACTTGGGCCCGTGACTTTATGAATGAATTTGAGGCCCGCGGTCGCGTGATTCGCGATGGATCTGACCTGCCAAGACTTGGCCGTGCTCAAAAAATTGACAAGCTGGCCCAAGCCTTTGGTATTGAACCTTTTTAATCTGAGCCGTTCTAGTTTTTGAAACTAGTTGTCAACGATTTCTGAAGTCTTTAGCAGCATGCTTACCAACCACTTGATGGCTGGGTCATCGTTCTTAGATGGATGCCAGTGCACCGCCTCTATTAGAGTGACTGCTGGTAGCGGTGTTTTGGCAATCACCAGACCTAGGTCTTTTGCATATTGAGTTGCCACCCGCTCTGGAACAAAACCAACCATCTCTGTGTTGCTGACTGCAAAAGGCACCGACAAGAAACCACGCAGTAGCACGGCATCGTGTGCAGTGATTCCGGCCTGGCTTAGAACTTTATCTACCGGGGTGCTTACGCGATCACCAAAAGTCACTTTTGCCATTCGAGTCTCTTTTAGGTCTTCGATTGTGAACTCACCATTTTTCAACCATTTATTGTTTGCACTGGCAATGCAAACAAACTTGTCACTGAAAAGCGCCTTGTGCTTTCCGGCAATACCTACGCCGTCGGCTGCAATAATTACGTCGCGACGCAAAAGGTCTACCGCGCTCAAACTGCCATCGCTTGGTAATTCTGTAAAGTCAACGTGCACATTTGGCGCAACATCTTTAATTAGGCTCAGCAAAGTTGAAGTCATTTGAGCCATGGCGTAATCAGAGGCCGCAATAGAAAAAGTTCTGGTGCTTTCTGCCGGTTCAAAGTTAGGCATGATTTCAAAAGTCCTGGCTATCTCTGTCATAGCTTCGGCAACAAGAGGCTTTAGTGTCTGCGCTTTCTCAGTGAGCACAAAGTTGCGGCCAACGCGAACCAAAAGTGGGTCATCGTATTGCTGGCGCAATCTGGCAAGAGCGCCCGATACCGCGGGCTGTGTCATACCCACCATTTCACCGGCGCGAGTGAGGTTCATCTCAGTCAGGATTGCATCGAGCACGGCAATTAAATTGATGTCGATACGACGTAAATCAGTCACGACTAACCTCCTTACCGTCTGGACCTTATTGAGATAAGTCTAAGCAGGAAGCGAACTTATGCAGATGGGTGGTTGCCCGCCCAAACAGCACGTACGTTGGTGAACTCGTGCAGACCCTCAATTGAAAGCTCACGGCCATAGCCACTCAACTTCACTCCACCAAAAGGAAGACGTGGATCAGAAGCAACCACACCGTTAACAAACAGCGCACCAGAGTTAATGCCCGCACCAAGCGCGATGCCCTTGTTCATGTCGGCTGTCCAGATACTGGCAGCTAAGCCGTACTGTGAAAGGTCGGCTAGGCGAATTGCGTCATCGGTGTTTTCAGCCTTTACCAAGGCAAGCACCGGGCCAAAAGTTTCTTGGTTGAACACAGGCATATCTGGAGTTACATCGGCAAGCACTGTTGGTGCGTAGTAGTTGCCTGGGCCATCAATGCGGTGGCCACCAGTAACTAGTCGCGCGCCCATCTTGATTGAATCTTGAACCTGCTTGTCAATGTCGTCAACAAATGACTTCTTTGCCAATGGGCCAATCTGAGTGGTTGGGTCTAGTGGGTTGCCGATCTTTAGAGCAGAGACCTGCTCTTTTAGGCCGGCCTCAAACTCGGCAATAACTTTGCCATCAACCAAGAAACGCTTTGCACAAAGGCAGCTCTGACCGGTGTTAATGAAACGAGCCTTAACCGCGAACGGAGTGACCGCCTTGATGTCGGCGTCTTCAAGAATTACGAACGGGTCTGAGCCACCAAGCTCAAGCACGGTCTTCTTAAGTGCGCGGCCTGCTGCCTCGGCAACCGATGCACCCGCACCTTCTGAACCGGTAAGGGTAACCGCGGCAACGCGCTTGTCGGCGATGATCTCGTTAACCATGCTGTGCTCGGTAAGCACCAAAGTTGTGAACAGACTCTTTGGGAATCCGGCGCGCTCGATTGCGCTCTGAATTGCAACCGCAGAACCGGTGACGTTTGAAGCGTGCTTTAGCAAGCCGCCGTTACCGGCGCCAAGAGTTGGAGCGGCAAAACGAATTACCTGCCAGTAAGGAAAGTTCCAAGGCATAACTGCTAGAACAACACCGATAGGTTCGTAACTTACGTAAGAGGTTACCGCCTCAGTCTTAACCTCTTTTTTAGCCAAGAATTCTTCAAGGTGATCAGCGTAGAAATCACAGGTAAGTGCACATTTTAGAACCTCGCCGCGCGCCTCGTTGATTGGCTTACCCATCTCGTTGCTGATCAGGGTTGCGTGGTCTTCTACTTCATCGCGAAGAATTGTTGCCAACGCGCGAAGCTTGGTTGAACGCTCACTAAGTGGCGATAGCTTCCAAGCTTTTTGTGCCGCATCCGCCGCCGCCAGAGTAGCCTCTAGCCCAACGGCATCTAGCCCCTGGTATTCGGCAAGCTTTTCATCGGTTGCTGGGTTAACTGTGGTGATTACCTTGCTCAAAGTTCGTCCTCGCTGTAAGTGCGTCTTGCTTTTGGAATGGTGTGGCCTGGGCTGACCTGGGCGACAACCTTGTTTCTGATAGTTCCAATGCCCTGCACGGTCATCTCTATTACATCACCAACTTGGATAGGGCCTGGCTCGCGCTTGCCAGTGCGGCTCCAGGTTTCTGAAAGCGCACCACCGCCCGCCGTTCCAGAAGCCAATACATCTCCGGCACCAACCATGGAACCCCTAGAAGCGTGAGAAACAAGCTCTTCGAAACTCCACGACATTTGGCGACTGTTGTCTTTGCCGTACTCAACGCCATTTATTGAGACGCTCATGTCAAGCGCTAGGCGGTCACCTTCGCGGTATTGCTCTAGCTCGTCGGCAGAGGTTATCCATGGGCCAAGTGTTGACGCAAAGTCTTTACCCTTTGACGGGCCAAGACCAACCGCCATCTCGGCACGCTGGATGTCTCTAGCTGACCAGTCGTTAAATATTGAGTAGCCAACAATATGCTTGGCCGCTTCTTCTGCAGTTAGATCGCGGCCTGGTGTACCAACAATTGCAGCTAGCTCAAGCTCAAAATCTAAAGCTTGGGTAAGCGGCGGCATTGGCAAGTCTTGATTAGAACCAATCAACGTGTGTGGATTCATGTGAATGAAAACCGGTTGGTCGTACCAGGCTTGAGGCACCATTCCATCGCCGCCCTCAGACTTCTTCATGCCGGCAATGTGCTTTTCAAAAACCACAAAGTCTCGCACGCATTTGGATTCAACCGGTGGCAAGAAAACCACCTGAACAATTTGGCGCTTCAAGAAACGGCCGGCAGCGCCTTCTAGTTTGTCACGCTCGGCACGCGGCAGGTTTAGCACCTCCAGCACGCTCAAGTTAGTTGGTAGGTCCAACAAGACTCGGTCGTGAAAAATAATTCCGGTGTGCGCGAATCCGTTGTCTAGATAGCGAGCGATCTTCATTTTGAATCCTTTGGTTAGAAACTAGTTATTAGAAATCAAGAGTTTCGTAGAAGTCACGCTGGCGAACCTCAAGAGCTGGAACAGCTTGGCCAAGCGCCCACTCCTTGAAGTGGTCATAATCGGCGTGTGCCTTGAACGCAGCTTCATCGGTGTAGACCTCAAAAATGCGGAATGTGTTTGGCTCGGCTGGATCTTGGTAAGCCTGGTAGTAAATGTTTCCAGCTTCAGTGCGCGATGCCGGTGATAGGTGCTTTAGAGCTTCTGCCACTAGGTGAGCTTCGCCCTCTTTTGCAACCCAAGTTGCGCAACATACAAATGCCATTTTGATTCCTTTTCTTTTTGTTAAATCTTGTTTAGAAGCCCAGTTCTTTTTCTAGTTCTTCTTCGGTGACCATCCACCCCTCGATGGTGCCAACGTTTTCGTATTCATTAACGTTCACAATGCGTCTTGCGTTTTCCACTGTGTATTCAAATGATGTTTCGATAAGTGCACTAATTAGCTTCTTAGCCGCTTCCAAATCGTTTAGCTCGGCACCAACCACCAAGATGTTGGCATTGGAAAGCTGGCGAGCATCGCGCACGTATGCTTCTGAAACTGCCGCTACCGCACGCACTCCGTTGACCTTATTTACACAGATGATTTCGCTTGAGCCGGTGCCGCCAAAAACCAGACCGCGGGTTTCTAGCGCGTGATCTTCGTCAACGATTACGGACTGCCCAACCAGAATTGCAAAGTGGGTGTAGTCGTCGCCCGGGTCAAGCTCGGCAGCTCCGTGCCAAACG
>ERZ1034365.1900-NODE-1900-length-10164-cov-2.894121_pt1 | contig 10164 bp, 8 predicted proteins | sample MGYA00520615_ERZ1034365 | MGnify/ENA primary metagenome ERZ1034365 (study PRJEB33736, sample SAMEA104284505) | Azolla filiculoides | biome: Urban; feature: Water surface; material: Ditch water | place: Netherlands | collected 2015-10-28 | depth 0-0.1 m ...
AGCGGGAACTTGTCATCGCTCAGCTTGAGTTCCTGCAGCGCGAGCAGGTCGACCGGATTGTCGGCCAGCCAGTCCAGTACCTGGGGCAGGCGCACGCTCAGGGAGTTGACGTTCCAGGTGGCGATTTGCATGGCGTCTGACGTATCGGCTCGATTCGGGTTCGGAGGGATCGATGCGTGGCGGGCTCAGACATGCAGAGCGGCCAAGGCACCGACGACCACGCCGATGCCGCCCATGCCGTACATCGCGAACTTCAGCCAGTCCTTGCGCGTCAGCAAGGCAATCGCCGCCAGGGCGATCGCCACTTGCAATGCCGTCGTGGCCTGGGCCCAGCGGTGATGCTGGTGCATCTGCTGGTCGGACTGTTCATCCCATTCCCTGGATTCGGCTTCGAGCTGTTCGGCCTTGGCCTTGATCCCGCTCTTCTCGTCCTGGTAGCGCTTGATCTCGGCCTCGTAGAACGCCTGCTTGCTCGTCGGTGCCAGTTCCAGTGCCAGCTCGCTGAGGTTTTGCTTGCTGCTCTTGGCCTGGTAGTAGTTCCACTGGTTGGACGCCTCGGTCTTCTTGATCGCCGCATTGTTCTTGTACAGGCCGGCATTGGCCTGGGTCGCGCCACCCATGTAGCCGAAGATCGCACCGACGGTGGCGATGATGGCGGTGAACATCGCGATCTGGTTGGTCATTCCCCTGTCGTCGTGACTGGCGTGCTGGACCGCGTGCTCGAGTTCGTGGTCATGCGGGCCGTGGACGTGAAAACCGTGTCCGGACATGTATCGGATTCCTTGTGATGGATGGGAAGAGAAGGAGGTCAGTGTTGTCTGGGCGATCAATCGCGATCGGTCTCCCAGCCTGGGATCTGTGGGCCAGGCCGCCGGTACCGGGTGCCCGATTTTATCCCCGCTCGTGCTGCTCCGGGCCGCGCCAGCGGGGCCGGACGGGCGGTGTGGGGCGCGTATCATCGATGCTTTTGGCGGCCTGTCGGCGGGACGGCCGCGCACAAGGAATCCCTATATGAGCGACTACGATCTGGCGGCCCAAGTGGCCAGTGATGTGCAACGCGCCCTGGCCGAGGATGTCGGCAGCGGCGACCTGACGGCCGAGCTAGTACCGGCCGAGCGCCAAGCCACCGCGACCATCATCTGCCGCGAGTCGGCCGTGATCTGCGGCCGGCCCTGGGTCGACGAGGTGCTGCGCCAGGTGGCGCCCGGTGCCCAGGTCAACTGGCTGGTCGACGAGGGCGGCCGTTGCGAGCCGGGCCAGAAGATCGTCGAGATCAGCGGCAGCGCCCGCGAGCTGCTGACGGCCGAGCGCACCTGCCTGAACTTCATGCAGACGCTCAGCGCGGTCGCGACCAAGACCGCCAAGTATGTCGGGGAAGTCGCAGGCACGCACGCGGCCATCCTCGACACGCGCAAGACCATTCCGGGCCTGCGCGTGGCCGAGAAATACGCGGTGCGCTGCGGCGGCGGCAAGAACCACCGCATGGGCCTGTACGACGCGATCCTGATCAAGGAAAACCACATCGCGGCCGCCGGCGGCATCACGAACGCGCTGCGCGCGGCGCACAAGCTGGCCGACCGGGCCAGCTTCATCCAGGTCGAGGTCGAGACGCTGAACCAGCTGCAGGAAGCGCTCGACGCCGGTGTCAAGATGGTGTTGCTCGACAATATGGACCTCGAGACGCTGAAACAAGCGGTCGAGCTCGCCGCTGGCCGCATCAGTCTCGAGATCTCGGGCGGCGTGACCTTCGACGGCTTGCGCCAGCTGGCCGAGACCGGGGTCGACCGGATCTCGGTCGGCGCGCTGATCAAGGACGTGCAGGCGATCGACTTCTCGATGCGCTTCCAGGACAAGCCGGTCGAACAGGCTGCCTGATGCGAGCAAGGGGCCATTGGGGCCCCTTGTTATTCCTGACAGGGCGGCCTTGGGCCGCGGCGCTTCAGCGCTCGTAGCACGCGAAGTCGTAGCCCAGGCCGCTGGCCGCGACATGGGGTTCGCGCGCGGTCTCGCGCCATTCGGGGCCCAGCTCGGGCGCATGGGCGTCGCCCTCGTAGTCGCGCGCGATCTCGGTCACGACGACGCGCCGGGCCAGCGGCAAGGCCTGGGCGTAGATCTGCGCGCCGCCCATGACCCAGAGCTCGGCTGGCGCTGAGCTCAGTGCGGCGCAATGCGCGATCGCCGCTTGCAGGCTGGTCAGCGCCAGCGCCCCCTCGGCCTGCAGCTGGGCGGCGGTGGCGGCGTCGCGTGTCAGCACTATGTTGAGCCGACCGGGCAACGGGCGGAACCGGGCCGGCAGCGAGTCCCAGGTCTTGCGGCCCATGATGACCGGACAGCCTTGCGTCTGGCGCTTGAAATGGGCCAGGTCCTCCGGCAGATGCCAGGGCATGGCGTTGTCCTTGCCGATGACGCCGTTGGCGGCGCGGGCGTAAATCAGGTTCAGTCGCATCGGTCGATTGTCCCATGGAGCTTTGCCCCGCGGTAAGCCTGGCGCCAGCCTGAACGCGCTAGCATCGGCGCATGTCGAAATCCACTCTGCAAGATCTGTTCGGCCTGTCCTCACCCCTGCGCCTGCCCGTGATCCAGGCGCCGATGGCCGGCTCCCAGGGCAGCGCGCTGGCGCTGGCCGTCACCAACGCCGGTGGCCTGGGCTCTTTGCCGGCCGCGACGCTGACGCCCGACGCCTTGCGCGCCGAGCTCGAACTCATGCGCCTCCAGGCGCAAGGGCCCTGGAATGTCAACTTCTTCTGCCACCAGCCGCCGCAGGCCGATGCGCAGCGCGAAGCACTTTGGCGCGCGGCACTGGCTCCGCTCTGCGCCGAGGCCGGGCTGCCCGCACCAGAGGGGCCGGCCATTGCGGCGCGCGCGCCTTTCGACGCCACGGTGGCCGATCTGGTCGAGCCGTTCCGCCCGCCCGTGGTGAGCTTTCACTTCGGCCTGCCGGCGCCGGAGCTGCTCGCGCGCGTCAAGTCCTGGGGCTCGAAGGTGCTGTCGAGCGCAACCACGGTCGAGGAGGCGCTGTGGCTGCAGGCCCATGGCGCCGACGCCATCATCGCCCAGGGCCTGGAGGCCGGCGGGCACCGCGGCATCTTCCTCGGCGACGACCTCACGACCCAGCTCGGGACTTTTGCCTTGCTGCCGCAGATCGTGCGCGCGGTCGAGCTGCCGGTGATCGCGGCCGGCGGCATCGCGGACGCGGCCGGTGTCGCGGCGGCGCGCGCGCTCGGCGCGGCGGGCGTGCAGGTCGGCACCGCCTATCTGCTCTGTCCCGAGGCGCTCACCAGCGCGCTGCACCGGGCGGCGCTGCAGTCGGCCCAGGCGCAGCACACGGCGCTGACCAATGTCTTCACCGGCCGGCCGGCGCGTGGCATCGTCAACCGCGCCATGCGCGCGCTCGGCGCTGATGGCAGCTCGGGCGGCTGCATCAGCCACCAGGCACCGGCTTTCCCGCTCGCGGCTACGCATCTGGCGCCGCTGCGCGCCTGGGCCGAGGCACAGGGACGCGACGATTACACGCCGCTATGGGCCGGCCAGGCCGCGCCGCTGGCGCGTGCCATGTCGGCGGCCGATCTCACGCGCGCGCTGGCCGAGGGCTGGCGCGGCTGATCGCCCGCAAGCGCCGGCGCGTCAGGGTCGGACGCAGGTCCGGATGATGGTGGCCTGCATCGGAGCGAGTTGCGCCAACCCGAGGTAACGGTCGAGCAGTTGCAGGCAACGGTCCGGAACCACGTAATCCTTTTCGTGTTGATACAGGATGAACTGTCCCTGCCAGCGCAGGTTCAGCGCCTCGAACACCGGCACCCAGCTCTCCTCGCCCTTGACCTTGCGCCGCACCGACAGCGCCGGGTTGAACTGGTAATTCCCGTGGGCGACGCGCTTGAACAGCATCCGGTTGTAGGCATAGTCGCGCTCGACCTCGTTGCGCGACAGTACGTTGCTGAGATGGCTGCGCTTGTTGCGCTCGGAGCGCAGCACGCTGGTCGGCAGGTCTTGCCAGACGTCGAGCACCATGTCGGTCCTGAACGCGCAATGCTCGTAGAAGCCCATGTGGCCGTTGCTGAAGCCCAGTCGCATCAGGACCCACAGCGTCTGCAGCAGGAAGTATTCGGTCAGATGCCTGTCGATCCGTACCAGGCGCTGTCCGGTGTTGATGTCGACCGAAGCTGGCGCGAGCAAGTCGTACAGGGCCGCAAAGGGTCCGAGTGCGAAATCGGTATTGCGGAAGGCTTCCAGCATCGCCCAGTGCAAGGCGTTGCAGCCGAAATGGTCGCTGGCTTCGCGGTCAGCGCCGCGCTCGATCAGGGCTTCGACCAGCGCGACATTGCCGACTGCGGCAGCGGCCATCAATGGCGTCAGGTTCATTGGCAGGCGGTGTTCGAGTCCGTAGACATCGCACTGGCGCAGCACCTCCTTGATATGGCGGCTGGTATAGGCAGTCAGGCTTTTACGCGCCAGGCTGCCAAACTGCTCGGTGAAATCCGCGGGTCGGCTGAAAACGTTGCGTGGGGGGTAGAAGCGGACTTGCGGATGATTCCTTTCGGCTGAGCTGATGACCCGCTGGGCTGCCGGGAACTTGGCCAAGACGTTGAGGCCGTTCGTCAGTTCGGGCAGGTGATGGCAGGCTGCGATCTCGAGCAGTTGCTGCTTGTGCTTGTTGCCGGGAATCTGCTCGATGAAGACCTTGCGCATCAGCGCTTCGGTCTGCGCCTGATCGAACACTGGCCAGGGCGGCGTGGCCTGCTTGAGGATGTCCTTGCGGATCGCGTCGGCCTGTTCCTGCTTGCCCTGCAGTTCGAGCTTGCGCGCTTCCTTTTGCCATTCCTCCAGCGAGGATTGCTTGACGTCGAGCTTGACCTGGCCGCCGTCACGGATTTCGAGCAGGTCGAACAGGGGGTGGCGCAGATCGGACTCGATCAGGTAGAGGTTTTTGATCGCGCGTGTCAGCGCGACGTAGAGCGCATTGACGAAGAACTTGTAGACCTCGAGCGACTTGTCGCTCTTGTCCCTGGCGCGGCGGTATTCGAGCTTGTCGGCCTGCAGATCCTCGGCGTGCACGCCCGCGACGATATCGCCGAACTCGGCGCGGTGGTCCGAGACGAAGCGGTAGAGCACGATGTTCTCGTATTCCAGCCCCTTGGCCTCGTGGATCGAGAACAGCAGCGGCGTGCTGAAATGCTGGCGCGCCTCGGCCTTGTCCTCGTCGCGCATCACCAGCACGGCGAACTGGGTCGATTGCCGGATCTGCTGGTTCAATGCCTTCTTGTCGCCGTCCTTGTCTGCCAGCAGCTGTACCGCGCCGGTCTCGCCGCCGATCGCCTGCACCAGGTAGTTGCTCTCGCGGTCGATCGAGCCGAAGCGGCGCTGCTTGATCTTGAGCAGCTGGTTGGCCACGCGCGTGGCCTCGTGCCCGTTGCGGAAGTTGGCCGCCAGCACGCGCAGGTCCTGGCGCTCGGCCAACGTCGCGTCTTGCCAGAACAGGCTTTTGACCTGGGCCCAGGAAAAGAAGTTCGGATGCACGATCTGATTCGAGTCGCCGCAGAGCAGGAAATGGCCCGGTTTCTTCAGCGTCCTCAGCACCAGCGCGAGCTGCACCGGCGTGAGGTCCTGCACCTCGTCGATCACGACGAAGTCGTAGCGCGGCTGCGCGCGAGCCAGCCAGTCCTGTGCGACCAGATTGAGGTCGAACAGCCGCGATTCGGCCAGCCAGGCCCGGTATTTCTCGAACAGGTCGTAGAGCGCGTCGCGCCGCTCGGGCGGGAAGATCGACTGGCGCACGCCGAGCGCGCGGTAGGCCTCGCGCGACAGCAGGCCATGCGCCGATGCCGTGAGCACGCCGCGGATTTCCTCGAACGCCTGGTGCGCCTCGATGTCCTTGAAGGCCTGGTGCATGCGGGTGAACCAGGCCGTGAAATCGCGCCACAGCGCCTCGCGGCCGGCTGGGACCTCGAGGCTTTCGATGAACTCGCGGTAGGACAGGAAGATCGCCTCCTGGCCCGGCTGCTCGAAGCCGTTGGCGTAGTAGAGGTCGCGCGCGCTTTGCGCCAGGAAGGCCGAATGCGTGACGTAGAGCACCTCGCCCTCGGCATGCTTGAGCTTTTCCAGCGTCAGCGCGGTCTTGCCGCTGCCGGCGCTGCCGACCATGATCAGCGGTGCCGGTTGGCGGTAGATCGACTCCTGCACATCGTCGAAGGAAATCGGCTTGTCGAGCAGGTGGACGCTGGCATGTTCCGGGTGCAGGTAGCGCATCGACGCGAGCGGTTGCGACTCGGTTTCTGCTTCGGTCCAGGCGATGTCGGGGATCTTGTCCTCGTCGATCGAGGCGCCGCGCAGGAAGCGTGACTTGCCGTAGTCATGGTTCAGGATGACCTCTAGCATCAGCGCACAGATCTCGCCGCCGTGGCGTACCAGTGTGAACAGCAGCCGGTTGCTGTCGTCGAGGCGGGCCCGGTAGAAACTGCCCTGGCCGGCCTGCCCGAGCTTCTTGACCTGGGCGGCACGGAAATCGCGGCTGGCGATGGCTTGCGCCACCTTGCGGTAGGCCTTGGCGACCTTGTGTGTGTCGAGGCCGGTGTATTCGAGAATGCGCATCGCGTGTTGTCGGTATGGAGTGGATGGCATGGAGTCGGCTGCAGCGGCGGTGCGCACCGCTCAGAGTCCCCAGCGCGGGATCGCGTGCTGGCCGTAGCTGATCGAGATGTTCTTGGGCTCGGTATAGGTCTGCAAGCTCCAGTGGCCGCCGTCGCGCCCGAGGCCGCTGGCCTTGACGCCGCCGAACGGCGGACGCGGGTCGCGCGCGCTCTGGCTGTTGACATAGCAGACGCCGGCTTCGAGCGCCGCCGCGACCCGGTGCGCGCGGCCGGCGTTCTCGCTCCAGACATAGCTGGCCAGGCCGTAGGGGCTGTCGTTGGCTTGCGCGATCGCATCGGCCTCGTCGCTGAAGGGCAGCAGGCAGGCGACCGGGCCGAAGATCTCCTCGCGCATGATCCGCATCTCGGGCCTGACGTCGGCGAACACGGTCGGCCAGACGAAGTTGCCGTCGCGCACCGCAGCGGCCACCTCGGGCGCGTAGTCGGGCTTTTGCACGCCGCCGCACAGCAGCGTGGCGCCTTCCTGCAGGCCGAGCTCGATGTAGCCGCGCACCCGCGCCAGGTGCCCCTGGCTGACCATCGGGCCGATCACGGTCGCCGGGTCCAGCGGGTCGCCGACCGGGATGCGCTTGGCGCGTTCGACGAAACGGCGCGCGAACTCGGGGTAGATCGATGCCTGCACCAGGATCCGGCTGCCGGCGGTGCAGCGCTCGCCGTTGATGCTGAAGATCATGACCAGCGCGGCGTCGAGCGCGCGCTCGAAGTCGGCATCCTCGAACACGATGAAGGGGCTCTTGCCCCCGAGCTCCATGCTGTACTTCTTCAGCCCGGCGTTGCGCACGATCGCGTTGCCGGTCGCGGTCGATCCGGTGAAGGACACCAGCCGCACATCGGGATGCGCCACCAGCGGCGCGCCGGCAGCGCGGCCATTGCCCTGCACGATGTTGAGCACGCCGGGCGGCACGCCGGCCTCGAGCGCGAGTTCGCCCAGGCGGTTGGCCGTCATCGGGCTCAGCTCGCTGGGCTTGAGCACGGCAGTGTTGCCGAAGGCCAGGCAGGGCGCGACCTTGGCGCTGGCGGTCAGCAGCGGCACGTTCCAGGGGCTGACCAGCGCGCAGACGCCGACCGGCTGCAGCAGCGTGTAGTTCAGGTGGGTCGGCGTCGGGTGGGTCTGGCCGTCCATGCGCGTGCAGAGCTCGGCATGGTGGTGGAAGCTGTCGGCCGCGCGCGGCACCAGGCTCGATCCGGTCTGCGTGATCGCCTGGCCGCAGTCGGCGGTCTCGAGTCTGGCCAGTTCGGCCTGGTCGCGCGTGATCAGCTCGCCCAGGCGGTGCATGATCCGGGCCCGTTGCGCGGGCGGCGTGGCAGCCCAGGCCGGGAACGCCGACTTGGCCGCCGCGACGGCGCGGTTGACCTCGTCGGCCGATCCGGCGGCGACTTCGGCCAGTCGCTGCTGGCTGGCGGGGTTGAGGCTGTCGAAATGCTCGCGACCGGCGACTGTCTGGCCGTTGATCAGATGGGGGATGCGCATGGAATGTCCGGTGGTGGCGGGCCGTCTCGGCGGCGGCTGCCTGCTAGGTAACCGTATGGTAACGGAGCCCCCAGTGCGCGCTGCCGCCCGGAATGCTGGAACAATGTGCCGGTCATTTCCTGCCATCCGGCATCATCCCAGCCGCAACAGAAAGAAAGCGCAGCGCCATGGACCTCCAGCTTCAAGACCAGCATGTATTGATCACCGGCGGCAGTCGTGGCATCGGGCTCGCCTGCGCGCGCCAGTTCCTGGCCGAGGGTGCCCGGGTGACCCTGGTCGGGCGCGACAGCGGCCATCTGCAGGCGGCGCGCATCAGCCTGCTCGAGCAGCAGCCCGACCGCGCGGACGCGATCCGCCTGCTGAGCGCCGACCTGCGCGACCCGGTGGCTGCACAAGCCATGGTCGAGCAGGCCCAGGCGGCTACGCCGGCCGGGCTCGGGCCGGTCGACGCGCTGGTCAACTGCGCCGGTGCCGCGCGCCGCACCCCGCCTGACGAACTGACTCCGGCCGCCTGGCACGAGGCGATGCAGGCCAAGTTCTTCAGCTATCTGCATGTGATCGACCCGCTGGTCAAGCAGATGGCCGCGCGCGGTCGCGGCGTGATCGTCAACGTGGTCGGCATGGGCGGCAAGGTCGCCAGTCCGATCCACCTGCCGGGCGGCTCGGCCAATGCGGCGTTGATGCTGGCCAGCTCCGGTCTGGCGGCGGCCTATGCCGGCCAGGGGGTGCGCGTCAACGTCGTCAACCCGGCCCAGACCCGGACCGAGCGGCTCGACGAGGGCCTGCTGGCCGAGGCCAGGCTGCAGGGCATCACGCCGCAGCAGGCGCTCGATCGCATCAACCAGCGCCACCCGATGGGCCGCATCGCCGAGCCGCGCGAGATCGCCGACGCGGTCTGCTTCCTGGCCTCGGCGCGCGCGAGCTATGTCAACGGAGCAGTGCTGTCGATCGACGGCGGCCTGTCCTATGTGGATAGCTCGATGAGCGCTCTCACGCTGGTCAACAAGTGGGCGATCCCCGCTGGCGTCAGCACCCCGCAGTGCAACCCCGCCGGCACCGCCGGCACGGTTGGCACGGGCTGCTTCAACTATGTCAGCACCAGCACCTCGGGTGGTTCGAACCTCTACAGCCCGAAGTGGACGTGGAACGTGTCGGCCTCCTATCGCTATGACATGGGCGATGGCATGACCCTGACCCCGCGTATGGGCTATGCCTATATCGGTTCGCAGTGGGCCTATCCGACCTATCAGGCTTCGACCGATCTCATCGCCGCGCGTGGTCTGCTTCAGGGCAGCATCACCTTCGACATGTGTGAGCTGAAGGCGGAAGTATATGTCACCAATCTGGCCTACAAGTTCTATGTGGCTGGCCAGAACGGCAAGAACGAACTCTATGGTGCGCCGCGCGAATATGGCGTGCGTCTGACCAAGAAGTTCTGATTGTAAAACCGGTGGCTCCGGCGGGCGGCAAAACCCGCCGGAGCTAGCGTTCTATCAGGCCGGATACCATAGTGCGCGCAATAGCGGCACCAGTTCGGCATGAAGATGGGCGGGAACCGCGTCATAGATGCGGGCTTCCTGCGCGGCGAATTCGACATTGATCTGCTCCACCAACCGGTGCCCTTCCTCGCTCAGGCTCAGGCACTGGATGCGACCCACGCCTTTGGTGCTGATCACCAACTCGCGCGTGATGAAGCGGCGGATGATCGGGTTGAGGTTGGGGCGCTGGATCCCCAGCATACGATCAGAAACAGGATCGAGGCTTCCGATACGCCTACGCCCAGAGGTTCGAGGTATTGGCCAAGCTGGGCCAGCCTGCTGATGGCGGCGCGGCGGAGCAGATAGCCCGGATAGTCAAGAAACGGATTGTCCATCGAGCCCTCTGAAATATCGGAAAATTCTTGTGCTATTACGATGCGATACAAAGTGGTTGTAGCGCAAGCGATGTTATTCTGCATAATTTACAACAAAACGATAGACCCGAGAGGACCGGCCATGACCTTGCATTCCACGCCTTTCGCCCTTGCTCTGGCCCTGACGGCCGCCTCGG
>ERZ1034365.1906-NODE-1906-length-10140-cov-1.868926_pt1 | contig 10140 bp, 7 predicted proteins | sample MGYA00520615_ERZ1034365 | MGnify/ENA primary metagenome ERZ1034365 (study PRJEB33736, sample SAMEA104284505) | Azolla filiculoides | biome: Urban; feature: Water surface; material: Ditch water | place: Netherlands | collected 2015-10-28 | depth 0-0.1 m ...
CTTCCCATGCGGCATAATAACGTGTTTTCTTTGAACCAATTTGACCGATTTTTTTCACTATGTACGCTGATTGATATGAATTGTGATGTGTTTGATATGGCAACAAAATTACGGGCAGATAGCAGTTTAAAAACGCCTGATGCCTTGCATTTAGCAACAGCTATTCATGCGGGTTGCAGTCAATTTTGGACAAACGATAAAAAATTAGTGAAAGCCGCTGGCAAATCATTGATGGTGATGGATTGGGCTACGTTAGAAGAAATGATGTAATGAATTGGAATTGGATGGTTTTTGGCTTAGATAATTTAACAGTTTAATTACGCGCCACAGGAAAACAACTTTGTGTGTGGTCGTGGGGTAACAATAGGATAATTGGTATATAAAACCGCCCCATGTGGGTGGCTCTTATTCCAGTAAATTCAATGATTTCCTATGGGGCACTAGTGGGGCAATTGAAAATAAATAATAGCACTACATATATATCAAATGTTCGCGTTGAGCCTTCAGAAATTGAGTATATCATGGAGATGAAATAATTTGTTCTGATTTACGTTTTATTTGAGTTGTTTTTTAATTATGAATTAAATTGTGATTGATAATGAATAAGATACAAATGGTTGACTTGCATAGTCAATACGAAAAGATAAAAGAAGAAGTAAACGCCGGAATTCAGGAAGTGCTTGATACAACGACTTTTATTAAAGGCGGAAAAGTAAATGACTTTCAGCGTGATTTAGAAAAATATCTGGATGTAAAACATGTGATTCCTGTTGGTAATGGAACAGATGCGCTACAAATTGCTTTGATGGCTTTGGACTTAAATCCTGGTGATGAGGTCATTACGCCAACTTTTACTTTTATTGCAACCGCTGAAGTTGTTGCATTGCTAGGGTTGACTCCGGTTGTGGTTGATGTTGATTTTGATACATTTAATATAGATATAGAGTCACTCAAGAAAGCAATTACTCCCAAAACAAAAGCCATAGTTCCTGTGCATCTTTTTGGTCAAAATGCTGATATGGAAGTGATTCTGAAAATAGCAAAGGAACATAACCTTATTGTTATTGAAGATGCCTGTCAGTCAATTGGTTCGGTTTATACCTTTAAAGATGGACGAAAAGTTCAATCGGGCTGTATGGGTGAGATTGGCTGCACATCATTTTTCCCTTCAAAAAATCTGGGATGTTATGGCGATGGTGGTGCCATTTTTACCAATAATGATGAGTTGGCCGCCAAAATGCGTTCAATTGCCAATCATGGTATGGTAGTTCGTTATTATCACGATTTAGTTGGTGTAAATTCCCGACTTGATAGCATGCAGGCTGCTGTACTCGAAGTAAAACTTAAATGTCTGGATCAATATATTGCTAATCGTCAATTTGCTGCTGCTTATTATGACAAGGCATTTTCAGTAACAGATAAACTGATTATTCCTGCGAGAAACGAAAGTTCAACGCATGTTTTTCACCAATATACGTTGAAATTAAATGGTGTTGATAGAGCTGGTTTGCAAAAGCATCTTGAAAACAAAGGTATTCCTGCAATGATTTACTATCCTGTGCCTTTGCATTTGCAAAAAGCATATCAGGATGTGCGTTATTCATCAGGTGATTTTCCGATTGCAGAAAAACTTTCGGCATGTGTGTTATCATTACCAATGCATACTGAATTGACAGAAGAACAATTGGAATATATTACTAAAAGTTTGCTGGAGTTTGTTGTTTAGAATAGCGTAAATTGATAAAATCGCAAATGGACAAAGAAAGGGATTTTAGTTGTTGTGATACCTGTTTAAACAGAATTTATGGTAGAAATGATGATTTGAAGTGCCTGAGGAAGATAGATAATTCAAATGTTCAGTTTTACTGTTCAGAGTATGCATCAGAAGATAAGTATTTTGAAAAAACAAATTATGTGGACAGAAATGACAAAGATTATTCCCATAAGAAAGTTTTAAATTTCTTTTTAGTTCTAGCGCTTTTAAAAACTTTTCAGGTTTTGTTAGCTTTAGTAATAAGCCTAAATATTGACATAATAGAATCAGAGCATGTTTTGATATTTTTATTGTTTGTAATCATTGATTTCTTGTTTTATTATTTTCTGTATAAATGTAAACCATGGGCCCGACGAATTGGAATTTTACTCTTTGCGGCTTCATTGATTGTCAATACGGTAGATTTGGTTCTTGATAATACTTTTGTTAATATGCTTTCAGTGATTTATGATGTTATTTTATTGTATTTTATAAAGTACAATAAAAACTACATCAATTATTTTAATAGTCAAAATATTTAAAAATATGGATTACTTTGCACACGAAACGGCCATTGTTGATGACGGTTGTGAAATTGGAACAGGAACAAAAATATGGCATTTTTCTCATATTATGTCAGGTTGTACCATCGGTGAGAGTTGTAATATCGGGCAAAATGTAGTAATTTCGCCGTCAGTAAAATTGGGGAAAAATGTGAAGATTCAGAATAATGTATCTGTTTACACAGGTGTTATTTGTGAGGATGACGTTTTTCTCGGTCCTTCGATGGTTTTTACCAATGTAATTAATCCACGTAGCCACGTAAATCGTAAAAGCGAATATACACAGACTATTGTTCGTAAGGGAGCAAGTATTGGTGCTAATGCTACGGTGGTTTGTGGAAACGAGATTGGTGAGTTTGCTTTGATAGGAGCGGGCGCTGTAATTACAAAAGCTGTAAAGGCTTATGCATTGGTTATGGGGAATCCAGCTCGCCAAACCGGTTGGGTGAGTGAATTTGGTCACAAATTGCAATTTGATGATGCCGGAATGGCTATATGTCCTGAAACCGGACAAAAATATCAGTTGAGTGAGTCAGAAGTAAAGCGTATTTCGTAGTTAAGTTGTTGAAAATATAAAAAATAAAGTTATGATAAAATTTGCGGTAATAGGTCAGGGGCATATTGGAAAGCGCCATGCAGAAATGATTCGTCGTAATCCTGATTCTAAATTAGTAGCTATTTGCGATGTGTTGTCGAAAAAAGAATTAGGACTTGAAGGTATTGAAGAGGAGTTTTTTAATTCAATAGATGATTTGTTAGCAGCTAATTTGGATATTGATGTAGTGAATATATGTACGCCAAATGGTTTTCATGCTGATTACGCCATAAAATCACTTCAGGCCAGGAAACATGTTGTGCTGGAGAAACCTATCGCGTTGACTAAGATTGATGCAGAAAGAATTCTTTTCAAGTCGTTGGAAATGTCAAAGCATGTTTTCAGCGTTATGCAGAATCGTTACTCTCCGCCGTCAGTTTGGTTGAAAGAAATTACTGACAATCAGATATTAGGTGATATTTTTATGGTTAAACTCGATTGTTACTGGAATCGTGATGGTCGTTATTATAAAAAAGGAAACTGGCATGGTGATGCTCAGCTTGATGGAGGAACTCTTTTTACTCAATTCTCACACTTTATTGACATCATGTATTGGTTGTTTGGTGATATAGCTAACATACGTGGTAATTTTGCAGATTTCAATCATAAAGAGTTGACAGATTTTGAAGATAGTGGAGTAGTAACTTTTGATTTTATCAATGGTGGCATGGGTTGTTTGAATTACTCGACTGCTGTTTGGGATACAAATCTGGAAAGTAGTATTACTATAATTGGTTCAAAAGGAACTGTAAAAGTTGCAGGTCAGTATATGAATGAAGTAGCTTACTGCCATGTAAAAGATTATACTATGCCTGAACTGGCTCCATCAAATCCACCTAACGATTATGGATTGTACAAAGGTTCAGCACAAAATCATCATTATGTGATTGAGAATGTGGTGGATAAATTAAAAGATAAAGGAACTATTACCACCAATGTTTTGGAAGGTCTGAAAGTTGTTGACATTATTGAACGTATTTATGCTGTGCGTGACGAACAGTGGAAGAAATAATCATTATTACATATAATAAAAAAAGGAACTTCAAATTGAAGTTCCTTTTTTTATTATCCTTTTTTGTGACTGGTTTTATTATTTTCCAACTTCATCAAGTGTAATGCCATACGCAGCAACTCCGTTTGAAAAGTATTCAATTTTACCTATCGGTGTGTAGAGCGTTGCTAATTGCGCCATTTTGATACCTGTTTTGTGAGTTGGATTGGCTTCATAATAACTATCCCATGTCCCGCTTGGAGCAGAAGCGCCAATTGTCTCAGGGCTACGATAAGCCCAATATACTTTATTAGAAACATTATCAATCGCAATACCTGTAATGTACAATGATTCGTCATCCATTGGCGCATTATCAATGCGGGTTGCACCTGTTCCACCCATATTCGCTACCCAAAACCCAACTTTATCAGCAGGAGCTGTTGCTGAGAAATAAATATTTTGATTAATTTCATCGATGGCAAACGCTCGAATCGCAAAGTTAGTAAGTATTGCACCTAAAGTAGGAATTGGAGCTGAACCAGTTGTATTTGCTGTAAGTATGTCAGTTTTAAGGAAACGATAAATACCTCTTCCACTTCCACCTTTAGCCCAAAAATAAGCCTGATCGTAATAACGGATACCACCACTGAATTGATTGTTAGCCATGCCATTTCCGTAATATCCCAATCTATCTGCTTTGACCAGATAATATGGTACCGTAGTTTGTGCATCAGTGCTTCCATTCCAGTCAAAAATTCCTAAACTTGAGTTTTTAGGAGTTTTATATAAGAATTCACTGAAATCTGTCCAATAAATATTTTCATTATCAACATAACCATTGAAGAATCCAAAATGCGAGCTTTTACCATTGTTATTGATGATTTCTGTAGTTGTATTGGCTCCCATATCAACTGCACGAATATTTCCATCACCCGAAGTGTTGGTTAGCCAATCGCTTTTATAAGTTACGTTTGTGCCTGCGTCAAAAATATAAAGTGAGTTTGATAAGGCTGAAATATTGAAAGGATGTTTACCTGCAGCAATTCCCATATTTGTATATTCTTCAAGTCCGTTATCTAAAATTCTTTGACGAAGAATATTTCCACCTTTTTGCGCCATGAGGATGCTTTTAGCTTTAACATCATGTATAAATATTGTATCAACTACATCATATACTGAATCACCTATTTCGATATGTAATTTTACAATTTCATTTATATTTCGTTTTGTAAAGTAAACCCCAACCTCTTCTTCAGTCGATACTCCATTGACGATGTTCTCACCAATGGCATTTTCAGAGAATGTCCATCTATAAGTCACGTCTTCAGCATCAGGATTGTATGCTAAAGTGCTAAAAACTGCATCTTTGTAATAATATACAGAGTCAACATCAGTCATAATTACAGGGATTGAATCATATACTGTAATCTGAATTTTTTTTGTATAATGTTTGCTGGAGTCTACCATAAGCGTAACTTCATATATACCTGCATCCTGGTAAACGTGTTTCGGACTTTTTGTGGTTGATTTGAATCCATCTCCAAAAGTCCAGTTCCAATATTCGACTTCCCAATCCTCGTCACCGGTTGTCAAATTTGTAAATGTAACTGATTCGCCTCTTCTTGGTGTTTCGGGTGAATACGAAAAATCAGCTACAACATTGTCGCTACAGCTGTAAAATGAAACGGCCGACAGGCACAATATTACAAATGAAAACAGTTTACTTCTCATATTATTCAATAAATTTAATTTCTTTGAAACACAATTTTATAATTCGGTGCAAATATAATCAATTCTATTCGGAGGTAATCGCTTAGAGTTAAATAGAATTGTTAATTATTGATATAATTTATGAAATGTGATTCAGAAATTGATAAAATACGTATATTTACGTGTCATATTTATTGATGTTATAGTTAAAGCAATTTTTTCAACACAAAAAAGGGAAAAGTTATGGGAGTGAAAAAGAATTTTGTTTTAGATACCAATGTGATTCTTCATGATTATAAATGTATTCAGAATTTTGAAGAAAACGATATTTATATTCCTATAGTGGTTTTAGAGGAACTGGATCATTTTAAAAAAGGTAATGAGCAAATTAATTTCAATGCGCGGGAGTTTGCGCGGGAACTGGATTTGATAGCAAGCGAAAGTTTGTTCAAAAAAGGAGCGGAGTTGGGTAAAGGAAAAGGGAGACTTTTTATACTTACAGGTGGCGAATATCCGGATATAATAGCTAAATCTTTTATTGAAAAAACACCTGATCATCGCATTCTTGCTTCGACATATACTTTGCGCGATCAGAAAAAAACAAATAAAACGATTCTGGTTACCAAAGATATAAATCTTAGAATGAAGGCTCTTTCGTTAGGGATAGAAGCTGAGGATTATATCAATGACAAAGTTACCAATATCAATATTTTTGAAAAAAATCACGAAACATACAATCACATACAGCCTGAGCTTATTGATAAACTTTATGGCGGCGACGGCACAATTTCAATAGATGAACTTGATTTTGCATCCGATATTGAACCTCAGGATTGTTTTGTGTTGAAAAGTGTTCGATCAAGTGTGTTAGCTCGATACAATCAGGAATTGGGAGTTGTGAAGCGAATAGAGAAAGAGCGGTGTTTTGGAATTGAACCTCGCAATGCTGAGCAGGCTTTTGCTATGAATGTGTTGCTGGACGATGATGTGAAACTGGTTGCTCTGACTGGTAAATCTGGTACGGGTAAAACTTTGCTGGCATTGGCAGCTGCGCTTCATAAAAATGAAACCTATAAGCAAATTTTACTTGCTCGCCCGATTGTGGCATTGGCCAATAAAGATTTAGGATTTTTGCCCGGCGATGAAAAGCAAAAAATAGCCCCTTACATGCAACCGCTTTTTGATAATCTGAACGTGATTAAGCACAATTTTTCGTATCAGGGTAAAGAAATTAAGCAGATTGAAGATATGCAAAAGAATGGTCAGTTGGTTATTGAAGCGCTGGCTTATATACGTGGCAGAAGTTTGAGCGAGACTTTTTTTATTGTTGATGAGGCGCAAAACCTGACTCCGCACGAAATTAAAACCATTATTACCCGTGCAGGTGAAGGAACTAAAATAGTTTTTACGGGGGATATTCAGCAAATAGACTCGCCCTATCTGGATATGTTTTCGAATGGTTTGGTCTATATGATTGATCGCATGCATGGACAAAATATTTTTTCTCACATAAATTTGGTAAAAGGCGAAAGAAGTTATTTATCCGAATTGGCAAGCAATTTACTGTGATAAATATCGCGTAATAAATATGTTTTAAAAAGGTTTGTTATTCTTCGGATAGCAAACCTTTATTTTTGTATCTTTGCACTCCTTTGCCCGAAAATCAAAAACAGTTGAAAATATCTGCAACAGCTTTATTTGTCGAACAAATAAACCATCTAACTGTTTTTATAAATTAGTGTATCCTAGAAATATATGTCGCAATCTACAGCTCCTGTAAATAAATTAGCATCCGAAAAAATCGGGAAACTCTTATGGAATTATTCACTTCCTGCCATTATTGGGACGGTGGTTATGTCGCTGTATAACATAGTCGACCGTATTTTTATTGGGCAGGGTGTAGGTCCGTTAGCTATTTCGGGTTTAGCACTTACATTCCCATTTATGAATGTTTTACTCGCATTCGGTATGCTTATTGGTGCCGGTTCTGCTTCGCGTATTTCAATAACACTAGGGCAGAATAACAAAGAGAAAGCTGAGAAAATACTGGCTAATGCGGTTATACTCACTTTCCTTATATCGGGTACGGCTATTATTTTGTCGCTCATTTTTATGAATGACTTGTTGATGTTGTTCGGAGGTACAGCAAATACTGTGAAATACGCTTATGATTTTATGACTATTATCGTTCCGGGTGGTATTTTCACTGCTTTATATTTTGGATTAAATAATATAATGAGGGCTTCCGGTTATCCTCAGAAGGCCATGTTCAATATCCTTTTGGGTGCAATAATCAATATTGTTCTGGATTCAATCTTCATTTTTGTATTTGATTGGGGAATTCAGGGTGCTGCCACTGCCACTGTTATTTCTTATTTTGTGGGTACGGTAAATGTGGGTATTCATTTTTTTTCCAAAACATCCAACCTACGTTTTCATTGGAAGTATTTTAAGCTGGAATGGGAGATTGTAAAATCGATTTTAAGCATCGGAATGTCGCCGTTCAGTATGCAAATGGGAGCGAGTTTGGTGGTGGTTATCATTAATGCTACGCTTTTGAAATATGGAGGAGATTTTGCCATTGGGGCTTATGGCATTATCAATAGCATTATGATGCTTGTGGTTATGTTTATTATCGGACTTAATCAGGGTGCACAGCCAATTGTAGGTTTCAATTACGGAGCGGGCAATTACGACCGTATGTTTAAAACGCTCAGATACACAATTATTATCGCTACAGTGTTTTCAGTAGTTGGTTTTGCTATCGGAAGTTTCTTTTCTGAACTTTCAGTTTCGCTGTTTACTACCGATGATAATTTAAAGCAAATTGCGTCTAATGCATTGAGAATTGGCGTTACAATGTTTCCATTAATTGGTTTTCAGATAGTAATAGCCAATTTCTTTCAATCCATTGGAAAGGCTAAAATGTCTATATTTCTGAGTCTTACACGTCAGTTTATTTTTCTTGTTCCGGCCATTTTTATTCTTCCCTTGTTTTGGGGATTAAATGGTGCATGGGCTTCCATGCCGCTTTCTGACGGACTGGCTTCTATTGTGTCATTTACTACATTTTTATTGTTTTATAAAAAATTTAAAGCTCAGGAGCTGTCTCGACTCAAATAAAAACCGCTTATTTGTAAATTAAAACAATCTTCGTTATATAAAAAGAATAGGTTAGTGTTTTGTATATCACTAACTTTTTGTATCTTTGCGCCTCGTATTTTGTAAAGTCATCATAATGTCTAACCTACTAATTTATTAGTAATTAAAAAAACAATTTTTCAGAAATGGAAGAAAATCAAAACATCGCGGAGGAAGTAATTCCAACCGTAAACGAAACAGTAATCGAAGAAACACAAGTGGTAGCTGAAGTACCTGCAGTAGAAGAAACTGTAGTTGAAGAAGCGCCGGTAGCTGAAGAAGTTGTAGCCGAAGTGGTTGCAGTTGATGAAGCTCCAGTAGTTGAAGAAGTTATTGAAGAAGCACCTTCAAAAAAAGTAGAAGCACCCGTAGTTGTAGCACCTGCTGCCGATTTTGACTGGGATGCTTACGAAAAAGGAATCACCCTTTCTGTATCAGCTAAAGAAGATTTAGAAAAAATTTACGACAACACTTTGAACGCTATCAAAGACAAAGAAGTTGTTGAAGGAACTGTTATTTTGATCAACAAACGCGAAGTCGTTGTAAATGTTGGTTACAAATCAGACGGTGTTGTACCAATGAGCGAATTCCGTTACAATCCAGATTTAGCGATTGGCGATAAAGTAGAAGTTTACATCGAAAGCCAGGAAGATAAAAAAGGACAATTGCTCCTTTCTCACAAACAAGCACGTGCTACCCGCTCATGGGATCGCGTAAATGCAGCTCTTGAATCACAAGAAATTGTAAAAGGTTTTGTAAAATGTCGTACAAAAGGTGGTATGATCGTAGATGTATTCGGAATCGAAGCATTCTTACCAGGATCACAAATCGACGTGAAACCAATCCGCGATTACGATGTATTCGTAAACAAAACAATGGAATTCAAAGTTATTAAAATTAACCACGAATTCAAAAATGTTGTTGTATCTCACAAAGCGCTTATTGAAGCAGAACTTGAAAATCAGAAAAAAGATATCATCAGCAAATTGCAAAAAGGTCAGGTTCTTGAAGGAACCGTTAAAAACATCACTTCTTACGGTGTATTTATCGACCTTGGCGGCGTAGATGGTTTAATTCACATTACCGACCTTTCATGGGGACGTGTTACGCACCCAGAAGAAATCGTTACTTTGGATCAAAAACTCAACGTTGTTATTCTTGACTTTGATGATGAGAAAAAACGTATCGCTCTTGGATTGAAACAATTGAACGCTCACCCATGGGATGCTTTAAGTGCTGAACTTAAAGTTGGCGACAAAGTAACCGGTAAAGTAGTTGTTATGGCTGATTACGGTGCATTTGTTGAAATCGCTGCTGGTGTTGAAGGTTTGATGCACGTTTCAGAAATGAGCTGGTCACACCACTTACGTTATCCTAAGGACTTACT
>ERZ1034365.1907-NODE-1907-length-10139-cov-4.834824_pt1 | contig 10139 bp, 16 predicted proteins | sample MGYA00520615_ERZ1034365 | MGnify/ENA primary metagenome ERZ1034365 (study PRJEB33736, sample SAMEA104284505) | Azolla filiculoides | biome: Urban; feature: Water surface; material: Ditch water | place: Netherlands | collected 2015-10-28 | depth 0-0.1 m ...
CGACAGCGGTGATTTTCTTACCATCTGCAACGAGTGCTAGGTGAGTTGCACCGATAACACCGATTGTCTTTTGAATCTGAGCAAGGTCAGTTTCGTCAAGAGTGAATGTTGAAACACTTTCTGGGAAAACGATTGCTTTCTTTGGAATAGTCAAGAGGCTTTCTTCAGCGAAAGCATAGCGAATTTTATTGCGACCCTCGCGGAATGTCACAAACTTTTCAGAAAATTCAAGTTCGGGTGAATTGAACAGTGAATGAACACCTAGGAATTCTGAAAGATTGAAAATACCGAACGGAATCTCAAATTCTTCCACAACAGTTGCAGATGAAACAACAGCACGATTAGGGCTGATTGTTGATAGCGTGTTACCCTCACGGACGTAAAGGTTGCTATTGATGGTTGACATGTTTTTCAGAATGTCAAGTGTTTGCTTTGAAATTTTCATTGTGCGGCTTCCACGGTTTCAGCATCAATGGATGCTTGTTCGGTTGGTGTAAAATGATAGAAGATACCACCAGTTGCGACTTGCCCACCCCACATACGCATGAACAATGCAGATGGCATTCCTGCAGCATTGAAGCCATGGGTTTTCAGAGCGCGACCCTTGTGACCACCGAAGTCGCCTGTTTCACGAGCAGCTTCATTGTGCTTGATAGCCTCACGGCGCCACAGTTTCATCTTTGGTTTTGAACCTTTAGCCATTATTTTGCCTTTCATTGATTAAGAATAAAACGAGATACCCGACAAGATCAAAAATTGTATCATCACCTGGGTATTCGGTACCACGAGCTAAACGACTTAGCTTATCATCGATCCGAACCCTGAGTTGTTCGGAAGAATTCTGTTTAGAGAAAATACGAACCGGGTTCATAACAGCATCACCGTAAGACTTATTTTTAGTCTTGAGCATTTCTCCAACTTCTTTTAACACCACATCTACTTTCTTTGCGAATTTATCGCTTTCACTATCCCACGCTTCAGAAATCATTATATCACACTCTCCAATTAAAAGTCAACACCTAATTATTCCATTTCCTTACGCAACTTCCTAAGAATTTCAGCATAAAGTACCTGAGTGTTATTATCAAGACACATATACCTACATTCCATCACTAAAACCATAGCTTTTCCAATGCCATTTTTATAGTGAATATCGCCCAATTCACTGATCATTTGTTCAGTAATATTTGACTCCATTTTTATCGACCTCCGCGACAACTTTACGCTTGTTATACACTTTTGCAGGAAACTGGGCATAAATTGCTTCATGGACAGCACCAGACAATTCAACGAATTCTTTACGCTTAACATTTGGAATTGTAGTCCAGACAAGATGAAACATAATTATCTCCTAGAATGCACACAGAATCACGGTTTTATCTGAGGAGCGACCATTCGCTGGCCGAGCAACAGCTTTAATTTCCTTGAAAGACCCACGTATTGCACGAAGTCCGAGTTTTGCGAAATCTTTAAGAATCTCAGGTTTCCGAACAGTTTTAACAAGAGACTTTTCAGGATCAATATTTATGATGGTGGTACCCTTCACTGAAAGGAACATACCGTCAAGTGCGACATATTGAGTTAGCTTTCGTTTCTCAACGTTGAATGTATAGACTTCTTTTGCACCGACAATCTTGACAGGATTAATCCCATTCAGACCTTCGGATGTCAAAACGAATTTAAAAGTTTTCACCAGATCAGCAGCAGGTTTTTGTTTCTTAACACGTGGTGCTTGGACTCGTGTTGCTTTTGCAACCTGCAATGATGTTTGTAATTTAATGTAAAACTTTTTCAGAGCATTGAATGTTCGACCAGTTGCGTAGCCCTCTGCGGATTCATCATCCTGAATATCGTTGATTGAAAACTTGAAATAGTTTTGAAGGTATTTGACAACTTGCGGTGCGAACCGACGTTGTTTTATCCAAACATCAATTTCCTCGGACGATTTACCAGTTTTCAGAATTTCGTCAATGAAACCATCAATCTCGCCTGCAACATCTTTTGCAACATTCAGAGTGCGTTCCTGTACTGAAATAACCTTTGGCTTTTCAACAACCTCAACAGGCTCAACCACAACAAGCTGGTTCAACTGGTGAAATTTGTTGTCCAGAAATGACAAATGTTCCGCTGACAGACCAATACCACGTTGAATCAAGCGAACCAACGCACCTGTCTGATTAAAGTAACCGGGATTCAGCTTGCGAAGTGGAGTAACACGATGACCCTGTTCTTTCCAGTATGCGAGAGTCCAGTCCTGCTTGTCTTTTGAATCGATTTCTGAATTGTAAAAATTCAGATTCCGAGTCATGGAAAGTGTATAGTCAAACACGTTGAAAGCCGGCTCATTGTTGTGCCATGCAGCTTTTGCAACCTTTGCATGTGTTTTGGCACGACGTTTGTTGGCAACTTCACTCATATTTTACCCCAATACTTTCACAGAATGCTTCAAACATGTACCCATCTTCCATAGCTTCCAGAAGCATGTCACCGTTACAGATAACACGGTCACCAGGTGCATTTTCCATAATGTACGCAACATACTCGTCAGAATATGCAAGTTCGTCCAGATCCACTGCAATTTGTTGTTTAGACATGATTCACCTCAATTTCAACGCTAGTACCAGGATTAGTTTCAAAACCAGCAGCATACTCTAAAGCAGCTTTCAGGCTCGGAGCGTGATATGTAATCATTTCGATTGCTGCACCTTGTGGTAGATAACCCGTAACGATGTATTCAGTAGCCATGTTGTTTCTCCTATCAATGTAGTCATTCTATACTGATAGGAATTTAATGTCAACAACTATTTCACATAGGCAGGAAAAATTTCTGTAATGAGTTCCTTGGTGATTGTGGGATACAGTTCTGTGAGTGCTTTGTCTTTTGCGAAAATGAGAATTTCAGCATCTTTCAACGGAATGGACTCAAGAATCTGGATGAAAATATTTTCTTTTTTCCACTTTGCGATATTGACAGTTGGCATGAGATTGACAAGCTTCCGACTCTCAATTGCAAGTGTTGATGGAAACAAATCATCATTGGTCTCCCCATCATGCTTGTATGGTGGAACACCTTCTGGTAAATCTAGTTTGACACGATCACAGAAGTTCAAAGACCATAACATGTTAAACGGTGGCTTTTGACCATGCTCCCAAATAAGCATTTTCTTTTTCTGAAGATCGGCTTCCTTTTCGATCTTCTCCATTACTTCATAAACATGAATTCGCATATTATTTCCCATATTAAAAATCGTTCAGTGATTCCATAAGAATACGCATCTTATGTTTTTGCATGTACATCATCAATTTCATTTTGTCCATTTTAGCAGGCGCAGCATTATATGTATCAATGATAGCCTTAGAATATTCTTCAGGGATGAAATCAAGATTAACAAGTTTTTCATTGCGCTGATAATTTCTCCATTGTTCGTCGGTTAACCCAGTTCGTGGATCATCACGAGAAAGAATGTCCTGAATGAATTTTTCAGTCATTGATTTTTGACGAATGCCTTCCATTAGGCAATTGTCTTGTGATAGAATGTTTGGTACACCGTCGCCCGTGTCACCGCGCATAATGTGTTCCATCATGAAATACTTTGGATCAGCGACAGTAACAAATTTCTTTTGTTGTGTTGAATATTGCTTGATATTACGGTATTTCTGCAACTGGGCTAAGTCAGTGTCAGAAGAAATAATCATAATTTCTTCTGGAATTTCTTCAAGACCCATTTGAATCAAGTCATTTTCTTGAGAGTGTTTTGCAATGACAGCAATCACATCATCAGCCTCGCAACGATTCACCTTGACCATCTTGTAAATTCCAAGTTCTTTTAGGTCAGCGGTGAGTTCATTAATTGACGCATAGATACTATCCCAGTCCAAATCAGACTTTGCCCGCATTTTCTTACGAGTGCCTTTGTAAAATTCAAAAACATCTTTGCGCCAGTAATTACGATCATCCATAGCTAGGACAATACGATTACCGTGTTTTGGGAATTTCTTTTTAAGGAACAAGATTTTAGAGAAAAACAGGTGCCGAAGCATACCCGCATCCATCGACTTCATTTTCATTTCGGTCGTAATGGATGCAATAAGAATCTGGGAAGTATCCAGGAGGATCATAGTGAGTATTTGCTCTTTACATGTGAAACCACATCATCAGCAAGTAGTTTGATAGCATCAAATTCAGCTTGAGACTTTGGGTTTCGTAGTTGAATAAAAGTAAGTAAGGCGTCAGAATAAAGCTTTACCTCACTCAGTTCAACCATTTTAGCAGGAGTTGTATTTCCTGTCAATGCTTTTTGTGCATCTTCCGCTTTTCGTGCTTCACGGTTGCGGTCACGAGTAGCACGAGCCTTAGCCATACGCGCCTGCATAGGTGTCATTAAGACAGCGGATTCTTTCGGTGCAAACTTATCTTCCAACACTCGGTCGGTTAGGCTCATTTGGCGTGCATCATGTTCTAGTTCGTCCATTTTATTCTCCTGAGAAAAGACGTTGTTTAAGTAGGTATCCTTCAAGTGCCCAGATTTTGTTGCGGGCGTTGTCAAATGCAATGCGGTTGCCAATAGATTCGTTATAGTTTTCAGGACTTGCACATGCAGACTCTCCAATTACTGTAAATCCATTTTCAAGAGTCAGGCAACATACTGTTGTCACCCCACCAAACACATGATATTCCTCACGAACAATCTTTTTATTCAGATGTTCGGGAGTAATTCGTGGAGCGGTCAAACCCTTCTCACAAATTTCATTTTCTAGGTCTTGCTCATTCATAGTTATTTCCTTTAAAGTAGTACGGTAAAATTGTTTTGCTTTTCTAAGCGAATAACAGATCGGAATTTATCCTGCAAACCTTCTCTGTGTGAAATAACAAATATATTTGAAGAATGCATACTTTCCAAAATATTCATCAGTAAATCTAAAACGGTTGAATCTAAACTTGCATCCAGAATTTCATCAAGGAACAATAGGTTTGATGCTGCTGAATTCTTTAAACTTGCTATTTCTCGCCATGTTAGCATGAGCGCAAGGTCAATCTTTTGTTTTTCACCAGCAGAAAACGATTCGTAGGTAAACATGTCACGATGGCGAGATTTAATAACTTCATTAAATTGCTCGTCAATGTTGAATAACACGTAAAAATCAAGTTGACCAAGATACTTATTAACCAACTTATTAATCACTGGAACATACTGAGAAATAATTTTTGCTTTAATACCAGAATCTTTTAACAAATGTTGAATCAGATTAAAATAATGTGATTCTTCACGTACAACAGCTTGTTGTTCAATAATTTCAGAATAATTTTCATTAAACTCTTCCAACTTTGCTTCTTCATCAGATGATTTTGTTTCCATCAAAACATTTATTTCTGCAAGTGTTTTCTTATGAAGCAAATTACAACCATGAACGCTTTGATTAATATTACTCTGTTCTTTGTTGAGGCAGTTGATTCGGTTTACAATTGTATTAAATCCAACAATCTTGGAAGACAATTCTGCCATTTTAACTGAAATACCAGCAATACCAGTGTTAAATTCATCTATTTTGGAAGAGTATTTTGCAATAACATCCACCTTAGCATCCTCAGCTAAATCCTGAAAACAGGTAGGACAATGTGTTATTTCAGCGTAGCTATTCTTTTCAGTTGTATATTTACGAATATTCTTTTCAATTGTGGATTTGATAGTTTCCAAATCATCAATCTTAGATTGAATATCAGCGTACATATTATGCTGAACTGTCAGTGATTCCAATTCTTTTTCAATTGAAGCGTACCGTGCTTCATATTTTGATTTCTTGTCAGTGACTTCCTTAACTTCCTCATTTAAATTTTCAAGTTTTTGCTCACGGTCAGCAATTTTACTGGAAATAAAAGACTGTTGAAGTTCAATTTTTTCTGATAAAGAGGTAAGTTTTAAAGTAAGTGTTTTTAGTTCATCCTTGACAACATCACGCTTACTTTTAAGCAAGTCTGCCATGAGTGAAAATATTTTAATATCCAAAAGATTCTCAACGAAATCTCTGCGCTGTGAGGAACTTAGACGCATGAATGGAATATAATTGGTAGAACCCATAACAACCACTTGAGTAAAAGCAGTATAATTCATTTTTAGAATTTGTGTTTCTAAAAGCAACTGATAATCTTTTACATTAGGGTTTTGATTAATCATAAAACCGTTTTCGTAAATTTCAAACTTTGCAGGCTTGATTCCACGAACAATTCTATACTTAGTTGGGCCTGCTGTAAATTCTATTTCAGCTTCACAATTTTTACCATTGATAGAATTTACAAGATTGGGTTTATTAACATTACGATATGCTTTACCATATAAAACAAAACAAATAGCATCCAGCGCGGTAGATTTTCCACTGCCGTTTAATGCGGTGATTAGTGTTAATTGTGACCGATCAAGCTGTAATTCAATACCTGCTGAACCAGTAGATAAGAAATTTTTATAAAAAAGACGATTAAAGATTATCACAAGCGGGAAGCCTCCAAATAAAGACTCTTCATTATATGTTTAAGTTTTTCCTTATCTCCATCAATTTCAATGGAGTTTATATATGTATCAACTAGAGTTAAAGTGTCTTCCAGGTCGATGTGTTCGTCCGAAACCACACTTGATTGCAATTCATCAAAATCCTCGATAATTTTCAAGTCAGCAAGACGAATATTATATAAACGGTTTATGAACTGGTCAAACTGATAAAGGTCATTCTTTTTAACAACGATAACTTTTACAAAAGTATTCTCAATATTTTCTAAATCAAATCCCTTATAATATTCATTGCCACCTACTGTATCATTGTAATAAAATTTTACATGAACTGAATTTGGATTATCAATAAATTCATGTTCTAATGTAGACGTATCAAAAATGCAGAATCCCCGAGGATCATTGTAATCTGACCAATTAAGGTCATATGGGTTGCCGATGTAATTAATGTTACCGCGGTTACTGCGATGATGAAAATGACCAGAATAAACACTATCAAACTTTTCAAAGATACTTGTGGGTAATCCGTCATGTGAGGTTTGTCCGCGGTGCATGTCAAATCCTGAGATTTCAAAATGTCCGAAAACAGTCTTGGCGTTAGTTCTTCCGAAGAGTTCATAAGTTTGCTTTTCATTTTGTGCACATATCCATGGTGATAATACAACAGTAACACCATCAAAAATCACTTCGGTGGCTTCTTTATAAATTGCGATATTTGTATATTCATTCAAAAATAAATTTGGTGAATTAACATCAAGTGAATTGCGAAATGAAATATCATGATTTCCCAAAATCAGATGAATATCAAATTGAGCAAGACTATCAAAAACCTCACGTTTCCACTCGTGAAGAATAGCGTGATTTGTGAATTTTCTTGTGTCAAAAACATCACCCATACAAATAATGGTTGTAATATTTTCTTCAATTAGTTTTGGTATAAAAACTTCTTTGAAAAATTTAATTTGATGTTTTGCAAACAATAAACTCGCACTTCTCGCACCAATATGAATATCAGTAACTAATGCTATTTTCATACTTTAATTACCAGCTTTGAAAAATCACATGAGATATTAACAATTTTTGAAAGTTCAACCGAGAAATAATTTCCAGTATATGGAACATCAATAATATTTTTAACAGTTTCACGAGATAATTTCAAAATACTAATACTACCAAGAATAACACTTTCTTCAAGAGTTTTTGTTGTTAGTGGATAATTAGCATCAGTGTTTGAATCTTGAATATCAAAAATATCAGTATTCATAAAAACATTTCTTGAACCAAAAGTGAGATTTGGCTCAGAGTTATTAATTAAATCGACGATCCATTCTGGATTCCATATACTATGACTATCAATAAAAATAACATAATCATATTCAATATCAGAAGTAACAGCATCCATAAAATTATCATATGTCAAAATTGAATCACGAACCATATATGAAAATGTATGTTTTGCACGAATAACCGCTTCAAAAGTGTCCAGGAGACAATTTAAAAATTGTGGTGTAAATGATTGACCTTGAACTGCAATAATAACATGACTCATAACTTATTCCTCTACAAATTCACTTAATGGAGTAACTGGAATTGCTTTTACTTTTTTTGGTTTTGATTCTTCTCCACCAAAAAACGATGTGGATTGGGCGGTTGCAATAAAACCCATATCAAAATCTTCTGGTAAATCTTCACCTGAAAGAGAAAATGAACCATCGTTAATCATATTTTGAACCATGCGACCTTTAATTGCTTGTTGTTTCTTTTCTTTTGCTAGGCGCTGTAGATAAGCATAAAATGCACACTGCGTAAAATATGCAAATGGATTTGAGTATTTTTCTGAATCGTACTTATCTACCGCAGCAAGACATGATTCAATTGCATCCGAAATCATTTCTTCTTTATACGAATAACCGTTGAAATTTGATTTATGTGATAAATTGGTACATATTTTCAAAATACATTCACCAATATACTCACTGATACGAAGGTCTGGATTTGTTTCTAGGAGCTTTTTACGCTCAACCAAAGCAGCTTGAAAAACGGGTCCTGTTACATAATGTGCCATATTTTTCTCAGTGTTTAATAATGTTTTTATATGAGATTGGCATCAAGTCCATCGATGGAACAACACCGATATCCTCACACATTTTAATCATATGGGTTGAAAGAAAGTCCATCGTGTTATTTTCAGAAACATATTCAATATCGTACAGTTTATGTTTTAAAACTGCGGTAACATATTGTTGCTTGTACCTGAACGCGACAGGTTGAAGACTGATAACATGTTGGACAGCGACAGCTAAAATATTAGAAATTGATGCTGGATCATAGGGTTGAAATAGCACCATATCTTGACCTTCTGGAGTCATGCCCTGAATTAATTTGATGGGATTTTTTAAAATCAGAATACCATCTGTTACATCTAATTCAACATATTCAGCAATAATATTTTCACAGCTTGATAGTTTTACACTTACTACTTTATTAACAGAAGATTCGGTCATGTTCACAGTTTAGGTTAAGAGTTGGTGATGAATGAATTATACAATAAACAGAATTTATTGTCAACAACTATTCAATAGTAACATCAATAATTTTAAATCCAAACTGTTCCTTGTGGTAGATCGCAAGTCTTTCCAGCAGGTGCTTATATGTAAAATTCTTTTTCTTGGTTGATTTTGCTAGATTGTCAGCAATGTCATACAGGTAAAAAGTGTCCTTAGTTTCATCAAGACGAAGACCGCGGCCGATTGACTGAAGAACGCGGATTACAGATTTAGTCGGAGAAGCAAAGATGACATTATGTAGCTTGTTGATGGAGATACCGGTGGAGAAAACACCAAGCGAAGCAACGATAATCGCGTCCTTGTTTGTCTCAACGATAGAGCGGATTTCCTCTCTTTCCTCAGCTTCCACACCACCATGAACGAAAAATATTTTACGTTCTGGATCAGCTTTTGCTTTAATGAGGTCAAACAGGATTTGGCCGTGCTTATCAACTAAATTGAAAAGAACCAGGGTGTTACCATCAAGTGACAGTGCAAGATTGCGAATAAATTTATTTCTGCGGTCATGCTGACATAGGAATTGAATTTCTCGGTGATAGTCAAAATCTTTACAAAGTGATTTTGTTTCAGCGGAATAATCCAACATAATTGCTTTAATTGCAATCGGTGTAAGATGTCCAGAATCCATCAGTGCTTTGGTGGAAGATACTTTCAGAATATTGCCTAACATACCTTTGATTAGCATCGTATTTGATTCAGCACCATCCAATGATCCTGTCATACCAAATCTATGAGCGGCTTCTGTACATTTACCGAGAATAGTCTGAATCTGAGTACCTTTTGCTAGGTGTACTTCATCCACGATTACAGCATCAAACTGTTGGAAGTATTCACCAGGTAGCTTCTGCATGGACTGCCATGTGGTAATTGTAACAGGTTTCTTTGTTTTCTTTTCTAGACCACCCATGATAATATGAACATTTTCATCCACATCAAATTCATTGACACCAGAATATGTCACAAAATCTTTTAACATCTGGAGAACAAGTGACTTGGTAGGAACAATCAGAATGATCCGCATGTCAGATTCAACTAGAAAACGAATCAAACAGTATGCAATTAGCGATTTACC
>ERZ1034365.1910-NODE-1910-length-10131-cov-2.207380_pt1 | contig 10131 bp, 8 predicted proteins | sample MGYA00520615_ERZ1034365 | MGnify/ENA primary metagenome ERZ1034365 (study PRJEB33736, sample SAMEA104284505) | Azolla filiculoides | biome: Urban; feature: Water surface; material: Ditch water | place: Netherlands | collected 2015-10-28 | depth 0-0.1 m ...
AGGCCATACAAATTGGGCCGTTTACTGGCGGCCTAAACACGTTCAGCGACCCTACTGCGATTGCTGATAACGAGCTTACGGTATGTGAAAACTTTGAGCTAGATCTTGACGGATCTCTCAAGTCACGTCCCCCTTTCGTGTACCGTGACATCGACATGCCTTTGAGCGCTACAGGTAACGCTAACATTCTGGGATACTTTTACGGCCCCGGTAACGTGCCTTACCTGATTGGCTCTGACGGCCTGTCGAAGACGTACTATTACAGCGGTACTGCATGGGTTCTAATCACTAACACGTTCGCCGCTACGTCTATGGCACAGTTCGACAACAAGGCTTGGCTGCTGGCTCCTTACGGATCTACGAACCCCGGCGGTCGTTGGGAGCCTTCTGGCGGTTTCGTAGCTGAGGCTGAAATGCCTCGTGGCGACACTATCGTAGCTCACAAGCAGCGCCTTTGGGTTGCTGGTGGTCGTGATGCTTTGCTCAACGCCACCACTTTGTACTACTCCAACGCACAGGATGAAACACCTTTCTGGCCTACCTTCTCTTCTACCCTGAACACGGTAAAGATTGGGTCTGGTGACGGTCAGGCTATTGTTCGTATCTCGGTTTACTACAACTCGCTTGTTATTTTCCGTACCAACTCGATCTATTCGTACCAGTTCTTGAATGATCCCGGCGCTGGCGCTATCTCGCTGCTGGTTCCTAACATTGGTTTGTCGGATAAGAAGTCTCTCGTAGCGTATGAGAACTACATCTACTTCATGTATGACGAACGAGCTTACGAGTTTGTGAACAACCGTGCTCAGCAGCTCAACATCAAGGTTCCTTTCGTATCTGGTAGCCGTACCGGTATTGATGAGTCTCAGGCACGTTCTGTGTCGTTGTTCAACAACCGTGTCATTTTCAGCTATTTCAACTTCTTGTACGTGTTTGGTTTGCGTACCCGTACATGGAGTGTATGGCGTTCCCCCACACAGGGAGCTATTGGAGAAGTTTTCGCGGCTGTTACTGACAGCGACTTTGAGGAAGCTATTCTCTTCAGTTCTGCTATTGTTCCTGCTGGCTCGTCCCGTGTGGCTAAGACATTGCACATGTCGGATATTTTCAGTACTGATACTGAAGCGTTTACCTGTACTGCTCAGACTAAGAACTACAACTACCAGTCAAGCTCAACTTACAAGCGCCTATTCTGGTGGGGTGTTGATGCTATCTTCCGTGGTCGCGTAACTGCGACAGTAACCCCCGTTACTTTCAACACTTCGGTTACGTGGGCGCAGATGATTGCGTACACATGGAACGCTGTAGCCGCTAATGACTGGACACAGGCTGCGTATCCCGGAGCTGACGTACAGACTATCCGCGATACCACTGGTGGTGCGGCTTTGCGTAAGTTTGTGAAGTTTATGAAGGCTTTGCGTTTCCGACAGGTCAACTACAAACTTGAGTTTGAAACTGATGGATCGCAGAATAATGCTCCTGTTCGCCTATTCTCTTTGATGACGTATGTACGTGCACATCAGCGCGTATCAAAGACTGTCAGCTAAAGGTATTTGAGGTATAGTTTTAATTATGAACCCTGTAAGATACCAAGCTGCGCGGCTCCCTTCGGGTGCGCCAAAGGCACAGAAGTCTCAGACCTCTATGCTTGCAGAGACGGCGGGCGCGCCTCAGGGCGGCGCTGGCTTTAACAACTTGGCTGCGGGGAACAAATCTTATGGCTCGGGCCGTCCGATGCCTAACTTAGGTAAAACGCAGAACATGGCTGGATACGCGGTGCGTGATAGCAAGATGGCTGCCCGACGACAGGCGCTTATGCGCCGTTCTGGAGCAATGTAATGGCAATGAAACCAAGTTCAAAGTTTGAACGTATGAAGCTTAAGCCTTCTCAGGCTATGAAGGCAAAAATGCCAGTAGGCACTAACGCTGTTCCTGATCCAGAGGACGACGGCGCTCCCAGAACTGTTCTTCCAGCTAAGCTTCGTCCAGCGATAGATCCTAAAGTAAAGGCTCGTCGTGAGGCTATGCGTAAGGCTGCCACTATGAAGGGTATCCGTAAGGTCCCTAATGCTATTGGGAAGATGAAGTAACTATGTCTGGTGCGTTGAAGCTCATTCTTGAAATGGGCGGTGAAAGTGAGTCTGAGGATTCTGTCGAGTGCCCTAAGTGTGGCTCAATGCAGGAGTCTGAAGACAAGTATTGCTGTGACTGTGGCGCAAAGATGCCAGCTCCTGCTAAGGCTGTAGCTGACGCTCGTAAGGGCGCTTTGTCGAAGATGGCTGCAATGCCTGAAATGCCTGAGGAGGACTAATGCCTTTCAAGTCAGACGCACAGCGCAAATTCATGTACGCGACAGATCCTAAGCTCGCAGCTAAATGGGCTAAGGAAACCCCTAAGGGTAAAGATTTACCTGAGCATGTAAAGGCTCGTAAGAAAGCTCTCTCTAAAAAAGCTGGAGGAAAATAATGCCTAGTGCAGATGCCCTAGAACGCCAAGCAAAAGCCGCTGCTACTAAGGCAAAGGCAGCCGCCCTTACTGGAGGTACCTACAAAAAGGTCGGTACTACTACTAAGGCTCCTGCAGCTAAGGCAGTTCCTAACGTAAAGCCTGCTACCTCGTTTACTCCCGGAGTAAGTGGTGGCGGTCTTATGCGAGCTAACGCCTCTATTTCAGGCCAGAACGTAGCTCCCATCTCGTTTGACACTACCAATAACGGTACTGGTGAGGTTAATTACGGAACGGCTACTCTGGATAATCCAGCTCCAGCTCCTGTAGCGGATACTTCTGTCGAGACTCTTCGCACTACTCCTGAGTACATGGCTCGTGAGCGTGCTCTCGCAGCAGCTATGGAATTGTTTGGACAGACTCAGGCTACTGAGCAGGCTCGTTACGGCAAGTCTTATGATGAGTCTTTGGCTGAACTTGGTTACGATCCGACAAAGGGTTCGTTTGACTTTGGTCAGCTCATGGCTCAGGGTGAGCGTGCTACTACTTCTGGTAAGGCGTACAACGCTTTGCGTAATGACTTTGCTGCTCGTGGCATGTTGCAGTCTGGTGCTTACCAAGCGCAGCGTGGTGTCTTGAGTTCTGAACTTGAGAAGCAGCGTAAGGCTATCGATGAGGCTAAGGCTAACTTTGGTGTCGACCAAGCAGCTAAGCTTGCTGCTCAGAACGCGGCTAACGAGCAGGCTCGTCAGGTTGCTTTGGATGAAGCTAAGCAAGCTGTTCTTTCTCGATTCGCAATGGGAGCCTAACTATGGCTAATAAAGATACTCAGTATGGAATTTCTAAGGTAGCTAGTGACATTAACACGGCTGCTGCAAATCGCCTTAAGCAGCGAAGTGCTAGTAAGTCTGCTCGTCGAGAGGGCCTAGCTAACGAGCTTGGAGCTATTGGTTCTTTCTTTGCTTCTAAGCCAGCTCCTGTAGCAACTAAAAAGGGCACTACTAACAAGAACATTTCGGGAGCTGACGCTGCCGAACTTCGTCGTTTCAAGAACAAGGCTGCTGCGGATCGTCGTACTTCTACGACTAAAGCTGCCGATTCAGGAACTCAGGAAGATGATTTCATGAACCTTCTCGCTTCTCTTATGGGGGGCGGCGGAGGTGGCGGTGGCGGTACCCGTGCTGCGTATTCAGCAGGTCAAATTGCTGAAGCTCAGGCTGGTATGAGTGCTAACCGCGCCAAGATGGAAGCTTTGTACAAGCGTTATGCTGAAGATATTGCAGCTCGTGAAGCTGACATTGCAGCTAACTACGGTACTGCAGCTACTAACTTGGGCGGTATCTACGACACTGCGACAGGTAACATTAGCAAGGCTTATGATGCTGCTCGTGCGGCTCAGAACCAGCAACTGTTGAACTTGGGTATGACTGAGCAGACTCCTGTACAGACTTTTGGTAACCAGACTGCTGCTACGACAGGTCTTGAGAACTTGCGTGCTGCTGTGCTGGCTCAGAACGAGGCTTCTCGTAAGGCTGCTATTACTAACCAGCGTCTTGCATCTGAGGGCGCTACTCGTGAGGGTGTTCAGAAGCTGTCGGCTTACGATGCTGAGGTTGCTCGCGCTATTGCTGAAATGCAGGGTGCTACTGTTTCTTCAGGTGGTGGCGGTGGGTCTTCTAGTGGCTTGAACGCTAACCAGTATGCTTCGCTCGCTCTTCAGAAGATGAAGATGGATCAGGATGCTCAGATTGCAGCAGCTAACCTTGCAGCTAAGACAGCTCCTAAAGCAACTGTAGATAAGCAAGCATTGCTAAACCAAGTGGCTGGATCTCCCGGACTTACTTCCGATCAGTACAACATGTTTAGGGCTTTGAACGGATAACAATAGTTAGTTTTCCTGTAACCTAGTTACATGGCGACTAAAGATTTTTCCCAGTATTTAGCTGAGGCTAGAGCTAAGCAAGCGGCTGTTTCTCAAAAACCAGTTAAATACAATTTGAGTGCTTTCCAGAAGAAGCCTGAACAGCCAGCTCTGGATACTTTGTCGTGGGTTATTGATATTGCGTCACGCCCTATGCGTGCTGTACAGAACATACCTAATCAGATTCTTAATGAAGTTTCTAAGGCCGAAACTGAGGGCGCTAATTACGATGTATGGGGCGGTATTGGCAACGTAGCTACTGCTTCAGCTAGGGGTTTTTGGTCGAACAATCCTGAAGATCAGCCTTACGGTGCTCAGCTTATTGAAAAAGCTACTGACGTTGCAGGCCAACTGAATGACCCTCGCTATAAGAATGTTCAGGATAACGTCAACCCTTGGGTAAAGGGCATCGGGGGTTTTGGTCTCGATGTTGGCCTCGACCCACTGACTTACGTCCCTATGGGCATTATTGCTTCAGGTACTCGTGGAGCCATTGCTGGAGTTAAGTCTGCGACAGGTGCGTCCAAGCTAAGCGCAGGTCTTAAGGGAATCAAGGTAGGGGCTGAGGCAGGAGCTGCTACGCCGTACAAGATTGGCGCTGCCGATAAGCAGATGCGTCCTGTCGGTACCGATCAGTGGGCACAGACTGAGGCGTATAAGAAGCTGTTTAAGACTGGCCTCAAGAACAATGTTCCTGCCGAGTCGCTACTTAAGTTTTCTGATGGCGCTGATATTCGTGAAGTTGTCGATGGTATTAACTCTGGTATTTGGGCTAAGGCTCAGGAGGCAGGTAAGGCTGTTGACGAAAGCAAGTATGTTACGGCTGAGACTTTTCTTGATACTTACAAGAAGACTGAGAAGCTTCTTCCTAAGGCTAAGGCTTATGATACTCGCCTTCAGGCTGTGGATGCTTCTAGGTACATTCTTAAGCAGCAGGAAGCTGCGGCTAAGTTGGCTGATGAGGCCGCTGCTACAGCCGACAACGCTGTACAGCCCACGGTAGTACAGGCTCCTAAGGCTGGCGCTTCGATGGCTGATTCTGTCAGCACTTCGATGATGGATGAGCTTGATGCTCGTACTCCCGCAGCTCCTTCAAAAACCATCACTGAGAAGCTTCAAGGTATTAGTGCTGAGGGTCGTGTATCTTCTGTCCTTAAGGAAGCACTCAACTCTAAGACTGAAGCTACTGCCGCTGGGCGCGTGAAGCCTATTGATGAATGGGTTACTAGCAGCATTGAGCTGGCTAAGACTGAACCTACGCTGCGTATCCCTACCGTCTCAGGCAAGTCCCTAGCGGCTTCGCGTTTGCTTGACTACAAGAAGCTGCGTGACGCTCCTGTCGGAACTTTGAACGCCCGTGACCTTGCACGTAAGCAGCAGATTACTGACTTGGTTGACGAGGCTTACGACAACTACGTAACTTCTTTGGGCGGTACGACAGCTCCTAAGGCTACTGGCTTGAAGGAATGGTTTGCTAACCCCGAGAACCAGATCAAGGCTACTGAAGCTCTTGGCGAGAAGGCTATGGCTCAAGCCGGTACCCTGACTGAGCCTAAGCTGCAGAGTGCTGTGGAGTTCTTGTCGAAGGCTATTGATACTCCTGAATCTCTCATGTCTGTTGAAGCCTTTGGGCGTACAGCTGAGCAGCAGTTCGCTAAGAATGTTACTGACTCGTACATGGCACGTACTATTGACGACACGCCAGCTGTACAGGTACAGGAAGAATCCCGCGTACTGGCTCCTGAGGTTGCTGAAATAAACGCAGCTAACGAAATGGGCGAAAACCTTATCTCACAGTCTTGGGCTTCAGGTCTTGAAAGTCCTGAGGAAGCTCAGTTCATTCTGTCGACTGTAAAAGTATTCTGGGCAGAGGCTTTACTTAACCGTATCGGCATGAAGTATAACTCGCCTCAGGGAGCTGCTAAGTCCAGCCCTAAAATGTACGAAGGTACTGCTAACTGGATTAACCAGTTTAATGGTCGTGACCAAAGCATCCTGTGGCAGAAGATTGCTGAGCCTACCTACCGCCGTTTCAAGGACAACAACGATTTCCTCCGTGCTGAAGGTAAGCGTAATGACGTAGTTGCTGGCGCTAAGCGAGCTACTAACGCTTCTATAGAGATTGATCGCTTATATAAGGCAGCTCGTCGTCTTATCGATCAAGAGCTTGGAGTCGCGGCATGGATTGGTAAGGGCGAACTTCGCGTACCAATGTACTTGGATCAGATGATTGACGCTTTGCGGTACACCGCCTTGAAGGGCGAAACTAGCATGCTTGATCGTCACCTCGTAAACATGGCTTTCTTTAACAAAGAAACTCTTATCCCTCAGTCAAACATTGATGAAGTTGTAGCTTTAAAGTTGACTAACCCAGCTACTACGGATGATGAGATGCGAGCTATCCTACGTCAGCAGACGGGGGCTAAGAACATCTTGACTGACATGGATATGGAAGGTCGCTTTGGATTTAAGCCCGGTGAAGGCAAGCCTATGGCTGCTAATGGCATGGACTTCAAGCCAAAGTTTGATGAAAAGACTAACCGAATTATTGGTTACTACGGCATAGTAAACCGTAAAGATTTTGAAGCTGCCTTTATTCGCCTCATCAATGATTCTGTTGAGGAATTGGACAAGGTAGTTTCTAGTAACAAGGTGGCAGCTGCTGCGCGTACCAATGCTGAGTACATTGATATTACAGCTGGGCAATGGCAGAAAATTACCGACATGGTGATGGGCGCTGACAATACTGCTGACGGTATCCGCATGATGGCTAACATCTCAGAGAGTGTTGCTGAGGCTGGGTCTAAGGGTCGTGCAACCTTTGACGCTCAGGCTAACGCTTCGCGTGACGTTGCTGACCTCATCTCTAACGACAGTATCCACGCAGCTCAGGATTACGTAGCTGCTGACCGTATGCTTACTGGCTACAAGGCTGATGCTGAGTTGGCTCAGAAGTCTGCTGAGAAGGCGTGGAGCGACAAGTACTACGCTAAGTGGGCTGATGAGCGCGTCAAGAGCAGTAAGGAACCTTTGAATGGTGTCGATGAAGCTGGCAACATTATTGATGAGGCTGACTACTACGCAGCTGTAGGGCGTGAAGCTCACGGCCTACGCCTCGGACGTACCCGACACATGTTTATGTCGATGTTCAACAAGGGCTACGGCGCTGAAGATGTCATTTATCCTTGGGCTGGCCAAGAGGCTAACTTCTCGAAGATGATTCACCAGTATGACAGTGGCCTTGCTGACATTGCTCGTAAGTACAATGACCCTATTGCTAAGGGCAACAAGACTACTGTCGCTCAGAAAGCTTTGCAGGACATTGCTAACAACAACCTTGATGACCCACTGACCAAGGCTGCTGTAGACGCATTGCGTCCTTATGTAGATTTCCTATTCGGCACTAGCAGTGACCGTGGGATTACTAGCGTATGGCTTGCTGAGGGCGCTAACCTTGATGCGTTTGAAACTTACGTAACTACTGCAGGTAAGTTAGAGTTCCCTTTCGATAAGCAGGGACTATCTATTCTTGCTAAGAAAAAGAACATCACTGAAATCCGTGCTGTTATGGATGACTGGGCTAGCTGGCTCAAGAATGTCGATAATCCTTTTGATTTCTTACAGCGCATGAACTATTCAGCTCAGCGCTACGTGTCTGATAAGGCATTGGCTTTGTCGCTGCAGACTGTGCGTGGAGGTACCTCGGCTAAGCCTGCTATCGGGTTTACTAAGGTTGGCAAAAACTTCCAGTATGGGGCTAACCCATTGTTGGCCCACTTGCCTGAGGACCTTCACATCAATGATGAGCTTTTGGCGCAGATCAATCAACTTGAGAAGATCGTGACAGAGAGCGGTGCTTACAACGGAGCTTTCAAGAATTTCATTAACGATAAGTACTTGCCTCTTTTGTCGGCTTGGAAATTCAATGTAACTGTTCTTCGCTTAGGTCACCATTTCCGTAACGACATCAGTAACAAATCAATCCAAGCAATAAATCTTGGTACGAAAAACATTGTTCGTTCGCACACGGCAGCGTGGAAGGTAACTATGGCTGTCCGTAAGTCGAAGGAGCTTGACTTTGCTAAGCAGGCAAGGACTCTTGAACTCGACACAATGCCCACCCCCAGCACCCCACTCTTTAGTAGTAAGCAATTTGGCGAGACTACTGTTGAGAAGGTTAATAACTATCTTGAAAAGGGCGGTATGTATGAAGGTGTTATGACTCTCGAAGACGTTATTGACAGCGAGGCTAAGGGCCTTGTAGGTAAATTTAGTGACGTTGCTCAGTTCAAGAACACTAAAGTTGCTGAGTACGCTGGAGATCTTTCGGAGATTATCCAGTGGGAGAACCGTGCGGCTTACGCTATTCAATTTGTCATGAACAATGCAGACACTGGGCTATACAAAACTGAAGACGCATTGTGGGAAGCTGCAACTAATGAGGCTCGCCGCGCTATGCCATCTAACTTGATGCTTACCAGTAAGGAAAAGCAGCTTCGCCTTGCTGTTCCTTTTTATGGATGGTTCCGACAGGCCCTTCCAGTTATTGTCGAGGGTATCCTTACTCAGCCCGGACGTTTTATGACAATTCCTAAGGCTTCATTCAACTTGGCTATTGGCATGGGCGTAAACCCATACCAGATGTATGACCCATTCCCTCAGGATGAGATGTTCCCAAGCTTTATCAAGGACCAGTTGCTTGGCCCTGTAGCTAACATCAACGGCAAGTACTACACGATCAGCCCCGGCTTCGCTCCCGTAGATATTTTGAACCAGTTCGTGCCTGACCCTATTCGCGGTCTTGCGGGAATGTCTACCCCATTTATCAAGGTTCCTGCTGAAGTTCTTGGTGGATCTAACTGGGGTACTGGCGCAAAGATTAACGACATGTCTGATTACTGGGATGCCCAGCTTCCCGGTATCAACTACCTGTCGAACATGACGGGTACCTCGGTCACTGGAAGTATTGTTTCTTTGCTTCAGGGACAGGGACTTGATCCTCAGTATGCTGTGTCGAAGGGCAACAAGACTCCGGGCGATCAGGGTCTCAGCGTATCTAACTGGTTTACTGGTGCTGGTATTCAGAACATCTCAAAGGAAAACTACCGCAACTATGCTGAGCTTGAGAAGCGTAATGCTGCCAAGCTTGAGCAAGAACGTGCTGCGGGCACAGCACGTAGTCCTTTCTAACTATTAGACTATTCGTAGACTTTAGTTTGGAGAACAATGATTAGTGAATCGGTTTTGGTAGCCATTATTCAGTGGTGTATCGGCCCTATTGCTGTCATTATTCTTGGTGCGTTCTTGAATAAGAGCATCAAGAAGACGAGGAATGAGATTACTAATTCTCATTCGGTACATTTGCGTGACGATTTAGATGGTAAGTTCAAGCTTGTGTTTGCTAAGTTGGATACTCTCCGACAGGAACAGCAGGAGATTGACCGTAAGATTGATAACCATGCTGTTGAGCATGACCAGATCTTCTCGGATCTTGCAGACCATGAGGTTCGTTTGAGTGGTCAGGCTGCCAAGATGAGGCGCAACTTTAAGAAGTAATTGAAAGGCCCCCGGAGAAAACCGACAACTCCGGGGGCAGGTCAGGTTAGGACGACTGACAGGTCAATCTTACAGGTCTTTTAGTGCTGGTGCATCTATGATGTCGTGTGTCACTAGCCAGTAGATACCTATGTTGTAAGCATCTACTTCATGGGATTTCTTGTGGTCGCTTGGAGGCTTGACTCCACTGTACATTGAGCCGAGTGTTT
>ERZ1034365.1912-NODE-1912-length-10117-cov-2.797112_pt1 | contig 10117 bp, 7 predicted proteins | sample MGYA00520615_ERZ1034365 | MGnify/ENA primary metagenome ERZ1034365 (study PRJEB33736, sample SAMEA104284505) | Azolla filiculoides | biome: Urban; feature: Water surface; material: Ditch water | place: Netherlands | collected 2015-10-28 | depth 0-0.1 m ...
CAACACACATACCTGACCCATATTATGGAGGCGACCAGGGATTTGAGCATGTAATTGATTTATTGGAAGATGCATGCGAAGAGTTATTTAAACAAATAACAAAGGCTGATTAAAAAACAGCCTTTGTTTAAAAATACTTTCAAGTCGTTATTTATTCCATATTTCCCAAGCCGCAATTGCCTGACCAACAAGCATGGCTTCACCATTCAAACCTACAGCACCACAGTCACGTCCTTTTTTCAAAAACAAAGTTTCAGCAGGATTATAAACCACATCAAACAACAAATGTTTATCTGACAAGTCCTGATAAGGAATATCTGGGCATTCGTCAGAATGCGGAAAAGTTCCGACCGGCGATGCGTTTACAATAATTGTATTTTCGGAAATAATTTGCTCATTTAAGTCTGCATAAGTCAACATACCAACCTGTGCTTTACGCGAAACGAATGTAGTTTCCACGCCCAACTTATTCAACACATAATCAATTGCTTTTGACGCTCCACCAGTACCCAAAATTAATGCTTTGGTGTGGTGAATTTGTAAATACGGCTTCAGCGAATTTTCAAATCCAATGGCATCAGAGTTATATCCTTTTAGCAAAAGATTTCCATCTTTACGCACAAACTTAATAACATTGACAGCACCGATTTTTTGAGCTGTGTCATCCAGCTCATGCAAAAAGGGAATCACTTTTTCTTTGTAAGGAATAGTTACATTCAGTCCACTCAACTCAACATCCTGTACCAAAGAACTAAATTTTGAAATATCGTCCAGTTCATACAAACCATAACGAGCCTCAATTTGCTCATTTTCAAATTTTTCAGTAAAAAACTTCTTCGAAAATGAGTGTCCGAGCGGAAAACCTATAAGTCCAAATTGTTTCATTTATGCTTTATTATTCTTTTTGCGAACAGATTTTACTATCAACCAGATAGCCAGCAAAATGCCAATTCCTAAAAACACATACGAAAACTCGTGACTGTAATTATTGATAAGATCTTGTTGTCCGTGCGCTACATAACCTAAGCCTGCCAAAATAACATTCCACAATCCGGCACCAATAGCCGTATAAAGCAGGAAACTTAAATAATTCATTTTAGCTAAACCCGCAGGAATAGAAATAAGATGACGCACAACAGGTATCAACCGACCTATAAATGTGGACGTTTTACCGTGATCATTAAAGAATTTCTCTGATTTTTGAATTTTAGCACTACTCAGCATCAATAACCGACCAACTTTACTGTCAGCAAATTTATACACAACCAATCTACCAAGAGACATCGACATAAAATAGTTGAATGATGCGCCAATCATCGCCCCCAAAGTACCAAAAAGAATTATCAACCAAATGCTTAAATCGCTTTCCGGATTCATAGCAATATAAACCGCCGGAGGTATTACCATTTCCGAAGGAACAGGCAAAATAGAACTTTCCGCAGCCATCAAAGCTGTAATGGTGAAATAGTTAGTGTTATTTTCGTACCAGCCCTCAATCTTTTGGATAAAAGAGAGCGTGTCTTGCGGAGTTGTTTCGCCATTAGCAAATAAAGCCGTTAACGGCAAAATAAAAAGAGCAACAATTAGAATTTTTCTTCTCATGTATTTTAAAATGTAATTATAAAAAATCCGATTCTTCAGCATCACTGCAAATCTCGAAAAAGAGTTTTACAGCATCCAGATTTTGGGCTATAGCTTTGTTTAAATATAGTTTCGACGCAGTAATATTATTTGTTTTATAAAAAGCAACAGCAATAAATAAATCAATATACTCCAACGTAATATCAAGATCATAAGCCGCCAGATAATACTGTAAAGCGGTTTCAAATTCACCATTATCCATGCAGATATTGGCAATCGCCATCAAAGTATCCGGTTGATTTGGCTCCAGCGTAATGGATTTGAGATATGCCAAAAGTGCATTTTCGGTATCGTCAAGTCCAATTAAACCTTCAGCCAGATAAACCCAGGCATCAGGCGCATCTTCCTGCAGCTCTATGGCTTTACGAACATAATTCAGGCTTTCAGCAAACTGTTCTTTTTCGAGCAAACAAATACCTATTCCCGTAAGTGCATCGTAATTTTCAGGTTGTTCTGCGAGCGACTTTTCATAATACTCAATCGCATCATCATATCGCTCCATTTTCTCATAACTTTCGCCAATAAACAAGTTCGCCTGCCAGGGCTCAATCGCTAGCTTTTTAAAATCGGTATAAGTATCAATGGCATCGTCAAATTGACCGAGTTGGAAATGGGCGTGCGCTTTTTGAAGCGAAGTAAGCGAATCATTTTCATTGATTGCCAAAGCAAAATCATAAGCATCAATTGCATTCTGATAATCCTGAAGCACAAAATAAATCTGCCCCAGATTAAACCAGGCTTCAGACATATATGAATCAATATTGATAATTCGGTTGTATGTTTCAATGGCTTTTTCGTTATCGGCCAGCTGCTCATAGCAAAAAGCCAACTCGAAAAGCAGGTCAAGATTTTTATTATTGAACTTGTCACCCGTCTGTAAAAACTTAATGGCAGTTTCAAAATCGAGTTGCGCAATAAAAATAAAAGCGATATCAAGTGTAATATTGTCAAGATCATCAACTTCATCTATCAACACATTCTGGCAGAGCAAGTACGCTTCTTTGTTGCGACCAAGTCTGGAAAGTGCTTCAATTTTAAGCAATACGACCTCATAATCCGACGAATCGCTTACCGACTCAAGGATTCGATAAGCCTTTTGCGTTTCGCCTACTACTAAATAAATTTTAGCGCGTTTAGTTTTCAGCGCAGAGCTTCCGGGATGTAGTTTCAGCCCAAATTCAAGCGCTTTAGAGCTTTCTTTGGTTCTGCCTTTGCGAAGGTAGTAGTCCACAATAGTTTCCAACTCTTCCACATCAAAATAACCTGAACCACTTCCATCCAGAAACTGCTCATACTTTTTGATTAAATCATTGGACTCATCATCCACGGGGTAAGATAGTTTACGACTCATACCTTTTCATTTTTGGCAAAAGTAATGATTTAAAAGCAATAACATAAGCTGATTAACCTAAAAGTTATCAACAATATGGGCTATAAAAATAGTCCACAAACCAATATCCTATGTCAATAAAAATATTTCGGAACGGTTTTTGAAATGATTTTATCCCACAGCAAAAAAAACCAAAACTGTCTGCGAAAAGTTGTACCTTTGCAAAAGTTGTACCTTTAAAATATCATTATGCATTTTTCTTCGTTATTTCAATATTGCCCTAAATGCGGATCGCATTCATTTGTGAACAACAATGAAAAATCGAAACGGTGCGAATCGTGCAATTTTGTGATGTACATCAATCCATCTGCAGCTGTTGCAGCATTTATTGTGAACGAAAAAGGCGATTTATTAGTGTGTAAACGCGGCAAAGAACCTGCAAAAGGGACTTGCGATTTACCAGGAGGGTTTGTCGACGACAATGAAACGGTCGAAGAAGCTGTAGAAAGAGAAATCAAAGAAGAGCTAAATGCCGAAGTTATTGAATCGAAATATCTGTTTTCGCTACCAAATCTTTACGAATACAGCGGTTGGACTCTGCCTACGCTCGACATGTTTTTTGTTTGTAAATTAAGCGATTACACAAACATTAAAGCTGGCGACGATGTTGAATTCTGTTTTTTTATTCCTATCGATAAACTAAACACTGCGGATTTCGGTTTAAAATCTATAAAAAAAGGAGTTGAACTATTTTGCGCACAACACAAAATTAACTGAAAGTTGTATATTTGCAGGAAATAAATTACGCATTCACCAATAAGAATTTTATCAGCACTTAATTATAATTTCATGATGAAAAAAATTATCGTACTTAGTTTGCTTTTAAGCTTATTCGCAGGAACGAACATGGCTCAGCAAACACTTATTTACACCAATCAGGATGTACTTTTCAATCAAGGAAGAGAGTTATACACGCAAAGAAAATTTGCTGCATCTTATCGTAGTTTTGAAGAATTTCTTAAAACCACTGAAACAACAAAAGCCGGACAGATTCAGGAAGCGGAATATTACATGGCTGCAGACGCTTACGAATTGCGCCAGAAAGATGCAGAAAAGTTATTGAAAAACTACCTTTTCAAGCACCCTTACACGCCATTTTTCGATAAAACAAATGTAATGTTAGGTATGATTGTTTACGAAAATAAAAAATATGCAGAAGCACTCACCTACTTCAACAACGTAAACGAAAAACGTTTAGGACAACGCGAACGCATTGATTTCTTGTTTTGTAAAGGATACGCCAGCCTTGAAACAAAAAACTACCAACAAGCGCTGGTCATTTTTAAAGAGTTTAAAGGCATGAATACCCGATATAGCTTATCGGCAACTTATTATTATGCTTATGCCGAATACACTTTAGGAAACTATGAGGCAGCTCTGCCAGAATTTCTGAAAATTGAAGAAAATCCTGAATACAAAAATATTGTACCCTATTATATTATTCAAATTTATTATGCTCAAAAACAGTTCGACAAACTGAATGAACGTGCTGATTTATTGCTAAAAAACAATCCAACAAACAAAAACAATGCGGAGATTTATCGCATTATGGGTGAGATTTCGTATGGTAAAAACGATTATGCAAAAGCTATTTCGTATTTGAAAGAATATGAAAAAATGTCTCCTCAGGTTTTACGCAACGACATGTATTTGTTAGGATTATCTTATTATCAAACAAAAGCTTACGCTAATGCAGTAGCATATTTATCAAAAGTCACTACCGATAATGACGAAATGACTGAGAATGCTTATTTGCATATTGGTAATGCTTATATTAAACTGAACGACAAAAACAATGCTCGTTTGGCTTATGAAGCAGCTCTCCGAAGCAATTTCAACAAAACAGTTCGCGAAGAAGCTCTTTACAACTATGCCTTAACCACTTATGAAACAACCACAGCCTTTGGAGAGTCGATTACCGCTTTCGAGCAGTTGCTCAGCGAGTTTCCAAACTCAAAATACACCGACAAGGCTTACGATTATCTGGCTTCGGTTTATATGACAACCAAAAATTATGAATCGGCCTATCAATCGATTCTGAAAATCAAAAATCCAAACGCAAAACTTCTGGAAACCAGACAATATTTACTTTATCAAATAGGAACAGAAGCATTTACTCAAAATAATCAGAGTAAAGCCATTGAGCACTTTACATTATCATTGCAAAGCTCAAGCATTGGAAAATATTCAGCTGAAAGTTATTTCTGGCGTTCCGAAAGTTATTACAGATCAAGCCAACCTGACAAGAGTATTTCTGATTTGAAATCATTCTTTTTGAACAGTTACGCAAAATCAAGCGCAAACTTCAAAACGGCTAATTACTCAATGGCTTACGCTTATTTTTCAAAAAAGAATTACAGCGAATCTTTAAACTGGTTTTTGAAATATGTGGACTTAGAAACTAACACCGGCGCAACAACTTATTCAGATGCGTTAAATCGAATTGGTGACTGTTATTTCAATGCACGAAATTTTGCCAAAGCCGAAACATATTATTCAAAAGCAGCTTTGTTAAGTCCAAACATCGGAGATTATGCTGCTTTCCAAAGCGCGTATGTAGCCGGACTGCAAAAAAATTACAGCACAAAAATCAACAGACTTGAGAATCTAATTTCAACATACCCAAATTCAGAGTATATCGACGACGCTTTATACGAAATGGGTAGAGCTTATGTAATGCTCGAAAACGATTCCAAGGCCATTTCAACCTATCAACGATTACTGAGTTTGCAACCAAACAGCAATCTGGCTCGCAAAGCGGCACTCGAAATCGGCATGATTTATTTCAACGAAAATAACCTGGATCAATCAATTACAGCTTTCAAAAAAGTTATTTCAACTTATCCGGGCACCGAAGAATCGTACACAGCACTCGAAAGTTTAGAAGCTGTTTATATTGAGAAGAATGATGTAGCTTCTTATCTAGCGTATACCAAAACTTTAGGGATGAAAATCTCTACTCAAACCAGTAGTCGCGAAGATTCGATATCGTACATTGCAGCCGAAAAACAATATATGAATGCCAGATACGAGCAAGCAATAAGCGGCTTCCGCTCATACCTGAACAGTTATTGTGCCGGTGGACGTTATTGTACAAATGCGCAATTCTACTTGGCCGATAGTTATTACAAACTCAACGACAAAAACAATGCGCTTACGGCATATCAGGCAGTTTTGTTGATTGCAGGAAATCAATTTATACAAGAAGCTGCGACGCGATGTGCAGAAATCACTTACGACCGCAAAGACTACAGCTCTTCATTGCAGTATTTCAAGCAATTGCAAACTTTAGCGCAAAGTACTGACGAGAAAAACGTTGCTCGTTTGGGAATTCTACGTTGTAGCTATTTCTTAAACGACCATCAGACGACTATAAATATTGCCAATGACATTTTGAATGACACAAAATCCAGCGCAGAACTAAAATCTGAAGCAAGATACAATAGGGCTAAAGCTTTTATCGTATCAGGACAGTCGGCGCAAGCGCTCAACGACTTGAAAACGCTGGCAGCCGACACAAGAACTGCCAACGGTGCGGAATCGAAATATTTACTCGCTAATCTTTACTTCGAGCAAGGCAAACTTGCTGAAACTGAAAGCGAAGTACTTGATTTTGCCAAAAAGAACTCGCCATATCAGTTTTGGCTTGCAAGAAGTTTTGTTCTTTTATCCGATGTTTATATTAAACAAGGAAATGATTTTCAGGCGAAACAATACCTGTTGAGTTTGCAGAAAAATTACACCGCTGCCGACGAAATTCAAACATTAATCACCGAACGTCTCAATGGAATTGCTGTACGCGAGGGACAAACTATTATTAATTAATCATGAAAAAACAGGAATTGAAAATTTTTAAATTAATTATGATGATGAGAACTTCAAAATATATAATGCCTGCTCTTTTGTTGGTGACAGTTTGGACAAATGCTCAGACAGTTGATCAGAATGTGACTGTTGAGCGCGAATACAAACCAGTAATTCAGGATGCCGGGAAAATCAGTTCAGTTCCTGAAATAATGGAACCCAACACCGAAAAGGTTGCAGCTAAATACACTGAGTTTAATCTTCCATTATCGGTTGGACAAAACATTCATACGCTGTCGGCAGCAGAACTTCAACAACGCAAAAATCCAAATGATGCTTTTGTGCGCATTGGGGTGGGGAATTATTTCAACAATATGGTTGATTTTGCCTTGCCTGTTATCAAAAAGCCTGACATGAGACTTGATTTAAAATTGAATCATTTGGCTACTTTCAGCAAAGAAGCTCATTCAACCACCAATGCTTCATTAGCATTCGACAAGTATTTTAAATCAATGAATTTATATTCGGGAGTTGGACTTGGTCACGAGTATTTCAAATATTACGGCAATGAATTTGATAGAAACGGAGCTGTAACCGACTTAAGTACATTAGCTCTTACTGAGGGAGCAAACAAATATCTTGAACAGAATTTGGTACGCATAAACCGTACAGAAAAAGACTTTACGCTTAACGAAATTACCAAATCAGAAAACGATGTTTTTTGGCGCTTCAACACTTTTTTGGGCATTCGTTCGTTGCCTTACACAACCGGATTGCGCTATGTTGGCGAAGTACAATATAAACTGTTTGATTCAAAAAATGGCCTGACCGAAAACATCATTCATACCAAGGCAAATTTCAACACGCTGAATGGTAAAAACAGGTTGGGACTTGATATTGAAATGCAAAACATGATGTATAAATCCGACATTGCCACAAACATTATCAATGTATGGGATGCTTACTCGGTTTTCTCCATGAATCCATATTACAGCATTGAACGTGAAAAATGGAACGTCCGTTTAGGTGTAAAGTCAAGCTTCTCATTCGTTCATGGTCGTCCGTTTAATCCATCGCCTGATATCAGTGCAGAATGGAAAGCTATTCCCAAATGGTTGGGACTTTATGCAGGTGTTGGTGGAGGTTACAATGTAAATACGCTCGACGAAATGTATAAAGAAAACCGATTTCTTCATTCTGATTTAAGAGTAAAAGATACTTACACGCCTGTCAGCGCTTATTTTGGAATAAAAGTGAAACCTGTATATAATTTATTGCTGGATGCCTACGTAAATTATCGTTATATCGACAACCAATATTTCTTTGTAAACAAAGATTATGATGCTTTACCAACCGCAGTACTTGCAGACCCAGACAATTCAGTTATTTACAGCAACCGTTTCAATGTAATTTACAGTGGAGCTTCTTTAGTTAAGGTTGGAATACGTGCGAATTACAATATTCGCAATCTTTTAAACATTCAATTAAAAGGAGCTTACAATGGCTGGAAAGTTTTCGATACAGCTATGGCCTGGAACAAACCAAAATTTGAAGCCGACTTAGCAGCTGACTTGCGTATCAACCGCAACCTGAATGTTTCGACTAACGTATTCTTCGAAAGTGAACGATCAGCCAAATTAGGCAATATGATTATGACAATGAGCCCTAAAGTAGATGTAAATATTGGAGCTTCATATTCATACCTCAACTGGCTAACCATATTTGCGAAGGCAAACAACCTGCTTAACAACAAATATGAAGATTTTTATGGATATGAAGTACAGGGCGTTAATGCAATGGTAGGAGCTGCATTCTCGTTCTAAAAAACAGACCTTTATAAGAAATGCCGGTAATCAATTTGACTACCGGCATTTTTATATTTTATTAATTCCTTCCAATACTTCATACACAATCGGACAAGTGTATGCATTCTTAACCGACAACTTATAAATCTGGAAAAACTTTTTTCGGTCGGTGTGCGGATATTCGCGACAAGCTTTGGGTCGCGATTCGTAAATAGAGCAATAATTATCACTTCCCAAAAACGGACAAGGCATTGTTTGAAAAACCATATCACCATCTTCGTCAATACGTAAATATTTACTAATTACATCTACAGATTTCATTCGAAGTGACTTTGCCATGCGTTCCAAATCTTTATCAGTTATTCTCGGTCCCAAAGTACGGCAGCAATTTGCACATTCTAGACAGTTTGTACATTCCGATACATCTTCATGCAAATCATGTATCTTTAAATCAAGACCTTCAAGTTTCTTTTTATTCTTTTGAAAATAGCGATTCCACTCAGGTTCCTTTTTAGAAGCTAAAACTGGAAGCAATGCTAAATCTATTTTATTGTGCATCTGATATTTATATAAATTAATAGCACTACAAAGGTAGCTAATAATGTGCTTAGGAACAAAAAAAACACCAATTAACACAAAAAAAACTTATCTTTGCACCCGCTTATTTACAAACAAGATAACCAATGAGTCTATTAAGTAATGTGCTGGGACAATATGATGCGCCCCAAAAAGCCAAAGAATTGGGCGTGTATCCTTATTTTCGCCCCATCGAATCCGACCAGGACACAGTTGTGTCAATCGACGGAAAACCAGTCTTGATGTTTGGGTCAAATAGCTACTTAGGCTTAACAAACCACCCACGACTGAAAGAAGCATCAATTAAAGCTATTGAAAAATACGGTACAGGTTGTGCAGGATCTCGGTTTTTAAATGGAACATTAGATATCCATCTTGAACTCGAAGAAAGATTAGCGAAACTTGTACACAAAGAAGCAGCATTGATTTATGCAACCGGCTTTACTGTTAATTCAGGAGTAGTTCCTTGTATTACAGGCCGGGAAGATTATCTGATTTTCGACGAATTTGACCATGCTTCAATCATTGAAGGTAAACGTTTGTCTTTTTCAAAACAGTTAAAATATCGCCACAACGATATGGACGCACTTGAAAGACTTTTGAAAAAATGCGAACCTGAAAAACTGAAAGTAATTGTTACTGATGGTGTATTTAGTATGGAAGGTGATGTTGCAAAACTTCCTGAAATTGTTGAATTATCTAAAAAGTATAATGCTTCTATCATGGTTGACGAAGCTCACTCACTGGGAGTTTTCGGAAAAACAGGAGCAGGTGTTTGCGAACATTTCGGAGTATCAGATGATGTTGATTTAATCATGGGAACGTTCAGCAAATCACTTGGAACTATTGGTGGATTCATAGCAGCCGACAATAACATTATCAACTACCTGAAACACAACTC
>ERZ1034365.1913-NODE-1913-length-10116-cov-2.778564_pt1 | contig 10116 bp, 10 predicted proteins | sample MGYA00520615_ERZ1034365 | MGnify/ENA primary metagenome ERZ1034365 (study PRJEB33736, sample SAMEA104284505) | Azolla filiculoides | biome: Urban; feature: Water surface; material: Ditch water | place: Netherlands | collected 2015-10-28 | depth 0-0.1 m ...
GATTGATACCTTGTCCTGATGATGTTTGGCTCGGTGGTGGGAGTGGGCCTTTTCATCCTCTGGATTTATTTCATGGTCGCAAGCGCTTCGAACGGTGTGAACATCGCCGACGGACTTGACGGCCTGGCAACCGGTTCAACCATCATGGCCATCGGCGCCTATGCAGTTATTGGATTCTGGCAGTTCAACCAAGCTTGTGGTTCGGTCATTGAAAACCTGAGCAGCTGCTACAACGTGCGCGACCCACTCGATCTTGCGGTCGTTGCATCGGCAATCGTCGGTGCGCTAACCGGTTTCTTGTGGTGGAACACCTCGCCGGCACAGATTTTTATGGGAGACACCGGCTCGCTTGGTCTCGGTGGAGCATTGGCGGCCCTGGCGATCCTTTCTCGCACCGAATTGCTGTTGGTTCTAATCGGTGGAATCTTCGTGATCGTCACCGGTTCGGTAGTCATTCAACGCGTCTTCTTCAAGCTAACGAAATGGAAGACCGGAACCGGTAAGCGTGTCTTCCTGATGAGCCCGCTTCACCATCACTTTGAGCTCAAGGGCTGGGCTCAAATCACCGTAGTTGTTCGCTTCTGGATCATCGCCGGTCTTTGCGTTTTGAGCGGTATTGGCCTGTTCTACATCGAATGGATTTACGGCTAAGCCTCAACATGAAAGATCTAAGTGCGCTTACGAGCTGGCATTCCGATTGGAAGGGCCTTCGCGTTGTCGTATTCGGGCTAGGAGTGTCGGGGTTCTCGGTAGCGGACACGCTCGCCGAACTTGGCGCCAATGTCCTGGTGATTGCCGAGAAAGCCGAGTCAGATCTGCTCGACATTCTCGACGTGATTGGCGTTCCGCACATCACCGGAGTGCCGGCGGATGAATTGCTGTTGGCCGCAAAAAAGCACGCGCCCGAGGTTTTGATCACCTCACCTGGCGTGCGACCAGAAAATGAAATTCTGACTTGGTGTGAAGCGGCAAAAATCGCCGTTTGGGTAGACATCGACCTCGCCTGGCGCTTGCGCGACAAGGTTGGTCGCCCGGCCAAATGGATTGCGGTCACCGGCACCAATGGCAAGACCACAACGGTTCAGCTGGTCGAGGCAATGCTCAACGCCGGTGGAATCAGGGCAGTTGCTTGCGGAAACATCGGAACACCGATTTTGGACGCGGTTCGCGACGAAAATGGCTACGACGCCTTGGTTGTTGAACTTTCGAGTTTTCAATTGCACTACCTCGGAGAAATTCAGCCGCTGGTTAGCGCTGTGCTCAACCTGGCCGACGACCACCTCGACTGGCACGGAAGTTTCGACGCCTACCGAGATGCAAAAGCCAAGGTGTATGAAAACACCGAGATTGCTTGCGTTTACAACGTGAACGATTCGGTGACCGAGTCGATGGTAGAAAATGCCGACGTTATCGAAGGTGCAAGAGCCATCGGCTTCACCACCGGTATGCCGGGCCGGAGCCAGGTTGGGTTTGTCGAAGAGATTCTGTGTGACCGTGCTTTTCTTGATGACCGTGCCAACAGCGCAATCGAAGTGGCAACGCTTCACGACCTTGCTGAAATCGGTGTATTGACGCCGCACCTGATGGCTAACACCGCCGCTGCCGTCGCGATTGCCCGTGCTTGCGGTGTGCAGCCGGATGAAATCAAGAACGCGATTCGAAACTTTCGCCTCGACGCGCACCGCATCGAATTGGTTGCCGAAAAAGATGGCATCAGGTGGATCGATGACTCGAAGGCTACTAACCCGCACGCGACCGCTGCCTCGCTGAACTCGTTTGAGCGGGTCGTGTGGATCGTTGGTGGATTACTCAAGGGTGTAGACATCAGCCAATTGGTTGCCGACTATGCCGATCGAATTTCGGCGGCAATCGTTATCGGCAAAGACCGCGAACCAGTTTTAGAAGCGCTTGCGAAAAATGCACCGCTTGCGCGCGTTGTTGAAATAAACACGGATGAGAATTCGGCAGTTATGAGCGAGGCGGTAGCCAAGGCTGCCGACCTAGCCGTTTCTGGCGATGTTGTGTTGCTGGCCCCCGCAGCGGCATCGATGGATCAATTCAAGGACTACGCAGACCGCGGCGATCAATTCGCGCGTGCAGTCCAATTCACTCTCGGGGAGCAAAAATAATGCGTCGAACGAAAGCCTCTAATACCTCAAATCAATTGGCATCAAACTTGCTTCTAAAAGCAAGTGACCTTTCTAACCGAGTTTTCAAAGCTCAGTCGATCCACTTTTATCGACTGCTCGGAGTGGCGCTTTTTCTAACCGTTTTCGGCATCGTGATGGTGCTTTCAGCATCCTCGATTGACTCACTCAAAGCCAACAACAACTCGTTCACGATTGGCGCGAAGCAGCTATTTTTTGCGGTGGTTGGCTTCGGTTTTCTATCGATGTTTTCGCTGGTCAAGACCACGACGATGCAGAAGCGCAGCAAGATAGTTTTCCAACTTGCATTGGCTACCCAGGTGGCCGTTCTTTTCATCGGAAAGTCAATTAACGGAAACCGAAACTGGCTCGATTTTGGGTTGTTCTCTATCCAGCCATCCGAGTTTTTGAAGATCGCCATCATTCTTTACGGCGCGTTCTATTTAGCTCAACGTGCCGACTATTTACATGACGGCAAGGTCTGGGTCATGACTCTGCTTTGGGGCGGCCTCGGCATGGCCTTTGTTATCGCTGGTAGCGACCTCGGCACCGTCATCATTATGTTTTTGTTTTACGTCGGCATGTTGGTCATGGCAGGAATGCCATCCCGGTTGATAGGTGTCATTCTGGCTGCGTTGGTCGTCATTATTCCTTTGGCCGTCAACTTCGGTTCGTCTTCTCGCGTCGGTCGAATTCTGGCTTGGATGAACCCAAATGCACCCGACCCTAACGGCTATAACTGGCAGTCTGAGCACGGTATGTGGGCCTTGTCAGCGGGACGTATCTTTGGTGCAGGCCTGGGGGAGTCCAAGATGAAGTGGAGTTGGATTCCCGAAGTAGAAAATGACTTCATCTTCGCCATCATCGGCGAAGAACTCGGCCTCATCGGTGCGTTGGTAATTATCGGTATGTTCCTGTTCATGGCCGTCTGTTTCAACAACATCCTTCGACGCACCTCAGATCTGTTTAGCCGTTATGTGGTTGCGGGTGTGATGCTCTGGATCACACTTCAGGCTCTGGTGAACATCGCCGTTGTATTGCGCCTGTTGCCGGTGCTCGGTGTACCGCTGCCATTCGTTTCTGCCGGAGGATCATCGTTGCTCTCTTCATTGATGGGCGTTGGTTTGGTCTTGGCGATTGAGCGCGAGAATCACGCCAGCCCTGCGCCGCGCGCTAGAACCGTGGCTAGGCCGGTCAGGTCAACCCGATGACTAACTTTTTGCTCGCCGGCGGAGGCACTGCGGGCCACGTAAATCCGCTTCTTGCTCTAGCCGACGCCATCAGCGCGCAAGATCCTTCGAATCGAGTCTGGGCTCTGGGCACGGCAGAGGGGCTCGAAACCGAACTGGTTCCGGCCCGGGGCTACGAGCTTTTGGCTGTCGCGCGCCTTCCTTTCCCGCGCAAACTAAGTGCTTACGCCTTCAAGTTCCCATTCGCTTTCCTGAAGGCGATTTCAACCGTTAAGCGTTATCTGAAGCTCCACAAAATAGATATCGTCGTTGGCTTCGGCGGCTACGCCAGCGCTCCTGCATACCTAGCAGCGCGTCAACTCGGAATTCCATCCGTTGTACATGAGGCAAACGCTCTGCCCGGTTGGGCCAATAAGCTCGGCGCTAAGTCGGCCGCTGCAGTGGGCGTTGCCTTTGCTCTGACCCCATTGCCCAAAGCCCACCTGGTTGGCATGCCGCTCCGCAGAGAAATTGAAATTCTCATCGATTCGATCGCGGGCTCGCCAGACTTGCCAGCAGCTAAGGCAAACGCCCGAAAGTTTTTTGGACTATCGCCAGATTCGACGACTCTTCTGGTGACAGGTGGTTCGCTTGGCGCAAAACGAATCAACGAGACCATCGAGGAATCCCGGAAAGTGCTATCAGCCGCCGGTATTCAGGTTCTGCACATCGTTGGTGGGCGGTCTGACCTGGAAGCTGTAAATACGCCGGATTATGTGCGAATTAGCTATTGCGATCGAATGGACCTAGCCATTTTGGCAAGTGATTTTGCTGTGTCACGAGCTGGCTCGTCAACGGTGAGTGAATTTACCGCCGTCGGCCTTCCAGCCGCATACGTGCCTTACCCAATTGGAAATGGCGAACAACGGTTCAACGTGAGCGATGTCATCGCTGCCGGAGGCGGCGTATTGGTCGAAGACCGAGACTTCAGTCCAGAATATGTGGCCCAGGATTTAGTGGCCATGGTTTCAAACACCAAACGACTGAGAGAAATGGCTGCCGCGGCGCAGTCTGCCGGAATTGCAGACGGCACCTCGAGGCTCTTGGCCCTAGTTTCAGGCGTGTTGTCTGGTCGATAGGCCAACGCTTCACCTAGTCTTCTATAGACGAAAAGGAACATTATGATCAAGCCAGATTTCACCCAGCAAGTGCCCGCAGATTTGGGCACCGTGCACTTCGTTGGCATCGGTGGGTCTGGCATGAGTGGAATTGCCCGAATCTTGCTCGGAATGGGGCATAAGGTTACCGGTAGCGACTTGCGCGATACAGCGGCAGTGGCTGCACTGCGAGAGCTCGGCGCCGAAATATTCATCGGCCACGACGCCGCTCACCTTGGTAACCCTGACACGGTCGTGGTGACCTCTGCACTTTGGCCGACTAACCCCGAATACCTTTTGGCAAAAGAGCGTGGAATTCCGGTGATCCACCGGTCGCAGGCCCTTGCCTACCTGACCTCCAAGCGCCGCGTAATCGCCGTTGCCGGTGCACATGGAAAGACCACGAGCACGGGAATGATCATCACTGGCTTGCTAGCCATGGGCGAGGATCCAAGCTTTGTAAACGGAGGCGTGATTGCCTCGCTCAATGCGTCTTCGGCTAGTGGTTCTGGTGACCTATTCGTAATTGAGGCCGATGAGTCGGACGGCTCATTCCTGCACTACGACACAGCAGTTGCGTTGATCACAAATGTTGATGCCGACCACCTCGACCACTACGGAAGCGAAGAGGCCTTCGAAGCCGAGTTCGGTAGATTCGCGTCTGGCGCCAAGGCATTTGTAGCAATCAGCTCGGATGACCCGGGAGCGGTTCGTGTTTCTAAGCTCATCAGCGGCAAGCGAGTAATTTCGTTTGGGCAAGATTCCAGGGCCGATGTGCGCCTTTTCGATGTCGACGCTTCGGGCGCTCGGGTTTCATTCGCTCTCGAATACGAGGGGCAGCAATTTAGGGCCGAACTAAATGTTCCGGGGGAGCACAACGCAATCAACGCCGCTGGTGCTTTCGCCGTTTTGGTAGGCCTTGGCTTCGACCCGGCAAAAGCCCTCGCCGGAATTGCGACCTTCGGTGGCACTGAACGCCGCTTCCAGCTGCACGGGGAGCGCAGAGGAGTGCGGGTTTACGACGACTTTGCTCACCACCCAACCGAGGTTTCTGCCGCAATCAAAGCTGCCCGCGCAGTGGTTGGTGACGGTCGCTTGATCACAGTTTTTCAGCCTCACCTATACAGTCGCACTCGTTTGATGGCTAAGGAATTCGCCGAGGCCTTGTCGGCAAGCGACCAGGTTGTGGTCCTCGACATTTATGCAGCGCGCGAGGATCCGGAGCCAGGAGTTACCGGCGCACTGGTTTCTAACGCATTCCATGACTCAACTCAGGTGCACTACGTGCCGCTTTGGCAAGACGTGCCTGCGGTAGCCGCCAAATTGGCATCGAGCGGCGACTTCATCATGACTATGGGTTGTGGAGACATTTATCGCATGGTTCCCGAGCTGCTTGAGGCTCTAGAAAAGTAGTGAAGAGACCGACCGGTTCAGCGGGCTCGCGGCCAAAAGCGGCGGCGGGGCTACCCGGCGCACCCGGCGCTAAGGCTCATCGCACGAAAAAGAGCAAACAGGTGGCCGCGGTTTCTAGAAACCCCAACTTCGTGCCGACAAAGGGTGCAACGGTCACAAAGCTCTCTAACGTCAGGGCAGCAAAGGCAGCGGCTACCAAGGCACAAAAACCAAAACGATCTTCGAACCGCACGTCGCTGTTCTTGAATCGACTTTCGCCCGAGGCAAAGCGTTTCGCCTCTTACTCTCGCCGTCGTCGGGCAATCATTTTGACCGTGGTGGCCTCGTTCGGTTCACTGTTTTTGGTCGTCGGCGCGACGATGTTCACACCAATACTCGCGGTCGAGACCGTTCGAGTCACGGGCAACAGTCGAATTCCCGCAAAGGCGCTCACTAAGGCTCTGGCGGACCAGGTTGGCACGCCATTACCGATGGTGAACGCCAGCAGCATCGCGGAAGACCTCAAGGGCTTTCAGCTGATCGAGAGTTTCTCGGTAATCAGCCTGCCACCGCACACGCTCAGGGTTCACATAGTTGAGCGTCAGCCGATCGTGATCGTAAATGTTGGCGGCACCAACTACCTTTATGACCCGGCCGGGGTTCGAGTCGGCAAGGCGAGCGGAGACGACAAATATCCGAGCATGACCATCGCTGGAGACCCTAAGAGCAGTCGCGAATTCGAAGCGGCCATGGATGTCTTGTTGGCCCTGCCCAACACCATCTTTTTGAAGGTTGCCTCGATCGATGCCAAGACCAAGGACCAGGTTTCGCTAAGGCTGCGCGGCAACTCGGCACAGCGCATTATCTGGGGAGACGGTTCTCAATCGGTCTTGAAGTCAAAGACCCTCGAGGCGCTGTTCAAGAACCAGAAACGCAGTGATTTTGTGACTTTCGATGTGTCTTCGCCGACAGCCCCCGTGGTTCGTTACGGAAACTTTTAGACACGCCTAAGCGCCTCCATCTTTCTTGGCAATCTAAGCCGTAGTTTCTTCGCGCAACGTATTAAATGACCTAAAGGTTAAGTCTCAAGTAGACCTTTAGACATTTTTCGAAGCATCAACTGCCCAGCGGCAGAAGTGAAACCGGAGGATTATCGTGGGTCTAAACCAGAACTATCTAGCAGTCATTAAGGTTGTTGGAGTCGGTGGCGGTGGCGTCAACGCCCTGAACCGCATGATTGAATCTGGCCTACGTGGCGTTGAGTTTATTGCCATCAACACCGATGCCCAGGCTCTTCTGATGACTGAAGCCCACGTGAAGCTAGACATTGGTCGAGAGCTAACCCGTGGCCTCGGTGCTGGAGCCGACCCGGAGATTGGCCGACGCGCAGCCGAGGACCACGCAGACGAGATCGAGGCAGCCTTGAAGGGCGCCGACATGGTCTTCGTAACCGCTGGTGAGGGTGGTGGCACCGGTACCGGTGCGGCACCGGTCGTAGCGAGAATTTCAAAGAGCCTTGAGGCCCTGACCGTAGGTGTTGTCACTCGACCATTCGGATTCGAAGGCAAGCGTCGCGCTCAGCAAGCCGAACAGGGCATCGAGACCCTTCGCGGTGAGGTAGACACACTAATCGTCGTTCCTAACCAGCGCCTGCTCGAAATGGTGAACAAGACCGTTTCGGTGGTCGAGGCCTTTGCAACCGCAGATGACGTTCTTAGAGCCGGTGTTCAGGGCATCACCGACCTGATCATCACCCCGGGTTTGATCAACCTAGACTTCGCCGATGTTCGTTCGGTTATGAAGGGTGCAGGTTCTGCGCTCATGGGCATCGGAACCGCCAAGGGTGAGGACCGTGCGATTCGCGCGGCCGAACTTGCCGTGGCAAGCCCGTTGCTAGAGGCCAACATCGATGGCGCTCACGGAGTTCTGCTTTCGATTCAGGGTGCCTCAGACCTTGGTCTGCACGAGATTGCCGAAGCTGCCAGCCTGGTTCAGGAATCGGTCAGCCCAGAGGCAAACATCATCTTTGGTGCCTCGATTGACGACACCCTCGGCGACGAGGTTCGAATCACGGTTATCGCCGCAGGTTTCGACGGAGGTGCACCGAAGGTGAACCGCGTTGAGCGTCGCCCTTACAGTGCTCCAGCAGCCGCAGCAGCTCCTGCTGCTTCAGGTTGGTTCGGTAACCCGGTTGCTGACTCGGCTGCGCCGGCTACTGCCGCCATCCCGGTTATCAATGAAACCGAAGTTGCAGAGCCTGCCTTCTTTTCGAAGGAAGCCGAAGATCAGGGCGAGGCAACTCCGAGTGAAACCGTGACCCCTGCGCCAAAGCAAACCAACGATGGCACCTGGGGCGACGACCTAGACATCCCAGAATTCCTTCGCTAGACGATTGCCTGATCTAGCCAGCCGTTATCACGAGGCGCAGCAGCGTGTTGCTGCGGCGGCCAAACAGGTTGGGCGAAGCGAGCTTGATGTCACCCTGGTGGTAATCACCAAGAATCATCCGGCGCAATTAGTTTTGGACTTGCTAGATTTGGGAGCTCGTGATTTTGGTGAAAACCGAGACCAGGAGGCAGCGCCAAAGGCAGCAGAAGTAGCCGTTGCCTCAAACGAAGCCGCCAAGTGGCATTTCGTTGGTCAATTGCAGAGCAACAAGGCAAAGTCTGCCCTTTCCTATTCGTCGGTTTTGCATTCGCTTGATCGAGAGTCGCTCCTTCAGTCGGTCGCAAAGATCACTCCGATGCGTGCTGCGCCGCTGGATGTGTTCATTCAGCTAAATCTCACCGATGACCCCGGTCGCGGTGGCATTCATCCAGAAAACCTAAGCGCTTTTGCCGAAAAGGTTTTGGCTGTCGAGGGCATCAATCTTCTGGGTGTCATGGGCGTAGCGGCGCTTGATCGTGCGCCCGAGATTGATTTCGAAACCATCGCCAGCTGCAGCGCCGAGCTTCAAAAACTTCACACGAGCGCCAAATTCATTTCTGCTGGCATGTCTGGAGATTTCGAGAAGGCCATCGCCTTCGGAGCGACACACGTTCGCATTGGCACCGCAATCACGGGAAATCGCCCGGTTTCCGGTTAATCTCAGGACAGAAGCTTTTTCACTCGGAGGACAACATGGCTGCTAACCCTTTCAAGAAGACCCTTGCTTTCCTTGGTCTTGCAGAAGAAGAAGAGAGCTACGCTCCGGAGGTTGTCACGCCCGTGCGTGCGGCGACGTCCGAGGCCAACACTCCGCGTGCTCAGGTCACACCTCTTCGTCGTCACACGGGCCGCAATGCTGCCGCCAATGACCTCAACGAGATCGTGACCATTCAGCCCAAGGTTTACGCAGATGCTCGTGGAATTGCCGAGAACTTCCGTGAAGGTGTCCCTGTCATCATCAACCTGGGTCACATGACGGACACCGACGCACGTCGCCTCATCGACTTCGCCAGCGGCCTCGTCCAGGGTCTTCACGGCAAGATTGAGCGAGTCACCTCAAAGGTATTCTTGCTCTCGCCCGCGCACGTTTCGGTGACCGGCGACGAAGCTGCAAACACGGCTGAGGTCGACACCACCTTCTTCGGCGAGTAACAATCTGAGGCGTCTGGCTGAATGCCGCGCCACGAGAGTAGTGATGTAGCAGATGGCAATTGTTGGTGGCATTCTCTATTACATCCTGCAGGTTTTTATTCTTGTGATGTGGGTGCGACTCATTGTCGACTTCGTGCGTTCGGCGCGGCCCGAGTGGCGTCCGAAGGGGCCGCTTCTTGTGCTTCTTTCCGTGGTTTTCGCTATCACTGACCCGCCCCTCAAACTTGTGCGTAGAGCAATCAAACCGGTGCGTTTCGGTGCAGTGTCGATAGATTTTGCCTGGACGATCGTCCTGATTGCCGCATTCATCCTTTCGAATGTTGTGGCAGGCATCGGTCGGTCCTAAATTGCACAACCTAGTGGCTTTACACTCAGTGATGTTTTGCTAGCGTAGAGTCCACTGTTCGAATTCAACCCAGAGTGAGGTGACACCGCATGGCACTTACGCCAGAAGACGTTGTCAATAAGCGTTTCCAGCCGACGAAGTTCCGCGAGGGATACGACCAAGATGAGGTCGATGACTTCCTCGATGAGATCGTCATCGAACTGCGTCGCCTTACTCAAGAAAATGAAGAGCTGCGTGCTCGTGCCGAGGCAGTAGCTTCGCGTGCCGATGACACAGGTGCAGTAGCTGCGGCGCCTACCACCGGTGATTTCCCGGTTGCAGCCGCT
>ERZ1034365.1918-NODE-1918-length-10105-cov-7.318309_pt1 | contig 10105 bp, 10 predicted proteins | sample MGYA00520615_ERZ1034365 | MGnify/ENA primary metagenome ERZ1034365 (study PRJEB33736, sample SAMEA104284505) | Azolla filiculoides | biome: Urban; feature: Water surface; material: Ditch water | place: Netherlands | collected 2015-10-28 | depth 0-0.1 m ...
AAATGAAAATTGTATCTTGCGCCCTATAAAAATATATAATAATGATTAGAGTTTATAAAATAGTAGCTTTGTTGGTTGTTGGATTTACTTTTATGGCATGTCCAGCTGATGATTCACCAAGCTCTGAACCATTAAGAGATTATCAGGAAGTTTATGATGAAGAGCTTGTAGAGATTGAGAATTTTTTAGATACCCATTATGTAACTGTTGACGCAGATTTTAATACTACATTTACTGAGATACCTGATGGAGGTACACAAACACCTATTTCAGAAATGCCTGAATTAACACACATTTCTGTAACATTAAATGATGTTGATTATAAAGTATATTATTTAAGACTTAATGAAGGTAACAATGAAAATCCAACAGCACTTGACTCTGTTTATTCTTCTTATAAAGGTCAACTATTAGATAAAACAGTTTTTGATCATGCTTCAACTCCAATTTGGTTTAAATTAGAAGAAGTAATACCAGCTTGGGGAAAAATATTTCCATTATTTAAAACTGGAGATTTTGTTGAGAATACTTCTACAGGTATAGTTTCCTATTCAGGTTATGGAGCAGGTGTTATGTTTGTTCCTAGTGGTCTTGGGTATTTTAATATTGAGAAAGCATTAATTCCTGCTTATTCCCCATTAATTTTTACTTTTAGTTTAAAAAGGCTGCGTTATCGTGATCATGATGGTGATAAGATACTTTCAAAATATGAATACGGACCTGATTTGGCTGAAGAGGCAATTGATACAGACGGTGATGATTATTATGATTATTTAGATGTTGATGATGATGCTGATGGTGTATTGACTAAGGAAGAAGTAAAATTTACCTATGTTGATGGAACTGTTACTAAAACGGGATATTATCCATACACAGGTAAATCTACAGATGATCCTTTAACTCCATACGATGATAGAAGAGGAATTCCTAGAAAGTTTACTGGTCCTATTGTACCACCTTCAACTTTACCCTCACCAGCTTCTGATGATTCGGATTTTACAGATGCTACTAGGTTAAGAAGACATTTAGATAAAACTTGTAAACCGCCATACACGAATTAAAATAAAAAATCCCGATTTCAATTGAAATCGGGATTTTTTATTTATATAGAAAATGTAATTACTTTCTTTTAATAACCTTTTCAACCGCTTCAACAATCGCTTGGTTATTTAATTTGTATTTTTCCATTAATTGGTCTGGTGTTCCACTTTCACCAAAACTGTCGTTTACGGCTACAAATTCTTGTGGTACTAAATGGTTTGCCACTAACGTTCTAGAAACGCTTTCGCCTAATCCACCAATAATGTTGTGCTCTTCAGCTGTAACCACACAACCTGTTTTCTTAACCGATTTTAGAATTGCTTCTTCGTCTAAAGGTTTAATAGTGTGAATATTGATTACTTCAGCCGAAATTCCTTTTGCTTCTAATGCTTCTGCGGCAATTAATGCTTCCCAAACTAAATGTCCAGTTGCAATAATGGTAACATCAGTTCCTTCGTTTAACATAATGGCTTTTCCAATTACGAAAGGTTCGTCAGCTGGCATAAAGTTAGGCACTACTGGACGTCCAAAACGTAAATATGCTGGACCATGGTGATCTGCTAATGCTAAAGTAGCTGCTTTTGTTTGGTTGTAATCACATGTGTTGATAACTGTCATTCCTGGTAACATTTTCATCAAGCCTATGTCTTCTAAGATTTGGTGTGTAGCTCCGTCTTCTCCAAGCGTTAATCCTGCATGAGAAGCACAAATCTTCACATTTTTATCTGAGTATGCTACCGATTGACGGATTTGGTCGTAAACTCTTCCTGTAGAAAAGTTAGCGAAAGTTCCTGTAAAAGGAATTTTTCCACCAATAGTTAATCCGGCTGCAATTCCAATCATGTTGGCTTCTGCAATTCCAATTTGGAAGAAACGCTCTGGGTGGTTTTTCTTGAAATCATCAAATTTTAATGACCCAATTAAATCCGCACAAAGTGCTACTACATTTTCATTTTTCTGACCTAATTCTGTCATTCCAGCTCCAAATCCCGAACGGGTATCTTTACTGCCTGTGTTGGTATATTTTTTCATAATTCTAGTAGTCTCCTAAAGTTTCAACATTTTGTTCTAACGCTTTTGCTAATTGCTCATCATTTGGTGCTTTTCCGTGCCAAGCGTGCGTGTGCATCATAAAATCAACACCGTTACCCATCTCTGTATGTAATAAAATACAAACTGGTTTTCCATTACCTGATTTTGATTTTGCATCAGCTAAACCAGCTTTGATAGCGTCAATGTTGTTTCCTTCTTTGATTTCTAATACAATCCAATCAAATGCTTCAAACTTTGCTTTTACACTTCCCATTGATAAAACTTCGTCTGTAGTTCCGTCAATTTGTTTTCCGTTTAAATCGATTGTAGCAATTAAATTATCTACTTTTTTAGCAGAAGCATACATAATTGCTTCCCAGTTTTGACCTTCTTGTAATTCACCATCACCTAAAAGTGCAAAAACCAAATGGTTATCGTTGTTTAATTTTTTAGCTTGCGCAGCTCCAATTGCAACCGACATTCCTTGTCCTAACGAACCTGAAGCCATTCTAATTCCTGGTAAGCCTTCATGAGTTGTTGGGTGACCTTGTAATCTTGAATTTAATTTTCTAAATGTTGCTAATTCTGCTACTGAAAAGTAACCGCTTCTAGCTAAAACACTATAAAAAACTGGAGAAATATGTCCGTTTGATAAGAAGAATAAATCTTCACCAATTCCGTTCATATCAAAACCTTCGTTACGTTTCATAACGTCTTGGTAAAGGGTAACCAAAAACTCAGCACATCCCAAAGAACCTCCTGGGTGACCTGAATTTACGGCATGAACCATACGAAGAATATCTCTTCGAACTTGTGTTGTAAAATCTTGTAGTTGTTGCGTGTTAGACATTATAATAGAATATATGTTAATTGCTTGCAAAAGTAATTTTATTTTTTTGGTGCTACAAATCATTTTGTTAGAAGTTATTAATAATTATTGTTAATCATAAATAATTCTAAATTCTAAATTCTAAATTCTAAAATAAATTATCTTTGCCGTTCGTAAAAGCACAATATGAAGTTTGATTTAATTACCAAAGACCCAAAAAGTAAAGCTAGAGCTGGAAAAATAACTACAGATCATGGTGTTATTGAAACACCTATTTTTATGCCTGTAGGAACGGTTGCTTCTGTAAAAGGAGTACACCAACGAGAGTTAAAACAAGATATTAATCCAGATATTATTCTTGGAAATACCTATCATTTATATTTAAGACCACAAACCGAAATCCTTGAAAAAGCAGGTGGTTTGCATAAATTTATGAATTGGGATAGAAATATCTTAACAGATTCTGGTGGATATCAAGTGTATTCTTTATCAGGAAGAAGAAAGATTAAGGAAGAAGGTGTAAAATTCAAATCTCACATTGACGGTTCGTATCATTTCTTTTCTCCAGAAAATGTAATGGAAATTCAAAGAACTATTGGTGCAGATATTATCATGGCTTTTGACGAATGCACGCCTTATCCATGTGATTATCGTTATGCAAAACGTTCTATGCACATGACACACCGTTGGTTAGATCGTTGTATCACACATTTAGATAAATTACCTTTTAAATATGGTTATGAACAAACGTTTTTTCCGATTGTTCAAGGAAGTACATTTAAAGATTTACGCCAACAATCAGCAGAATATATTGCTAATGTGGGTGCGCAAGGAAATGCTATTGGAGGCTTATCAGTAGGAGAACCGGCAGAAGAAATGTATGCAATGACCGAAGTGGTAACGGCAATTCTTCCTGAAGATAAACCAAGATATTTAATGGGAGTAGGAACGCCAATCAATATTTTAGAAAATATAGCGTTAGGAATTGATATGTTTGATTGCGTAATGCCAACACGTAATGCTAGAAATGGGATGTTATTCACAGCTCATGGTTCAATCAATATTAAAAACAAAAAGTGGGAAGCTGATTTTTCGCCAATCGATGAAATGGGACATACTTGGGTAGATACTGAATATTCAAAAGCTTATCTTAGACATTTATTTGCGGCTAATGAGTTTTTAGGAAAACAAATTGCTACGATTCATAACTTAGGTTTTTATATGTGGTTGGTTCGCGAAGCTAGAAGACAAATTTTAGCAGGAACTTTTAGAGAATGGAAAGATAAAATGGTGATTCAAATGAGTCAGCGATTATAAAATAAGAAGTTAGAATTTAGAAGTTAGAAAATGAAAGTTTAAAGGCTATTCGTTTTTGATTCTAAATTCTAAATTCTAAATTCTAAATTTTAGGATGAAAATAATAGATAAATACATTTTAAAACGCTATTTGGTCACTTTTTCGGTGATGTTGATTATGTTTATTCCTATTGGGATAACAATTGACGTTTCAGAAAAGGTGAATAAAATGATTGAGAAAAAAATTCCTTTGAAAGATATCTTAATCTATTATGGCGATTTTACGATTTATTTTGCCAATTTGTTATTTCCTATCTTTTTATTCTTATCGATTATTTGGTTTACCTCCAAGTTAGCGAATAATACTGAGATCATTGCTATTTTGAGTTCTGGTATTTCATTTGGTAGATTTCTTCGTCCTTTCATGTTTGGAGCAATTATCGTTTCTATTTTTGCCTTAGTAATGGGATTTTTCTTGGTTCCTAAAGCTAGTAAAGGCTTTAACGATTTTCGATATCAAAACCTAAAAGGGAATTCGCAAACTAGAGAAACATCTGATATTTTCAGACAAATTAAAAAAGAGGGCAAACTAGAGGAAAATATTTATGTTAGCAATTATAATTATTTGTCGCAAACGGGATTTAATTTCACCTATGAAAAGTTTCAAGATAACATATTGATAGAAAAGGTAACGGCAAATAGAATTCGTTATGAAGAAGCTACCAAAAATTATACACTTTATGGGTATAATAGAAGAATTGTTGGGGAAACAAATGATGAAATTGTTTCTAGTGATAAATTAATGGTCAAATACAATTTTGAACCAGATGATTTAACACCTGTAATTTACGTTGCAGAAACGATGACCATAGGAGAGTTAAACCATTTTATTGAAAAAGAACGATCACGAGGTAATGGAAATATCAATACATATTTAGTAGTATTTTATAAAAAGTTTAGTTTGCCTGTATCTGCTTTTATACTTACCATTATAGCAGTTGCTGTATCTTCAATGAAAAGAAGAGGAGGTATGGGAATTAATCTAGCAATTGGTATTGTTATAGCTTTTGTTTTTATTTTTATCGACAAAGTATTTGGTACTCTTGCTGAAAAATCTAGTATTCCGCCGTTAATAGCGGTTTGGTTGCCTAATCTTGTTTTTGGAATTCTAGCTTATTACCTACTTCGCAATGCAAAACGATAATTTAAAAAGTTATTTACACCTTCATGTAATCGTTTTTATTTGGGGGTTTACAGCAATTTTAGGCAAATTAATATCATTAGAAGCCTTAGATTTGGTTTGGTATCGCATGCTTTTTGCTTCAGTTATCATGACTTTTGTTGTGTTATTAAATAAAGAAAAAGTAAAAGTGCCGTTCCATATTTTTATAGGATTTATTCTTAGCGGAATTATTATTGCGGCCCATTGGCTCACATTTTACCAAGCAATTAAAGTGTCTAATGTTTCTATAACCTTAGCGTGTTTGTCTACAGGTGCTTTTTTTGCTTCCATTTTAGAACCTATTTTTTACAAAAGAAAAGTGATTTGGTATGAACTGCTTTTTGGCGTCATAGTAGTAATAGGGTTAGGAATCATCTTTAATGTTGAAACAAAATATACTACCGGAATTTATTTAGCTGTATCATCCGCGTTTCTTTCGGCTTTATTTTCTGTAATTAACGGAAAATATGCCAAAGAATACGATCCTAATATCATTTCACTTTATGAATTATCAAGTGGGGTTTTCTTTTTAAGTGGCTACTTGTTTTTTGCAGGAAGTTTTACACCCGCTTTCTTTGCCCTTTCAATGAACGATTTGATTTGGTTGTTCTTGTTGTCATCCATTTGTACGGCTTATGCATTTTCAGCATCCGTAAAAGTGATGAAGTTTTTGAGTCCATTTACCGTTATGTTAACCATTAACTTAGAACCTATTTATGGAATTATTTTAGCGCTTCTAATTTTTGATGATACAGAAGAAATGACACCTTTGTTTTATTTGGGAGCCTTATTAATTCTTATCACGGTTATTGCTAATGGAATTGTAAAAAGCAAGAAAAAGAAACAACTTATTACCGATTAATTTATTAAAGTTAATTGAAAATTTTATCTTTGTAACAACAAACACAAACCCTAATAAACCGATTATGGAATATTTAGATTTTGAATTACCAATTAAAGAGCTTGAAGACCAATTAGATAAATGTCAAATCATTGGTCAAGAATCAGATGTAGATGTATCAAATACATGCAAGCAAATTGAGAAGAAATTAGAAGAAACTAAGAAAAAAATATACAAAAACCTTACCGCTTGGCAACGTGTACAATTATCACGTCATCCTAATCGTCCGTATACATTAGAGCACATTACGAATATTACCAATGGCACGTTTTTAGAACTTTTTGGCGACAGAAATTTTAAAGATGATAAAGCCATGGTTGGAGGTTTAGGTCAAATCAACGGACAATCGTTTATGATCATTGGTCAGCAAAAAGGGATTAATACTAAAATGCGCCAATACAGAAACTTCGGGATGGCGAATCCAGAAGGATATCGTAAAGCATTGCGTTTAATGAAAATGGCAGAGAAATTTAATATTCCTGTATTAACATTAATTGATACCCCAGGAGCATATCCAGGTTTAGAAGCTGAAGAGCGAGGACAAGGAGAAGCCATTGCAAGAAATATTTTTGAAATGGCTCGTTTAAAAACACCAATTATTTCTGTAATCATTGGAGAAGGAGCTTCAGGTGGAGCATTAGGAATTGGAGTAGGAGATAGAGTATATATGTTAGAAAATACTTGGTATTCTGTAATTTCTCCAGAGTCATGTTCTTCCATCTTATGGAGAAGTTGGGAATATAAAGAACAGGCAGCCGAAGCTTTGAAATTAACTTCTTTCGATATGAAAAAACAAAAGTTAATCGACGATATCATTCCAGAACCTCTTGGTGGTGCTCACTATGATAAAGAAACTACTTTTAAATCGGTTGCCGAATATGTAACAAAAGCTTACAACGAATTAAAAGATTTATCAACAAAAGATTTAGTGGCAAAACGTATGGATAAATATAGCAAAATGGGTGAATTCAAAGAGTAGTCACTTATTTTCAAATTATAAAAAAAATCCGAAGCCCTAAGTTTCGGATTTTTTTTGTCTTATTAACAAAATTTTGAAGTTATTAACAGCGCAGTATTAAGAACTCGATTTAAAATTTTATAAAAAAAGAGTACCTTAGCAATATGGAAAATGTCAGAAATATGAACCCGATAAAAGTAGATAAAACTACGATTATCAATTTGGAAAAAGGAAAGTTACCCCCACAAGCATTAGAACTTGAGGAGGCAGTGATTGGTGCCATGATGATTGATAAAAAAGGGGTAGATGAGGTAATCGATATTTTACAACCCGATGCCTTTTATAAAGAGGCGCATAAACATATTTTTGAAGCTATCGTTCAGTTATTTAACGAGACACAGCCTATTGACTTATTAACGGTTTCGTCTCAATTGAAAAAAAGTGGTAAACTAGAGCTTTCGGGTGGGGATTTTTATTTGATTCAATTGACACAAAAGATCTCTTCATCAGCACATATTGAATTTCACTCGCGTATTATTCTTCAAAAATTTATACAGCGTAGTTTGATTAAAATTTCAAGTGAAATTATAGAACAATCTTATGATGAATCTACGGATGTTTTTGATTTATTAGACAAAGCTGAATCAAAACTGTATGAAGTTACGCAAGGAAATATCAAACGAAGTTCTGAAACGGCTCAAAGTTTAGTAATTCAAGCTAAAAAACGAATTGAAGAAATTGCAGGTAAAGAAGGTTTGAGTGGAATTCCAACAGGTTTTCACGATTTGGATAAGTTAACTTCAGGATGGCAACCTTCAGATTTAATTATTGTGGCAGCACGTCCGGGTATGGGTAAAACGGCATTTACGTTATCGATGGCACGAAATATGGCCATTGATTATGGTGCGCCAGTAGCTTTTTTCTCACTAGAGATGTCTTCGGTTCAGTTGATTACACGTTTGATTTCTTCCGAAACCGGATTATCATCTGAAAAATTAAGAACTGGAAAATTAGAAAAACACGAGTGGGAGCAATTGTCTATCAAAGTAAAAGACTTAGAAAAAGCGCCTTTGTTTATTGATGATACCCCATCACTATCGATTTTCGATTTACGGGCAAAAGCTAGACGTCTTTCTTCACAATACGGAATCAAAATGATTGTAATCGACTACCTTCAGTTGATGACAGCTGGTGGAAACGGAAAAGGTGGTGGTAATCGTGAGCAAGAAATCTCGACCATTTCCCGAAATTTAAAAGCCTTAGCCAAAGAGTTGAACGTTCCTGTGATTGCACTTTCGCAGTTATCTCGTGCGGTAGAAACCCGTGGTTCAAGCAAACGTCCTTTACTTTCCGATTTAAGGGAGTCAGGAGCAATTGAGCAAGATGCCGATATTGTATCGTTTATTTATCGTCCAGAATATTATAAAATTGACGAATGGGATGATGAAGAACGTTCACCAACGCAAGGTCAAGCCGAATTTATTGTAGCAAAACACCGTAATGGAGGTTTAGATAATATTCGTTTAAAATTCATAGGAAATTTAGGTAAGTTTGATAACTTAGATGATTTTGGTTCGCCTTTTGATGCCCTACCTTCAAAAATGAATCTTGATGATACGAATCCTTTCATCACACCTAATTTGCCTACGCCTAATGAAGCTTTTGGAAGCGCAATGAATTCATTTGATGATGATTCTGACGTTCCTTTTTAAATGAGATGTATAAAGAATAAAAAAAAACAGACAAATCGTCTGTTTTTTTTATTAATTTTTTTACTACATTTATGACTCAATTATAAAAACTTATTATGGCAGATTTTACAATTTCTCTCGATGAAGCAAAAGCTTGGACAACTTCATGGAGAACCAATCCCCCGAAAGATTTAGCAAAAGGTCATTTAATCCCTGGTGATGCTCTTAGAGAATTATTAGCAACCGATGGAGTTGTAGATGTGAGAGCCTACATGGGAGTAGATGCAACCGGAACGCAAAAATTAGCGTATGTAGGCGTTGACGCAAATGGAAAAGACTTAATTAGCGCAGACCATTTGATTTACGATACAACGCAACCATGTCCTAAATGTTGTGATCCTTCAAGTCCTCTATTTACGCCTTAATTTTGTTAGATTCTAAATATTTATATTTTACGTCTGCAGTATTATGCTTACTTTATCTTGTAGGTTTTTTCAAAAATGGAAAAGCTTACAAGATTTTTACAATTTATATAGTAGGTGTTTTAATCATCGATTACATTAGTTCCAATTTGTGGAAATGGTTTCGTATTTACAATGTATTCTTGCATCATTTTTATGAGTTATTCCAATTTGTAATACTGAGTTATTTCTATTCTCTATTATTAAAAACAAAAGCACAATTAATTTCGGTTTACGTTTTATTAATTGTACTGCCTATTTTTTTATTTTCAAGGTACTTATTTAATCCTAATTTGTTTCTAGAGTTTAATCTTTTAGAAACTTATTTAACAACCATGCCTCTAATTATTTATTCAACTATGCATTTGTACAATAATCTTGGAGGAAAGTCAGAATATTATTTTACAAATATTGGACTGTTGTTTTATTTATTTACGAGTACTTTTATTTTTTTAATTTACAAGTTGGTTGTTATTTTAGAGTTCGATGAATTTAATGATATAATGATTGATATAAATATCATACTGCAATACATAAAATTTGCATTCTTCTTTTATCAATGGAAATTAATTTATTTTAATAAGAAATGAAAGAAATTAATTTAGAAAATAGCGAAATAATTCAAGTATTTTTCTTTGTCTTACTTGCATTTATATCCATGTTTATGGTGCTAA
>ERZ1034365.1920-NODE-1920-length-10104-cov-3.925302_pt1 | contig 10104 bp, 8 predicted proteins | sample MGYA00520615_ERZ1034365 | MGnify/ENA primary metagenome ERZ1034365 (study PRJEB33736, sample SAMEA104284505) | Azolla filiculoides | biome: Urban; feature: Water surface; material: Ditch water | place: Netherlands | collected 2015-10-28 | depth 0-0.1 m ...
TCAACTTTAGGTACAGGAGGAATGATAGTTATTGATGAAGATACATCTATGGTTGATGTAGCTAAAAATTTGATAGAATTCTATCACCATGAGTCTTGCGGTCAATGTACACCTTGCAGAGAGGGTACAGGATGGATAGATAAGATTTTGAAAAAAATCTTAAAAGGTGATGGCTCAATTGAGGATTTGAATACAATACTTGATGTATGTAGCACTATGAATGGTAAAACAGTTTGTGTTTTTGCACCAGCTGTAAAAGATATTATTGAGAGTATTGTAAAAAAATTCCCTCACGAATTTAATATATATTTTAAAAACTAAATTTAACTAATAAACAAAGTGAAAATTATGGCAAAAAATACAATGACATTGACTGACAACAGAAATGGAAAATCATTTGAATATAATATTATTGATGGTACAAGAGGACCTAGCGTTGTAGATATTTCTACATTTTACAAAGATTCTGGAATGTTTACTTATGACCCAGGTTATACTTCAACTGCTTCATGTGAATCTAAAATCACATTTATTGATGGTGAAAACTCAGAGTTAAGATATAGAGGTTATGATATTGCAGATCTTGCTGGAAAACACTCTTTCTTAGATGTTTCTTATTTATTAATGAGAGGAAAACTTCCAACTGCTGAAGCTTCAAAAAACTTTGATTTAGAAATCAGACATAGATCATTCTTAAATGAAGGAATTATTAGATTATTTGATGCATTACCAGATGGTGCTCACCCAATGGCAACAATGGGAGCTGCAACTATGGCTTTATCAGCATTCTACAAAGATCACTTACATTTAGAAGATGAAAATGCTTTCAAAATGATGAGAAGAAGAATTTTAGCTAAAATGCCAGTAATCGCAGCAATGGCTTATAGAAATTCAATTGGTACTCCACTAATTTACCCAGATGTAAATAGATATTTCACAGAAAACTTCTTATATATGTTAAGAGCATATCCAGGTGGAAGAATGAAATATTTAGGAAATGGACAAAATGATGAAATCAAACAAGTTGAAATTGATGCACTTGATGCAATTTTAACTTTACATGCTGACCATGAACAAAATGCATCTACTACAACTGTAAGAAATGTTGGTTCTACTGAAGCTCACCCTTATGTTGCAATTGCTTCTGGTATTTCTGCATTATGGGGATCTGCTCATGGTGGTGCTAATGAAAAAGTTATGGATCAATTAAAATTAATTGGTGATGTTAAAAATGTACCAACTTATATTGCAAAAGCAAAAGATAAAAATGATCCATTTAGATTAATGGGATTCGGTCACAGAGTTTATAAAAATAGAGATCCAAGAGCTGAAACATTAAAAGGATTACAAGATAAATTAAGAGAAGAGTTAAAACTTGATTCTAAATTACTTGATATTGCTGCGGCTGTTGAACAAGCTGCATTAAGTGACGATTACTTCAAAGAAAGAGGTTTATATCCAAATATTGACTTCTATTCTGGTGTTATCTTAACAGCTCTAAAAATTCCTGTTGAAATGTTTACTCCAATCTTCGTTATTGGTAGAACTCCAGGATGGTTAGCACAATGGTCTGAGTTAAAACAAGATCCAAAACACAAAATTGCAAGACCAAGACAATTATATACAGGTAACTAAGAATTACTAATTTCCATTTAAGGGATACCGAATGAGTGAAATGGTTAATATCACAATTAATGGTGCACAAATGCAAGCTACTAAAGGTAGCTTGTTAATTGACAAATTATTAGATGAGAATATCCATATTCCTCATTTTTGTTATCATCAAGCCTTAGGAAAAGATGGGAACTGCAGAATGTGTATGGTTGAAATTGAAGGTCAAAAAAGACCTCAAATTGCTTGCGATACACCTATCAAAGATGGAATGATTGTAAGAACCACTGGAAAAAATATCGAAAAAGTAAGACGAGATATTTTAGAACTAGAACTTATCAATCATCCAATTGATTGTCCAACTTGTGATCAAGCTGGAGAGTGCAAACTTCAAGATTACTATATGGAATCTGGTTTTTATGAATCAAGAATCAATGTAGAATCAAAAAATCATGCTAGAAAAAGAATCGATTTAGGTTCTAATGTAATGTTAGATCAAGAAAGATGTGTACTTTGTACAAGATGCGTAAGATTTTGCGCAAATATCACTAAAACAAATGAATTAGGTGTAATAAATAGAGCTGATCACTCAGTTATAGGAACTTTCCCTGGTCGTCCACTAAATAATCCATACGCTATGAATGTTATTGATCTTTGTCCTGTTGGTGCATTAACTAATAAAGACTTTAGATTTAAACAAAGGGTTTGGTTTTTAGAATCATTTGAAGCAATTTGTAAAGGTTGTTCAAAAGGTTGTAGTATTTTTGTTGACCATAGAAAAGAGAAATATAAAGATGATCAAATTTTTAGATTTAGACCACGAGTAAACAAAAGTGTTAATGGTTATTTTATTTGTGATGAGGGAAGATTATCTTATAAAAACGAAAGTGAAAATAGATTTGAAACTCCATTGGTAAATAAAGTTGAGTCAACACAAAATGATGCACTTGCTAATTTATTTAAAGAACTATCTACAAATAAAAATATCCTATTTGTATTAAGTGCAAATCTTTCTTATGAAGAGATGCTAAATGTAAAAAATTTAGCCTCAAAATTAAAATTCCCTGTTTCTGGATATTCTCCAAATAGTTATGACGATTCATTTGGCGATGACTTTTTAAAAACAAATGATAAAACTGCAAATAGAGCCTCATTTAAAGAACTTGAAATTGATGAAACAAAAGAGTATTTTGAAAATGCTTTAAATAATGCTTCTTTAGTTGTAATAGTTGAAAATAGTTATTTTGATGAGAATATAAAAGCCCTTGAAAATAAAAAAGTAATATCTTTATTTAGTCATAATTGCCCTACTATTGAGCAATCAAATATTGCAATTCCAGTAGCCTCTTTTTATGAAAAATCAGGAACTTATATAAACAAAGATAATATAAAACAAAAAGTAATATCAAAAATGGATAAAAATACTCCATGTCAAACTATTACTTCAATAATAGAAGAGTTAAAATCTATGATTGAAAAAGGAACTCTATGAGTGCTTCAACAATTATTTTAATAGTAAATATTGCACTAGCTGTTGTTTTAGCAGTTGCATTAACTCCACTTTTTGTATGGTGGGAAAGAAGAATATCTGGATTTATTCAAGATAGAAGTGGACCAAATAGATGTCATATTGGACCTTTTAGATTAGGAGGAATCATACAAAGTTTTGCAGATATGTTAAAACTTGTATTTAAAGAGGATTTCACACCTTCACATATAAAATATAAATTTTTCTTTACAATTGCTCCTGCTATTGTATTTTTTTGCTCATTTTTAACATTTGCAGTAATTCCTTTTTCTGATGTTTTAGTAATTGATGGACAAAAACACATAATGCAAGCCATTCCAAATGAACTTGGAATCATGTGGTTTTTAGCATTTGCAGGACTTTCTGTTTATGGAATTATTCTTGGAGGTTACTCTTCTGGAAGTAAATATGGACTTTTAGGATCAATTAGAGCAAGTGCGCAAGTTATCTCTTATGAAGCTGCAATGGCACTTGCAATAATATCAATGCTTATCTCTTATGGTTCAATTCATTTAACGGATATTGTAAATGCGCAAGCTGGAACATATTTTGGTGTAATTCCTATGTGGGGAATATTTATTCAACCTCTTGCTGCAATTATTTTTATTGTTTGTGCATTTGCAGAAGCAAATAGAGCACCTTTTGACTTAGCTGAAGGTGAATCAGAATTAGTTGCAGGTTATCACACAGAGTATTCAGCTATGAAATTTGGACTTTTTCAAGTTGGTGAATACTCTGCTATGAGTGCTTCAAGTGCAATTATTGTTACTCTATTTTTTGGAGGTTATCAACTTCCATGGCTTGATACTCAAGCTATTCAAAGTAATATAAATTATATAATCGTTGCAATAATAATCTTACTTCCTCTAAAAGTATATTTTTTAACAAAATGGATGAAGAAAAATAATAAAGCAATAGGTTTAGATAAATCAAGACAAAAAGAGACAAAAATATTAACTATTGCCTTTTGGTCAATAGCATTTTTTATTGTGGCTTCACTTGTTGCATTTTTAATAACTGGTTTGGGTTCTAATGGAGTAAATATAGCAACAGCTATCTTACAAATTGGAACTTTCTTAGTAAAATTCTTTATGATGGCATTTGTTTATATTTGGGTTAGATGGACTGTTTTAAGATTTAGATATGACCAATTACAAATGTTAGGTTGGAAAGTTTTAATTCCATTGGCTTTATTAAATATCGTAATAACTGCAATTTTTGTTGTAGTAAGAGGAAACTAAAATGGGAATAAAAGTAGTACCAAGATACGGTAAATCATTTAAAGATAAATTATATCTTCCCGCAATTGCAGGTGGGATGAAAACAACTTTTAAACATTTTATAAAAAACTTAAAAGATATTGATAATCTAAAAACAATGCACTATCCAGAAGTTCAACCTGATGACTTAAATGAAAGATATAGAGGTGTTCATAGACTTACAAAACATGAAAATGGAACTGAGAAATGTGTTGCTTGTTTTATGTGTGCAACTGCATGTCCAGCAAATTGTATTTTTATTGAAGCAGAGGAAAGATTTGATGGTATTGATGAAAAAAGACCAAAAGAGTTCAAAATAGATCTACTTGAATGTGTATTTTGCGGATATTGTGTAGAAGCTTGTCCTTGTGATGCTATTAGAATGGATACGGGAATTTTTTCATTTGTGGCAAGTCGTAGAGAAGATTTTCTATTAGATAAAAAAGCATTAATGGCAAATGAAAGATCAAAGGATTTAAACAATGGCTGATTTAATTTTTATTGCATTGGCATTTTTAGCAATTGGTGGTGCAATCGCAATGGTTGTATATGCTAACCCAATGTATAGCGCCCTTGGACTTTTAATTACAATGTTAAGTGTAGCTGGAATGTTTGCACTTTTAAATGCAACATTTTTATTCTTAGTTCAAATTATTGTTTATGCAGGTGCAATTATGACTTTGATTTTATTTATATTGATGTTTTTAAATATAAAAGAAGAAGATTTACCAAAAGAGCCAAATAAATACAAATTTATAATTCTTGGTGCATTTGTTATGATTCCCTTGAATATTCTTATTTTAAAGGCTGTTTCAAAATTACCTGCAAAAGATTTATCTATTAGCAATACTGATTTTGGAAATATTAAACCCCTTGGACTTGAACTTTATAATAACTGGATTATTGCATTTGAACTTATTTCTATTTTACTTTTAATTGCACTTATTGGTTCAGTTGTACTTGCAAAAAGAAGAAAATCTAAACTTAATAACAAAGGAGAGCAATTATGATTTCATTAACATCTTATGCTTTTGTTTCAATGATGTTATTTTCAATTGGTGTAATTGGAGTAGTTGCAAGAAGAAACATCTTTGTTATTTATATGTCAATTGAGTTGATGCTAAATGGAGTAAATCTATTTTTAGTAACATTTGCAAGATACCATTTTAATATGGATGCACAGATTATTACTGTTATGGTTATTTCAATTGCTGCTGCTGAAGCTGCAATATTTTTATCAGTAATAATTTTATTATTTAGATCAAGAAAATCTTTAGATACAAATATTTTCACAACCCTAACACAAGGAGAAAAATTATGAATACTTCTTTGTTAGTTTGGATTGTTTTAGCTCCATTATTAGGATCAATTGCTAGTGGATTACTATATTTTTATCACATTAAAAAAAGTAAAGTTTCTGATATCTATTTTTCATTAATTGGAACTATTACTCCTTTTATCTCTTTTTTAATCACTTTGAGTCTATTTTTAAGAATGCTAGATGAGAAAATAATCTTTAAACAACAACTATTCACTTGGTTAAATGTAGATAAATTAAATATTGAAATGGCTTTTTTAGGAGATAACCTTTCAATATTTATGTCAATGTTTGTAACTTTTGTTGGTTGGTTAATTCATATTTATGCAGTTGGATATATGAAAGGTGATGGAGGATTTGGTAAATTCTTTGCCTATTTCAATCTATTTTTAGCTTCAATGTTAATCTTAGTTCTTGCAGATAATCCAATTATTTTATTTATTGGTTGGGAAGGTGTTGGAGTTTGTTCATACCTTTTAATTAAATTTTATTATGGGAAAAAAGAGAATGTACTTGCTGCAAATAAAGCATTTATAGTAAATAGAGTTGGAGATTTTGGATTTTTACTAGGAGTTGTAACTCTATTTTTTGCTTTAGGAGAAGTTGATTTATCATTTTCATCTATAGAAGCAAACTTATCAAATGCATCAGATAAATTATTAGTTTTATCTGGTGTTTTACTTTTTATAGGAGCTATGGGAAAATCAGCACAAATTCCACTTTATGTTTGGCTTCCTGATGCAATGGCAGGACCCACTCCAATTTCTGCACTAATTCACGCCGCAACAATGGTAACAGCTGGTATTTATATGGTTGCAAGATTTCATTTTTTATATAGTGGAATCGAAGAAATTGGATTATTTATAGCTTATATTGGTGCATTTTCAGCACTACTTGCAGCAATTATTGCAACTCGTCAAACTGATATTAAAAAAATCCTTGCTTATTCAACTATGAGTCAATTGGGTTATATGTTTATTGCAGTTGGATTAGGATTTTATTCAACTGGATTATTTCACGTGTTTACACACGCATTTTTCAAAGCTATGTTATTCATGGGTGCAGGTGGAGTAATTATGGCACTTCATCATGAACAGAACATTTTTAAAATTGCTCAACATCGAGCAAGTTTACCAATAATTGCAACAACATTTTTAATAGGTGTAATTGCAATTTCAGGGATTCCTCCATTTTCTGGATTTTTCTCAAAAGATGCAATATTAGCTGCTGCTTTTCAAGAGGGTCAATATCTAATTTGGGCAATTGCAATGTTTACAGCATTTTTAACTGCATTTTATATGTTTAGAATGTACTTTATCGTTTTTGTGGCACCAAATCACCATGAAGCAGATTATGTTTACACTTCAAAAACAATTACTATTCCACTTTTAATTTTAGCTATTGGAGCAATTGGAGCTGGATTTTTAAATCTTCCATCTGTGTTTGGTGGAAATCATTTTGTTGATACTTGGCTTGGACAATTACACTCAAAACATATTCATATGGATATTGTTACAGAGTATGTGTTAATGGCATTATCTATAATCGTTGCAGCAACTGGAATAATGGCTGCACACTCAAAATATGCAAATTTTGATGTGAGTAAACCAGAAAATGAGACAGGATTTATTGGAAACAAATTCTATATTGATGAAATTTATGATTCATTATTTGTTCAACCTACTAAAGCATTATCTACATTTATCGATAAAATTGTAGATGAAAAAATTATAGATGCCTTCATAATGAACTCATCTATTGGTTTTGTAAATATTGGTAAAAAAGTTGCAATGATACAAAATGCAAATGTGAGATTTTACGCAGCCTTTATGCTTGTTGGTATGACTGCTGTATTTATCTACTTATATATCACTTTAGGATTATAGTATGAGTTCAGATATACTTTCGTTTATTATATTTTTACCTGCTGTTGTTGCAATTGGCTTAATGCTTACAACAAGAGATGTAAATACAATTAGAAATATAGCTTTTTTAACTACTACAGTGATACTTGCTTTAGTTTTAAAAATTTATATAGATTTTGTTCCAAGTGGTGGAATGCAATTTGTTACAAATGTTCCTTGGATTGAAACTTATGGAATAAATTACTACATTGGACTTGATGGTTTTTCACTTACAATTTTAATGATGATTGCTATTTTAATTCCAACTTCATATCTGTTATTATGGGAAGGAAAAACTAAAGGTTATTGGATAAATATGCTTTTAGTTCAATCTGGAGTTACTGGAACTTTATTATCATTAGATGTTGTACTTTTCTACTTCTTTTGGGAAGTTATGCTTTTACCAGTTTTCTTAATGATTGGTTCTTTTGGTTTTGGAGATAAAGTATTTACAACAATCAAAGTTACAGTTTATACTATGGCTGGATCATTATTGATGTTTATTGCAATTTTATATTTAGGGGTTGCTTATCATAATGAATTTGGTGTTTGGTCATTCTCTTATGATAAATTAATGCAAATTACAACTATTCCATATGATACTAAAGTTTGGCTATTTTTAGCATTTCTTGCAGCATTTGGTATTAAAATTCCGATTTTCCCACTTCATACATGGATTATGGAAACATATAAAAATTCTCCAACAGGTGCAGTATTTTTACTATCTTCAATCATGGCAAAACTTGGAGTTTACGCTATTGTAAGATTCATGATTCCACTTTTTCCAGAAATTTATATTGAATTTTCTACTTGGTTTGTTGCAATTGGACTATTTGGTTTAATCTATTTTGGAATTGCTGCACTTATGCAAAGTGATATTAAAAGAATGTTTGCATACTCTTCAGCATCACATTTAAGTTTTATCTCTGCTGGTATTTTTTCATTAAATTCTTATGGAATAAATGGAGCTTTATATCTAATAATTGCCCATGCAATTGCAACTGGGGCTTTGTTTTTATTAGTTGGATTAATGCATGAACAAACAGGATTTAAAACTATAAAAGATTTAGGTGGAATTGCAAAAAAAGCACCAATATTTACATTTATTTTTGCTGTAATGTTATTTGCAAATGTGGGACTTCCAGGAACAAATGGATTTGTTTCTGAACTTTTAATTATTTTTGGAATTTATGAATTTAATCACGCACTGGGGTATGTTTCTGCGCTTACGGTTATTATTGGAGCTTCATATATGTTATGGATGTTTCAAAGGGCCATTTTACAAGATAGAGAAGAAGGAATGCCTGAACTTAAAATGAGAGATTTAAAAGTAAAAGAGGTTTTAGGATTAGCGCCTTGGGTAATTTTAGTATTTTTAATGGGATTTTATCCAGAAGTTTTTATGAATAAATTTGAACCAACAGTAACCCATTACCTAAATGATATTTTACAAATTGGAGCTACAAAATGAATCAATTTTTCTATTTAATTCCTGCATTAACTATTTTAATTGGTGCATTAACACTTATGTTTATGAGTATGTATGAAAAATTTTCTGTTAAAAATTTCATTGTTGTATCATCAATTTTTTTATTAATTGCATTAGGATTTTCACTTGCGAATGTTAATAGCTCATATTCAGTGCAACCTTTTTCAAATTTTTTAAATAATGTTTTAACTTTTGATACATTTTCAAACTTTTTTAATATTTTGTTGATTTTAGGAACAATACTTACACTTCTTATTGGTGAACACTATTTTCAACATAGAAGTTATTTTAAAGGTGAGTTTTTCTCAATTTTATTATTTGCACTATTTGGAATGATGTTATTAGCCCATGCAAATGAATTAGTTACTGCTTATATTGCCCTTGAAATTGCATCATTTTCAATTTATATTATGGTTGGATACAACACAGAAGATTCAAAAAGAGTTGAAGCTATTTTTAAATATTTAGTTTTAGGTTCATTTATTGGAGCATTTTATCTTTTAGGTGTTGTTTTAATATTTGGAGCAACTGCAAGTACAAATTTAGCTGATATTTCAGCGTTTATTTCAACTGCAAATGCTGATAATATGATTCTTTTATATATTGGATTAACTCTAATTTTATTTACATTTTTATTCAAAGTTGCAGCATTTCCTTTCCAATCATGGGTACTTGATGTATACAGAGGTGCGCCAATGGTAATTACAGCTTACATGGCATCAACTTTTAAAATAGCAATATTCTCATTTTTCTTAAGAACAATATTAAATTATATCTCTCCAATTATTGATTTTTGGGATGAAATCATAACAGTAATTATTCTTTTAACTTTATTATTTGGAACATGGTTAGCAATAACTCAAAAAATTGTAAAAAGAATGTTAGCAGCATCATCAATTGTACATACTGGATATTTACTTTTAGCTTTTATTGCTCTTAGCTATAAAGACGGACATATTACAAATATTGATTCTGCATACGCAACTATGTTTTAT
>ERZ1034365.1921-NODE-1921-length-10101-cov-3.148743_pt1 | contig 10101 bp, 6 predicted proteins | sample MGYA00520615_ERZ1034365 | MGnify/ENA primary metagenome ERZ1034365 (study PRJEB33736, sample SAMEA104284505) | Azolla filiculoides | biome: Urban; feature: Water surface; material: Ditch water | place: Netherlands | collected 2015-10-28 | depth 0-0.1 m ...
GGGCGGCGACTGTGCTCTTGCCGCTGCCGATGCCGCCCGTCAGGCCCAGTCGCAGGCATGGGTCTTTCATCAGAGTCCGATCCATTGTAGTAAATGCTTAGGGCCGAGCAAGAGAGCCCAGAACCCGCTCAATGCCAGGAAGGGGCCGAACGGGACATAGCCGCCTTCGCGCAGCCCTGGGCCGAGCTTGAGCCCAATGCCTACCACCGCCCCGCTCAGCGAGGCCAGCAGGATCATCGGAATCAGCGCCGGCCAGCCGAACCAGGCGCCGAGCGCGGCAAAGAGCTTGAAGTCGCCGTATCCCATGCCCTCCTTGCCGGTCGCGAGCTTGAAAGCCCAGTAGACCAGCCAGAGCGAGAGATAGCCCGCAACCGCGCCCCAGAGCGCATCGCCCAGGCTGGTAGCAGTCCAGCCCAGCGCCGCGGCGATCAGGCCGCTCCAGACCAGCGGCAGCGTGATGTCGTCGGGCAACAGTGTCGTGTTCCAGTCGATGCAAGCCAGCGCCACCAGGGCGGCGGCCAGTCCGCAGCCGGCCAGTCCAGCCATGCCGTTGCCATGCACGGCGACCACCGAGGCGAACAGGATGCCGGTCAGCGCCTCGACCAGCGGGTAGCGCCAGCTGATCGGGGCCTGGCAGCTGGCACAGCGCCCGCGCAGCAGCAGGTAACTCAACAGCGGGATGTTCTGCTGCCAGCGGATCAGCGCACCGCAGCCGGGACAGCGCGAGCGCGGCTGCGCCAGGCTCAGTGATGCTGCAGGCAGGGACTCCTGACCGGCCAGTTCGGCGCATTCGCGCGCCCAGCGCTGCTCGAGCATCAGCGGCAGTCGGTGAATCACCACATTGAGGAAGCTGCCCACCAGCAGGCCAAGCAGGCCGGCCAGCCACCAGTTCCAGATTCCAAGCAGGAGGTCTAACAATGAACTTACCTTTGGGTTAACATCTCTAGCATAGTTTGGCGCGACTGCTGGCCGGATTCACGCTGCGGCATGGCCGGATTGTCGCGACGATTTCCGATCGTAACGCAGCCGATCGCGGCACATGGGTATGGATGATGGAGGCTGGCTTGTGATGGAAGATGCCCGAGTTGCGGCCGCATCAACACGGCCTTTGCCGGTGATGGGCGGGGCGCTCCGGCTGCATGAGTTGCGTCGCTCGCTGAGCCGGTTGGGTTGGCGCTTGGTGCTGTTGAACCTGTCGCTGCTGTTGCTGGCCGCTGCGGCTGGGTCTGTTGTCGAAGCCATGGATCTGTTGCCGCCCGGCAGCGCTGGGTGGCTGCTGCTGTGCAGCGCTGCCATGGTGCTGTTCTTCAGCCTGCTGTGCTTGCTGCTGCGCCTGACGGTCGGTCGCGAGGTGCTCGCTGCGTTGAGCGCGGCCGAGGCCAGCCTGCGCCATGCCGATGCCGAGTCCAGGCGGCGTGCCTGCCTGGTCGAACTGTCGTCCCATCTGCAACAGGCCCAGAGTCCGGCTGAGCTGGCCCGACAACTGCTGTCCGGTCTCGCGCGCAGCCTGCCGGTTCACCAGGGGCTGTGCTGCTACTGGGACGAAGGCAGTCAGTCCTTGAATGCGGTGGCGCGCTATGGCGCCGACGGCGCCGATGAGGCCCAGGTCCTGGTGCGCCAGCCCGAGCTCGCGCCGCTACTGCTCGAGGTCGCGCGCTCCCGCCGCTCGATCACCCTGGCTAATCCGGGTCCCGGTTATCTGCTGATCAGTTCGGGTCTGGGCGATGCCGAGCCGGCCGAGCTGCTGATTCATCCCATCGAGCATCTGGGCCGCCTGTTCGGCGTGCTCGAACTCGCCAGCCTGCAGCCGCTCGGAGACGCCGCAGGTCTGTTGATCCAGGAGATCACGCCGGTCTTTGCGATGTGCCTCGATATCCTGCAGCGGGCCGAGCGCAGCGAGACGCTGCTCAAGCAGACCCGGGTTGCCGAGGCGGTGCGCCAGACTGATCCGGGTCCCGGCGGGAGGGCGGCATGAAGCTGCGCCGCATCAACGCCAACGCGATCGCACTCTACCTCATGCTCGCGCTGCTCAATGCCGGGGCGCTGCTGCTGCTTGACCACCTCTCGCAGCGCCAGCAGGTGGTGCAGGAGCGTCAGGCCGTGGCCAGCCGGCAGACTGAGCGCTTCCTGGAGGCGGACCGCCATCTGACCAACCAGGTCCGGGCCTTCATCGTGACCGCAGATCCGGTCTACGAACGCGCGTACTGGCAGGAAGTCCAGGTCACGCGCCGCTTCGAGCAGGCGCAGGCGGCGCTGGAAGGTCTGCGCCTGCCCAAGGAGGATATCGCGCTGATCGAGTTGGCCAAGTCCCGTTCCGACGCCCTGGTGCAGATCGAGACGCTGGCGATGGACGAGCGCAAGTCAGGCCGGACCGAGCAGGCGCTCGGACTGGTCTTCGGCGCCTTCTACGAGGAAGCGCTCGACGGCATTCACGAGCCGGTGCAGCGCCTGCGTCGACAGGTCGAGCAGCGCATGGCCGATGAGCGGCATCTGGCCGAGCGTCAGCTGCGTCTGGCCTGGCACGCCAGCCTAGGACTGACCCTGCTCAGCACGCTGGCCGTGATGGCCATGCTGGGTTACTACTACAGCCGACGCGTGCTGCTGCCGCTGTCGGCGATGAACGAGCAGGTGCTGGCGATGAAGGCGGGACTGGCCTTCGAGCCGCTGGATTGCATGCAGGAGCAGAGCGAGGTCGGCGAACTCGCGCGTTCACTCGCCCTTTATAGCGCCACGCGCGAGCAGGTGGCACAGGAGCAATGGGCCAAGTCGCACCAGGCCCGCATCGCGACTTTGCTGCAGGCCTGCAACAGCTTCAGTGAACTGGCGCAGCGCTTCCTGTCCGAGGTCTGTCCGCTGTTGCAGGTCGGTCACGGCGTTTTCTATGTGCTTGACGCCGAGCATCACCAGCTGCGCCTGATCGCGCAGTACGCCCATTCCGAACGCAAGGGGCTGGCGCAGCGCTTCGATCTCGGTGAAAGCCTGGTCGGCCAGTGCGCGCTCGAGAAGGCACCGATCCAGATCACCCGCCCGCCGGCCGACTATGTCCGGATTGCGAGCAGCTTGGGCGATGTGCCACCCGAGGCCATCCTCGCGCTGCCCGTGCTGAGCGGGGGCAAGGTGCTGGCGGTGATCGAGCTGGCCGCACTGCGCCTGTTCGGGCCGCGCGAGGAGGGTTTGCTCGAGGGCCTGCTGCCGATGCTGGCGATGGGGCTCGAGATCCTGGAGCGCAATGTCAGGACCCAGCGCTTGCTCGAGGCCACGCAGGAGCAGGCGCAGGAGCTCGCGCGCCAGAAGGCGGAGATCGAAACCCAGCGTCGCTCGATCTCCGCTATCCTGGACGAACAGAACGCGATCTTCGAGTCGGTCACCAGCGGCATCGTCGTGCTGCGCCGCCAGCAGGTCGTCAAATGCAACCAGCACCTGGGCTGGCTGCTCGGACGGTCCTGCTCGGAGCTGGTGGGTCGCAACATGTCGCACTGGTTCGCCGACGCCGACAGCCGCGAGCGCATCGAGCACAGCCGCGAGCCAATCGGGCGCGGCGAACCCGTGCGGCTCGACGCGGCGATGCTGCGCCAGGACGGCAGCCAGATCTGGGTCCGGCTCAATGGCCATGCGATTGATCTCAACGACCTGTCGCAGGGTGTGGTCTGGACGCTGGACGACATTTCCGAGGAGCGCCATGTCGCTGACGAAATGCGCCGGGCACGCGAGCTGGCCGAGGACGCCGCGCGCACCAAGAGCAGCTTCCTGGCCAATATGAGCCACGAGATCCGCACCCCGATGAACGCGATCATCGGCATGGCCCATCTGCTGCACAAGTCGGGACTGAGTCCGCGCCAGCAGGATTATCTTGGCAAGATCCAGCGCTCGAGCCAGCACCTGCTTGGCATCATCAACGACATCCTGGACTTCTCAAAGATCGAGGCTGGCAAGCTCACGATCGAATCCACCGACTTCGAACTTGACGCCGTGCTCGAGAATGTCGCCAACCTGGTCGGCGAGAAGGCCGCCAGCAAGGGTCTGGAGCTGATCTTCGAGCTCGAGCCCGGCCTGACCCAGGCCCTGGTTGGCGACCCGCTACGCTTGGGCCAGATACTGGTCAATTATTGCAACAATGCGGTCAAGTTCACCGAGCATGGCGAGATCCGGGTCAAGGTGTCACAGCGTGAGGTGGGCGAGCAGAATGTCCTGCTGCATTTTGCGGTCCAGGACACCGGTATCGGCTTGAACGAGGAGCAGCGTGCCCGCCTGTTCCAGAGCTTCAGCCAGGCCGACCGATCGACCTCGCGCCGCTACGGTGGCACCGGACTCGGACTGGCGATCTCCAAGAGCCTGGCCCAGCTCATGGGCGGGGAAGTCGGGGTCGAGTCCAAGCCTGGCCTGGGCTCGACCTTCTGGTTTACCGCGCGCCTCGGCAAGGGGGCGCAGCAACCGCAAGCCCGCCTGCCGCGTCTCGATTTGCGCGGCTGCCGAGTGTTGGTGATCGAGGACAACGAGTATTCCCGCACCGCCCTGACCGAGATGCTGGTCGCGATGAGTTTTCGTGTCACTGCCGTGGCCAGCGGCGAGGCCGGTGTGGAGGCGGTGCGTTTTGCCGCTGCCGAGGAGCAGCCTTTCTGCGTTGTCTTCACCGATTGGCAGATGCCTGGCATCGGTGGACTCGAAGCCGGACGTCTCATCCTGGCCCTGGGCTTGCAGCCGCCGCCGCGTCTGGTCATGATCACGGCCTACGGTCGCGACGAGGTTGCCGCCGCCGCCGAGGTGACCGGGTTCGACAGCGTGCTGACCAAGCCGGTCAATCCCTCCCAGCTGTTCGATGCCGTCATGCATGCGCTGGGCGAACAGCCAGCATCGCCAGTCACGCTGGGCGAAGCGGTCGGTGTCGAGCCCGATCTGGCGGCCATCGCCGGCGCCCGGCTGCTGTTGGTGGAGGACAACGAGCTCAACCAGGAGGTGGCAGTCGAACTGCTCGGCGATGCCGGCCTGGTGGTCGAGGTGGCCGACAACGGCCGCCTGGCACTCGACAAGCTGCTGCAACATGGCCCGGGCTATTACGACGCGGTGCTGATGGACATGCAGATGCCGGTACTCGATGGACTGGGTGCGACGCTCGAGATCCGCAAGCTGCCACAGTTTGCCCGACTGCCCATCATCGCGATGACGGCCAATGCGATGCAGGGCGACCGCGAGCGCTGCCTGGAGGTCGGGATGAACGACTATGTGACCAAGCCGATCGAGCCCGATGCGCTCTGGCGCGCCTTGCTGCGCTGGATTCCGGCGCGCACGGGCCGGGCCGATGCCGCCTTGTCTGCCCCGGCCGCCCCGGCCGCCCACATGACCGGTGCCGAGACTCCCACGCAGGGCGTCGCACAGAGCGACGACAACTTGCCGCTTGGCATCGCTGGCCTGGATGCCAGACTGGGCCTGGGTCGGACCGCCGGCAAGACCGCGCTCTACCGTCGCCTGCTGCAGAAGTTCGTGGTGCTGGAGGGCGATGCGATCGGCCAGGTGCGGACGGCGCTCGATGCCGGTGACGCGGCCACCGCCGAGCGCGCGGCGCACACGCTCAAGGGCACGGCGGGCAGCATCGGCGCGACCGCCTTGCAGGCCGAGGCCGCCGCGCTCGAGCAGGCGCTGCAGCAAGCGGTTGCCGAGGGCCGGCTGACGCTGCGCACCGGCCAGCCTGTCGGTCTGCAGCTGAGCGCCGACGGCCAGCGCCTGACGGCGCTGGAGCTGGCGATCGATGACGAGCACACCGAAACGCTGGAACTCGACGCGCTGCTGCCCAGGCTGGGGCTGGCGCCGAAGCTGGGCCCGATCGCCGACTGGGGCCTGGCGATGGAGCGCAAGCTGCTGACGGTCGATCCGGCCACCCTGGCCTGCTCGCTGCCTGGGCTCTATGCGGTGGGCGACATCTGCCACTACCCGGGCAAACGCAAGCTGCTGCTGTGCGGCTTCCACGAGGCGACCCTGGCCGCATTTGCGGTCGCGGCCCGGCTGCACCCCGAACAGCGCCAGCTGCTGCAGTACACCACCACCAGCCCGCGCCTGCACGAGCTGCTGGGCGTGACAGGGTCATCGACCCGGACGTAGAATATTCAGAGTCCTGATTGCTCAGGACCTGAAGCTGGGGGTGTTGGCGTCCATCGGGGCGCCGACTGAGAAAGTCCCTTTGAACCTGATTGAGGTAATCCTCGCGCAGGGAAGCTGGTCCCGGATCTGCTGTCGCCGCCCATGGCGCCGCACCGGGCCTGGCAGCCCTGCTCTCGAAAGCTGCCATGGCAACGTCAACACCGGACCTGGTCCAGGATCTGCTGGACTTCATCGCCTTGCCGGCCGCGGACGACGCGGCCTTCAATGCCATGGCCCTGCGCCTGTTCACGCACCAGGTGCGCCACAACCCGGCCTATGCCCGCTTCTGTCAGTCGCGCGGCCGCACCCCGGCCACGGTGCGCCGCTGGCAGGACATCCCGGCGGTGCCGGTCAACGGCTTCAAGCAGCTCACGCTGAGCTGCACCCCGGTCGAGGCCTGCGAGCGCGTCTTCATGACCAGCGGCACCACCGGCGGCGACGAGCACAAGGGCCGCCATTACCACCCCGACCTGCGGGTCTATGACGCCTCGATGCGGCGCCATTTTGCCGACTGCACCGGGCCGCTGCCGATCCGCATGGCGCTCCTGTTCCCGGACGAAACCGCGCTGCCGAACTCGTCGCTCGCGCATTACCTCGAGCTTGGCCGGCAGGACTTCGGCCGGCCCGGCAGCCGCCATTACTGGGACCTCGAGGGCATGGACTTGGCCGGCCTGCTGGAATTCCTGCGCAGCGCCCGCCAGGACCAGCAACCGGTCGCGCTGCTGGGCGCGAGCTACAGCTTCGTGCACCTGATGGATGGTCTGGTCGGCATCGATGAAGACTTCCGTCTGCCGGCCGGCAGCTGGCTGCTCGACACCGGCGGCTTCAAGGGCCGTTCGCGCGAGATCCCGATGGAGCGCTTCTACGCCCAGCTGTCCGAGGTGTTCGGCGTGGCGCGCGAGCGCTGCCTGAACATGTACGGCATGACCGAGCTCAGCACCCAGTTCTACGACCACGGCAACGCGGTCGTGCCCTCGGTCAAGCGCGGCCCGCACTGGATGCGCACCCGCGCCATCGACCCGCTGAGCGGCCAGTCGGTGCCCGACGGCGAGCGCGGCATCCTGGTGCACACCGATCTGGCCAACTACAACTCGGTGCTCAGCCTCCTGACCGAGGATGTCGGCATCGTCGGCGCCGACGGCTTCCAGCTGCTGGGTCGCGCCGAGGGCGCCCAGGCCAAGGGCTGCTCGCTGGCGGTCGAGTCCTTCGTCCAGGCCGCGCGCCCATGACGCTCGAGCGGTTCCGGGTCGGACACCTGCCGGGGCTGGACGCCGCTGGCCTGGCCTGGCGCGAGCTGCCGGCACCGCAGCTGCCCGCCGGCCATGCCTTCGAGGTGCCGCTGCTGACGCCGGATCAGCTGCAGGCGCTGTGCGATCAGGTGCGCGGTCCCGGCCGCCAGGGCCTGCGCGCGCTGCCGGTGCGTGAGATCGTGCAGGCGATCGACCGCGTGATCCAGCAGCTGCTCGACCCGGCCTCGCCTGAACACCTGTTGCTGCTGCGCTGGCTGCCGCTGAGCACCGGCTTCTCGCCCGAGATGATCCGGGTCAACCTGGGCCCCACGCTGCGGACTTTCCGTGCCCTGCAGCTGCAGCGCTTCCTGGTCGAGGACCTCGGCAACCCGGCGCTGCTCGACGGCTTCGAGCCGCGCGTGACCGGCGGCTGGACCCATGCCGAAGGGCCCGACCTGCTGGCCCATGTCTGGGCCGGCAACGTGCCGGGCCTGCCGTTGTGGAGCCTGGTCTGCGGCCTGCTGGCCAAGGCCGGCAATATCGGCAAGGTCTCGGCCGGCGAGCCGGTGTTCGCCACCGTGTTCGCCCAGACGCTGGCCCGGCTGGAGCCGCGACTGGGTGATGCCGTCGCGGTGCTGTGGTGGGAGCGGCAGGACAGCCAGACCGCACGCGCCATCTGGCAGCAGGCCGACACCGTGCTGGCCTATGGCGGCGACTCTGCCTTGCGCGACCTGCAGGCGCAGATGCCGCCCGGCGTGCGCTTCCTGCCACATGGCCACAAGCTGAGCTTTGGCGTCATCGGCCGCGCGGCCCTGAGCGCCGGCCGCGCACCGACCGTCGCGCGGCTGGCAGCCGATGACCTGGTCCGCCACGAGCAGCAGGGCTGCTACTCGCCGCAGCTGTTCTACGTCGAGCGCGGCGGCCAGGTCACGCCGCAGGAATTCGCCCAGCGCCTGGCCGCTGGCCTGCAGCAGCTCTCCGCCAAATTCCCGCGCCCGCGCCCCGGACTGGCGGAGTCGGCCCAGATCGCGCAGTGGCGCAGCAGCCTGGAATGGGCCGGACTCGACGACGCCAGCGTGCAGGTGCTGGGCTACCCGGAACACGGCTGGAACGTGGCCTACCGCGACCAGGCCACCCCGATCGCGCCCGGCCCGCTGCACCGCTGCGTGCAGGTGGTGGCGCTCGACAGCCTGGAGCAACTGCCGGCCTGTCTGGCGCCGCAGCGGCGCTATCTGCAAAGCGCGGGCCTGGCCGTGGCACCCGAACAGCTGCAAACGCTGGCTGGCCAGCTGGCAGCCGTGGGCGTCACGCGCCTGAGCGCGATCGGCCAGATGGCCCAGCCGGCGCCGGGCTGGCACAACGACGGCCGCCCGAGCCTGCTCGACCTGCTGACGCTGGTCGATCTGGAAGCCTCGGCCGAAGCGCTGGCCGAACGCCTGACCAGCTATGAAACCTGAAATGACGCCGCTGTTGAGCCTCGAGCAGATCGGCTTTGCCTATGCGGACGGGCAGCCGGTGCTGCACGGCATCGACCTGGCGCTGGCAGCCGGACAGTTCCACTGCCTGCTGGGCCGCAGCGGCTGCGGCAAGACCAGCCTGCTCAAGCTCGCCGCCGGCCTGCTGCTGCCGAGCAGCGGCCGGGTGCTGTGGCGCGGCGCGCCGGTGCTCGGCCCGCTGCGCGAGGTCGCCTTCGTGTTCCAGCGCCCGACCCTGCTCGACTGGCTCAGCGTGCTCGACAACGTGCTGCTGCCGGTCTCGCTGGAGCGGCGCGTGACCCGCGCTGACAAGGAATTGGCTGAACATTGGCTGCAACGGCTCGGCATCGTGGAACAGGCGCAGCGCCGGCCCTCGCAGCTGTCGGGCGGCCAGCAAAGCCGGGTCGCCGTGGCCCGGGCCTGGATGCAGCAGCCCGCTCTTCTGTGCATGGACGAGCCGTTTGCCGCGCTCGATGCGCTGACGCGCGAGGAGCTGCAGCAGGACCTGCTGGCGGTCTGCGCCGAACAGGGCAGCGCCGTGCTGTTCGTGACCCATGACCTGAGCGAAGCGGCCTTCCTCGGCGATCAGGTCAGCCTGCTCGACCGGGGCCGGCTGCAGGCCCAGTGGCCGATCAGCGCCGAACGCCCGCGCAGCGCCCACTGGCGCGACGCGGACGGCTTCCATGCCCAATGCGCCCGCCTGCGCCGGCAACTGGAGCTGACGCGATGAAGCGCCGCCTGCTCGATGCCGGCATTTCGGCTGCGCTCGGCCTGGGCCTGCTGCTGGCCTGGGAATTGTCGACCCGCTGGTGGCAGCTGTCGGCACTGGTGCTGCCGGCGCCGTCGCAGATCGGACGCGCGCTCGGCCAGGGTTTCCAGACCGGCTACTGGTGGCCGCATCTGGCCCAGACCCTGCTGTCGGTGGCGCTGGGACTGGCACTCGGCGCCGCACTGGGCTTTGGCTCCGGCCTGCTGCTCGGACAAAGCCGGCGCCTGCGCCGCTGGCTGACCCCCTATCTGGTATTGAGCCAGATCACGCCGAAGCTGGCGCTGGCGCCGCTGTTCATCGTCTGGTTCGGCTTCGGCCTCCTGCCGACGGTGGTGATGACGGCGCTGATCTGCTTCTTCCCGCTGCTCGAGAACACGCTGAGTGCGCTCGACCAGACCGATGCGCGCCAGCTCGAATTGTTCCGCGCGCTCGGCGCGAGCCGCTGGCAGACCCTGTGGCGGCTGCAGTTGCCGGCCGGCCGCCATACCCTGGCGGC
>ERZ1034365.1923-NODE-1923-length-10093-cov-2.664038_pt1 | contig 10093 bp, 15 predicted proteins | sample MGYA00520615_ERZ1034365 | MGnify/ENA primary metagenome ERZ1034365 (study PRJEB33736, sample SAMEA104284505) | Azolla filiculoides | biome: Urban; feature: Water surface; material: Ditch water | place: Netherlands | collected 2015-10-28 | depth 0-0.1 m ...
TCTACAACAGATGGCACAGGCTAACCAACCTGACCCACAGCAACAACAACAGCAACAATTGGCTTTACAGATTCAACTTGAAACTGCAAAAGCTACAATTAGCGATTTACAAGCTACTGCTAATAAGAAACAAGCAGAAACTCAGCAAATTATGATTGAAACTCAACTAATGCCAGACGAAAGTAAGGCAAAACTGGTAGCTGCTCTGTCAAATAACATTAAAGAGGGTGAAGGTGATGATAAAGAGTTTGCACGTAGAGCTAAACTTGCTGAATTAATGTTAAAAGAAAAAGATATTAATATTAAAGAAAAAGATTTACAGCAAAATGCTGAGATTGTTAGATTACAAATGAAAACTAAACCTAAAAAGGGTGAGTAATGGAATTATCTGACATATTTGCATTAAATAAAGAAGAGCAATTTGCCTTGTTAGCCCAATTACAGGCTAATGGGGCAGATGTCTCTGTTGATATTTTAGATAATGAAGATGTTGAAGTAGATGATACACCAGAAATAGACTTAGAACAAGAGTTATTAGCTATTCGTACCTTAGTTTTAGAAGAAATATCTAAAGTAGAGGTAGTAGCCCCTAAAGGTGCTGATGGCAAAGACGGTAAACCGGGTAAAGACGGTGTAAATGGTAAAGATGGTAAGAATGGTATTGATGGTAAAGTAGGAAAAGACGGAAAAGATGGCATTTCTGTAGTAGATGCTGAAGTTGGTTTAGACGGCAACCTTGTAATCTATTTATCTAATGGTAAAGAAATAGATTGTGGTAAAGTTTCTGGTGAGGCTTCTCAAAGTGTTATCAGAGCTTCTACAACCTTTGGTAATGCTGTAGATTTTCTTGCTTTTAACATAGATACACCTCATGTACTTCTTCCCGGACAGATGGCTTGGAATAAGGTAGAAGATTGTGTAGAAGTAGCACAAACTGATGGCTCTACACTACAACTAGGTTTAGAACAATATATTCAAGTTAGGAATGGTACGGCTGGTACACTAACTAATGGCACTGTAGTAGGCTTTAGTGGCGTAAATGGGGGTAATATCCCTTTATGTGCTCCGTATACAGCCGGAGTAAATGCTTTACCATTATACTTTATTGGTATAATGACAAATGACTTAGCTAGTAATGCTGTAGGTAGGGCAACAGTATTTGGTAAGGTTAGAACACTAGATACTACAGGAAGTAGTTTAGGAGAAACTTGGGCTATTGGGGATTTGCTTTGGGCACATCCAACAACTGCTGGTAAATTAACAAATATACAACCAACTGCTCCTTATCCTGCTATATCTATAGCTGCTGTATTAAAAGTAGGAGTTACAGATGGTATTATTTTGGTTAGACCTACTATATTCCCTAGACTATGGGGAGGAGATTGGTCATCTACAGTAGACCAAACTATTACCACAATTAATACTCCGTATACAATTACATTAAACACAGATGGTTTAGTTAGTGGTTTTACTAACTCTGCTGGAGTAATTACAGCATTACATACTGGGCAATATAATTTTCAATTCTCATTACAAGTTATTTCTAGTAATTCTTCTAATGCTTATTATTATATTTGGTATCGTAAAAATGGTGTAGATGCTCCCTACTCTGCTACTAAAGTTTCTATTGCTTCTAATAGTGCTGTAGGTACTCCATCTTGGAACTTCCCAGTATCTATGGAAGCTAATGATACTTTTGAACTTATGTGGGCTTCAGATAGTACAAATGTAAAACTAGATGCTTCTCCAGCTACTGCTTTTTGTCCAGAAATACCTAGTGTAATATTAACTGTAACTCAAATTAATTTATAACTTGACAAACGTATTAATTTGTGGTATACTATATTCCATGTAGCATAAAATAAGGATAAAGTCAAGTGACTCCTGAAATAAAACAATATTATGAAGAAAGATTTTCCATGATGACTGCGGTTGGGTGGAGAGATTTCTTAGAAGATATAAATAACTTAAAAGCTCCACTTGAGGACATAACTACAATTAAAACTGTAGATATGTTGTACTTCAGACAAGGTCAACTTGACATTCTTAATTGGGTGTTAGGTTTACGTGATATTTCTGAACAAACTTATGAGGAGTTGAGTTTTGAAGAAAATCTTTGAGTTCTGTTGTCGAGAGTGTAAAGACACTTTTGAGAAACTGACAGAATATACTAAAGAAACAGAATGCCCTTCTTGTGGCTCTATGGCAGATAAAATTATATCTTGTCCTAGAATTAGTTTAGAGGGTATCAGTGGTGCTTTTCCCGATGCGGCAGCGGCTTGGGAGAAAAAGCATAAATTTATACCGCAGCAGGATGAATAATCCTTTCACAAATGCTTTAAGCATCGGAGAATAATACATGGCACTAATAGATGACGTTTTAAATGAAGAAATTGCTTCACCTTTAGAAGAAATTGTAGAACAACCTGAACCAGAAGTAGAAGAGTTACCAGAGAAATACAAAGGTAAGTCTGCTAAAGAGATTGCTTTAATGCACCAAGAAGCTGAGAAGTTAATTGGCAAGCAAGGAAGTGAGGTTGGGGAGCTTCGTAAGGTAGTAGATGACTTTATTAAAACACAATCACTTAAAGAAGCTAAAAAAGAACCAGAGTTTGAAGATAATTCTGATGACTATTTTGTTGACCCAAAGCAAGCTGTAAAGCGAGCTATTGACAACCATCCAGCAGTTAAAGAAGCTCAAGAGGCATCTTTAGCAATGAAAAAAGAACAAGTGTTAAATAAGATTGGTGCTAAATACCCTGATTTTATGAACACAGTTAATGACCAATCTTTCCAAGAGTGGGTAGCTAGTTCTCGTATTCGTACTGAGATGTTTGCACGAGCAGAAGTACAACTTGATTATGATGCAGCAGATGAATTGTTATCAACTTGGCAGGAACGTAAAGGTGTAGCTAAACAAGTAGCTGAAACAGCTAAAATTGACAGGGATAATCAGCTTAAAGCTGCCTCTGTAAACTCACAAGGCTCATCTGAAACTGCTGCTAAAAAGAAATATCGGAGAGCAGATATTATTAAACTTATGCAAACTGACCCAGACCGTTATGACGCTATGTCCCCAGAGATTATGGCAGCCTACCGAGAAGGTCGAGTAATTTAAAACATTTTAAAAAGGAAATTCAATCATGGCTTTAGGTACCGATAACACCACCATCACCTCTGCGGCTAATTTTATCCCAGAGATTTGGAGTGACGAAATTGTAGCAACTTACAAGAAAAATCTAGTAGTTGCAAATCTATTCAAAAAAATGAGCATGGCAGGTAAAAAAGGTGATACAATCCATATCCCTTCACCTACTCGTGGCTCTGCATCTTTAAAAGCAGTAAATACACAAGTTACTTTGGTAGCTGATTCTGTATCAGATATCGCAGTGCTGATTGACAAACATTATGAGTATTCAAAACTGATTGAAGATATGGCTGAAGTACAAGCTCTTGCTTCACTTCGTCGTTTCTACACAGAAGATGCTGGCTACGCTTTGGCTCGCCAAAAAGACACATCTCTGATTCAATTAGGTCGTGGCTTCAATGGTGGTAATGCGGCTAACTCTGCATACGCTGGTGCTTACTCAGGTGCTGATGGTACTACTGCATACAATGCTGGTGCTAACACTGGTTTGGGTGCTCTAACTGATGCTGCTATCCGTCGTACTATCCAACGTCTTGATGACAGCGACGTACCTATGGATGGTCGTTTCTTCATTATCCCACCTTCAGCACGTAACACTCTGATGGGTTTGGCACGTTACACAGAACAAGCCTTTGTTGGTGAAGCTGGTGGTAACAACACAATCCGTAATGGTGAAATTGGTAACTTGTATGGTATCCCAGTATTTGTTTCAAGCAATGCTGATACTACTTCAGGTACTACTGCTTGCCGTATTGCTTTGTTAGGTCATAAAGACGCTGCTGTAATGGTAGAACAACAAGGTATTCGTACTCAAACTCAGTATAAACAAGAATACTTAGGTACATTGTTTACTGCTGATACACTTTACGGTGTTAAAGAGTTGCGTGATGCTTCATGTTTTGCGCTTGCGGTGCCAAGTTAATATCCGACTAGAAATAGTTTGAGAACACTCTGAGGGGTAGTGTGGATAAAACCCCTCATTTCCAACACTCAAATAGGAAATTTAAATATGAAATTAATATGTACACATTGTTTTATAGAAAAAGATAGTTCTTTATTTAGTAAAGATAAATATAAAAAGACAGGACATAGGTCTAGATGTAAAGAATGTAATAAAATAGACCATTTAAAAAGATATACAAATGACCCTGAAGGTCAAAAAGAACGTAGCAAAAACTATAGACAAAGAATTAAAGAAACAAATCCTGAAAAATTGTTTATACATAATAGAAAAACAAAATTAAAATGAGATTATAATTTAACATTAGAACAATATGAAATAATGTTAAAAGAACAAAATGGAGTTTGTTTTCTTTGTAATTCTTTACCAAATAAAAAATTATTAGCTGTTGACCATTGTCATAAAACTAATAAAGTAAGAAAATTATTATGTAGTAATTGTAATACAGCTTTAGGATTATTTAAAGATGATATTAATGTTTTAAATAAAGCAATTAGTTACTTAAAGGAAAACCAATGAAATTTAAATGCTTAGTATCTGGTACAATTGTAGAATTTACACAACCAGTAGATATTGAAAGTACTCTAAAACATCCACAATATGAAGTAGTGGTAGATGAACCAAAACCTGAAGTTAAGCCAAAAGTAGTGGTAAAAACTTTAGATTAATAAATAGTCAAGGATAAAGAATGATTCCAGCTACCTTCCCCTCAGTATTAGATTCTAGCAATAGAACTAAAATGCTTGTGTATCAAGTACCATCTATTACTGGTTTAACTCGGTGGGTAGACTACATTCCTGTAAAGTCTCCAGCTAGTGAGAGTGACTTAACATTAGCTAATACATATGCTAATGAAGGTTTTATTTTAACTTCTAAAGTTAATGACATTACTGGCTTAGTTCCTTTCAAAGACTATGTACCTATCTATTTAGATTCTACAGCTACTAAAGCGTGGTCTGCTGATAATGATGGTTACATTCCAATGTCAGAGTTGGCTGGTTTACTATTAGACTTTACCACCGGAAGTTTAGATGCAAGGATAAATTTCTCTCGCACCACAAACGCCACAGTCACTAACAGTGCTGGTGTTATTACTTATGCACCACACAACTTGATTACTTTCTCAGAGCAGTTTGATAATGCGGCTTGGACTAAATCATTAACCACAGTTATAGCAAATTCTATTACTTCCCCTAATGGAACTATTACAGCAGATAAACTTGTAGCTACTGCGACAACTGGAGAGCACTCTGTATTTCAAACATTTGATTTATCAGGAAGAACTATTACATATTCATGTGTAATGAAAGCAGGTGAATACCAGTACGGGTTTTTAAGAGCCAAACAAGGCGGAACTTATACTAATGTTATTTTTAATTTAAATACCGGCACAATTCATTCTGGGGCACTTCCAGCAGAAATAGAGAATTTAGGAGATGGCTGGTATAGATGCTCTGCTACATTTCAACCAAATTCTATTGCATCGTGGGTTGTTGGAGTAAGTTCTGATGGGGCATCAGAATCATCTACTGGAAATGGCACGTCTGGCATCTATATCTGGGGCGCGCAGTTAGAAATCGGCTCAACCGCTACAACATACAACTCCACCACAGTAAAAAACCTACTAGGTTATTCAGAGTTATTTGATAACGCAGCATGGACAAAGTCTAATAGCTTTGTGCAGACTAATTTAATAAATTATTCAGAAGCATTTGATAACGCTAATTGGCAAAAATATGGCACTACAGTAGTCACAGCAGATACTACAATAGCTCCAAATGGTTATCAAACAGCAGATACATTAACTGGTGCAACTGATATAACTTATGCAGGAAATAATTTGTATAGGGGTGCTACATCATTATCTAGTTCAACTGCTTATACATTTTCTATATATATTAAAGGATTAGTTGGCACTACAGCTAAAATAGCCATAAGAGACAATACGCTAGGAACTATCACTGATTCTGGTGCAATTACATTAACATCTGATTGGCAAAGAGTTTCTTTAACTAGAACTACTGGTGCTGCAACTACATCGTTAGGATTGATTGTCGGAGCTACCAATGGCACAGTAGCAATCTGGGGCGCACAACTCGTACAAGGCTCAACCGCAGGTGACTATCGCAGAACAGATGCAGCAGCATTACCAGTATATTACCCTAACCATAATGGGGTAGTGTGTGCTGAGAAGTTGGTTGAGAATACAGTAAATAGCACACATAACTTTGTTCAAGCAGTAAATTTAACAAATGGTACTCCAGTTACTTTTTCTATTTATGCGAAAGCTGGGGAAAGAAATGTAATATGGATGCGCTCAACTGGAACTGGAAATATATCTGGTGCTTATTTTGATTTATCTGCTGGAACAGTTACAAGTGTTACAAGTGGAAGTGCTGCAATACAATCTATCGGTAATGGGTGGTATCGTTGTTCAGTTAAAGGTAATTCTGATATAACAGGTTCAGGAAATCAATTAATTTATTTAGTTCAATCAGGTACAACATTTAACTACACAGGTGACGGCACATCTGGCATTTACATCTTCGGTGCTCAAGTATCTGATTCAGCATCACTAGACCCTTACGTACTAAACGCAGCGGCAGCACCTACAGCAGCAGCTTACTATGGTGCTAGATTTGACTATGACCCTGTTACGCTAGCACCTAAAGGTTTGTTGATTGAAGAGCAGCGAACAAATCTTTTAACTTACTCTGATGATTATACTAATGCAATTTGGACTAAAGTCGGCGCAACAGTATCAGGAAATGTTATATCTTTGCCAACAGAAGGTGATAGGATTTTTCAAGCAAAAACGGTTGTTAGTGGCACTGTATATACAGCAAGTGTGTATTTATCAGGAAGTGGCACTGTATTGATGGGCTTTGGTACAAACACCAATACATTTAAAACGGTAACATTAACTTCAACTCCTACTAGACATGAAGTTGTACATACAGCAGGAAGTACATCAGGTGTGTTTTTTGCAGCTTATAGAAGTGGAACTACCGCTACATCTGTAACTGTAAGTTACCCTCAACTAGAAGCAGGAGCTTTCGCTACATCATACATCCCAACAGCAGCAAGCCAAGTAACTAGGGCAGCAGACGTTGCTACTATACAAGGTAGTAATTTCTATGGGTTCTACAATCAGAATGAGGGTAGTTTTTATGTAAATCAAATAGTAGGAACTGCTAAAGCATCTGGAAACGCGTCTGTTCATGTTGATGATGGGGCTTCTAATGCAAATTCAATGTGGTTTGGGCAACTTGTTAGTCCTGATTCTGTTAGAACTCAACTAACATTAATAAATTCTTCTACACAATCCCTAATTCAATCAACACTGCCTCTTGATACTGGATTAACTGTAAAATCCGCAGGTGGGTATAAAGTAAATGATTTTGCTGGGGTTTTAAATAATGGTACAGTAGGCACGGATACATCTGGCAATCCCCCTAATATACAAAGAATGTTTATTGGAAATATTGCTAGTGGAACACAAAATTTAAACGGACACATCAAACAAATATCCTACTACCCACAGCGTCTGTCGGATTCAGTCCTGAAAGGATTAACAGCATGACTTTAACTAAGCAACAAATTATTGATGCAGCATTAAAAGCTGGGTTAATCTATGATGCTGATGGCTGTGAAGATAATATCACTAAAGAAAGCACAAGGTTTCATCGTCATAGTGGAATTGGCTTTTATGAGTATGCTTTAGGTGACAATATTATTGAGATGCTTACAAATCTTGGAATAGAGGTGGCAGAATGATACAAGTAAATAATGTCTTAGATAATAATAATGATTTTAATAACTATGTATGGAACAGTACAGCCGTGAAAGACTTTTACTTGAGTTTCACCTCAGAAGAAGAGGCTAACACAATTCTATTTACTGAAACTATTGTAGACGATGTTGTTATTCCACCTACAGCAGAAGGTTACACAGTGGATGTACTTGGCTTTACTGAGTTATACCCTACACAATACTTAGTTAATCTACGTGGTGCAGATACCGATATATGGCAAGCATATCAAGCTACACCAGACCCACAAATTCCTATAAGAATATTTGCTTAATAATAAAGGATGATAATGGAACAGGATTTATTCAACTGGCTTCTTGGTGGAGCTATGACCATTCTAGGTTGGTTAGGTAAAACTTTATGGGATGCCGTACAAGACCTTAAAGATGATGTTAAAGATATTGAAGTGGAACTTCCTAGTCATTATGTTCGTAAAGATGAGTTAGAAGTAAAACTTGACAAAGTAGAAGCTATGCTTAATAAGATTTATGACAAGTTAGAGACTAAAGCAGATAAATGAAACTAACTGTAGAACGTACACACGGCACTAAACAATGGACACATGGTAAACTCTATCTGAATGGTGTCTACTTCTGTGATACATTAGAAGATGAAGAACGTGCTGTAAAAATCCCTAGGGAGACAGCCATCCCTTGTGGTACATACAAAGTAATTATCAATATGTCTAATAGGTTTAAGAAACTTATGCCTTTGTTAATTGCTGTACCTAACTTTGAAGGTGTACGTATTCATAATGGTAATACTAAAGACCATACAGAGGGTTGTATCCTTGTAGGTAAAAAGTTAAAAGAAGGCTTTGTAGGTAATTCTAAAAGCATATTTAAAGATTTAATGTCTCGTTTACAAGGCGTTAAAGATTTGTCAATTGAAATTAAATAGGAGTTTATATGTTACAGTTTATTTTAGAACGTGGTAAAGAAGCATCTACTTGGCGTGGTCTAGTGGCTGTTGTAACTGCTGCAGGTGTCTCTCTGTCTCCAGAACTGGCTGAAGCTATTGTTGCTTTAGGTTTAGCTGTTATTGGTATTCTTGGTGTATTCACAGCAGATAAAAAATGATTTCCTTCTTAGCAGTCTTAGATAAACTCTTACTCTTTGTAGAAGTTTGGTATAAGCAACAAAAAGCAAAGAAATGGCAGAAAGAACAGAATGAACTTGAAGCTTCCCCTGCTGATTGGTTTGATGAGCATTTCAATGATAGGGTGTTGCCCACAGATGATAAAGCCAAGCAAGCCAACTCTACAGATAAATAAACTACCTAATGGTGGTATTAGTTTAGATAAACAAAATGCTACAGAGTTAGGTAAATACATCATTGAATTAGAAAGAGGGTACAAATGAAACCAACTACTAAAAAAGGTAAAGAAAAAGTAGGTAAAGTAATGACAGAGTATAAAGAAGGCACACTTCACTCTGGTAAAGGTGGCAAAGTTGTTAAAGATAAAAAGCAAGCTATCGCTATTGCATTAAGCGAAGCTGGACAAAGTAAAACTAAAAAGAAAAAGTAATTGACTTTCTTTATACTTTGTGGTATAATGTTATAAAGACAAGGGATAGTGATGACTTACTTAGAAATTGTAAATAAAGTTTTAATTAGGCTTCGTGAGAATGAAGTAACTTCTGTACAAGAATCACCATATAGTAAACTTATTGGTGAGTTTGTCAATATTGTTAAACGTGAAGTAGAAGATACATATAATTGGGCTTCATTACGTAATACAATTATTATTCCTACGGTTGCTTCTACCATTACTTATTCATTAACAGGTAGTGGTGTTCGTTCTCGTGTAGATCAAGTTGCTAACATTTCTTCAGGTAGTAAACATGAATTAACATATATTCCATCAAACACTCTTGCTGATTGGAATTTAGTAGAAACCCTTCAAACTGGTGAACCTTACTATTTTAATCTTAGGTCTGTAGATTCTAATGGAGATGCTATTGTTGCAATATATCCTACGCCAGACGCTGTATATGAAATAAGATTTAGGTTATTTACACCACAAGTAGATTTAGTAAATGATGCAGATACATTAACTATTCCATATCAAGTTGTTGTAGAAGGTGCTTTGGCTAGGGCTATCTCTGAGCGTGGCGATGATGGTGGCTACACAGAACAAGAAGGTAGATACAATCGTATCTTAAGTGATTAT
>ERZ1034365.1924-NODE-1924-length-10090-cov-2.659543_pt1 | contig 10090 bp, 13 predicted proteins | sample MGYA00520615_ERZ1034365 | MGnify/ENA primary metagenome ERZ1034365 (study PRJEB33736, sample SAMEA104284505) | Azolla filiculoides | biome: Urban; feature: Water surface; material: Ditch water | place: Netherlands | collected 2015-10-28 | depth 0-0.1 m ...
CGGGACATCGCCATCGGCGACAGAAAGGCGTGGTACACCTCTTCACCGCCGTTTTCCTTGATGCCACGAACGTAGTTCTCTTTGGCGTAAGCCTTGAGCTGAACGAACATGTCCCAAGCCGGGGTGTCGGTGGCAAGCACAGAGCTGGCAGCGCCGCCGGCAACGATGGTCTTGGTGGCCGAGGTGTTATCCCAGCGGAAGACGCGCTTCGAGGACGGGGCGGTGACGTCAGCGGCGAACTCAAGGTTCTTGAGGTCGGAACCGACGCGGGTTTGACCAGCGTTGCCGGTAGCGTACGAGCGGCCAGCCAGCGTCAGGAACGCCAGTTGGTCGATACGGTCGGACAGCCAGTAGGCCAGCTTGTCGCGAGCGTTCTCGCGGAAGTTGACGACCGACTTCTGGTCAGCCATGCGGCCTTCGTGACGGGTGGCGTTGCGCAGTTGATCAATGCGGATGACTTGATCAAACGACTTCATCGCCTCTTCGTTGCCTTCCAGCGTGCGGTCACCAACGATGCCGTCGCCTTCGAGGTCGGCCAACAGGGTAATGACGGCACGAGCGCCCTTCTCGGTCTTCTTCAGCTCAGTGATGTGCTGAACCATCGAGTTGGCGTCTTTGCCAAGGAACTTGTTGATGAAAGATTGGTTGCGGGCCTGTTTCCAGAAGTCCAGCGACCAGACGGTCTTTTGCTCATTGGTGAGCAAAGCAAAGTTTGTTTGTGCCATTGACGGCCTCCATAAAGAATCGAACGGTTTCTGAAGCACTCTCGTGGCTTCATGCGGTGCCTGTGTCGCTGGCAACTTGCGAAAACGAACGACCTTTACGAGGACGAGTCGGCTGGTTTATGAGGCTCTCAGCTTGAGCCTTGCCCGTATCGCTGGGCTTGCGAGGTCGCCCCTTACGGGGGCGAGTCGAGGTTCTCAGGGGAAAGAACCTAGTGCACGAGGTGGGTGCGGTTCAGAGTGTATCAGAGATAATCAGACCGCAACAACCTGTTTGTGCAATCTTTCTGCGAGCAAATAACCTTCCAGCGGCCACAGCTTGTTGAACGCATCCTCGTAGCTGTACTTCCGTCCCAGCGCGGCATCAAAGTTCTTGATGTCGACGCAGGCAGAGAACCCGTTGACCGTGTAGCCGTTGACCATCGTGATGGTGCAGATGGTCGTGCGACCGTCCTTCATCACAATGTAGTCAACGTCCTTGATCCGCGACTCGATGTAGGGTGCGTCGATAGAGGTTCTCATACGAAGTCCCCTCTCAGCTTCGCCTTCGTGCTTTCAGGCAGTGCGGCGAACTCGTCGCTGGTCATGTTCATCACATCCATCGTGCTGGCCTTGCCCGCCTTGTCGGAGTCGATGCCGCTCTCCTTCATGCTGGCCGGCTGCTGCTTCTGGGTGGCGAGGTTCTTCTTGATCTGGTCTTGGCGACGATCATCCGCCGCTGCCTTAGCCAGACCCTTGGTGTCTTCCTTGGTCGACTCTTCAGCCTTGAGGAAGCGGTTGGCGACATCCTCTGCGGCCTTAGCCATCGCGGTCGACGGTGACAAGCCTTGGGAGCGCATCAGGCTCTGCTGCTTGGTCAGCACCAGTCCGACCAGATCGGCGTCGTAGACTTCCGACTCTGGGTTGAACTGCGGGTGATCCGCCTCAAGGCGGGCCACCACGGTGTCGAACTTCTGAGCTTCCAGCGTGCGGGTGATGCGGGCGTCAGCCAGCTGATCCGCCTCGGCACGAGCAATCTGCCGCTCGGCCATGCGAATCTGCTTCATCACTGCCGCCGCTTCCTTGGCGTTGCCGTCAAGCAGGAGGTCAGCGTGCTTTTCTTCAAGGGCCGAGATGTTGGTCTCGATCTCTTCGATCTCCTGCGTCCGCACGGCTTGCTGCTCACCGGCCTTCAGCTGGCGCTCAAGCTCGTTGGCACGACGCTCGGCGGCTTCGCGGGCCTCGCGCTCCTTGCCCACGGCTTCGTCGAAGCGGGACTTGGGAATCTTGGCCTCGAAGCGACCCTTCTCGTCGCGGGGTTTTTCCTCACCCTTCTCCGCTTCCGGCGCTTCTTCCTCGCTGACTTCTTCGCTCTCCTCAGCTTCTTCAGCCTTGTCTTCGAAGATGTCCTCGATCTTGTCCTCTACGACCGGCTCAGCCTTTTCAGGCTCAGGCGCAACGAGGCTGTCGCCGCGATCCATCGTCGAAGGGTCAAAGTTCTCGATGTCGGGGGCTGCGCCCAGATTCTCCATGTCCATCACTGCTCCTTATTGTCACTAACGGGGTTGGCGGATTCTCTTAGTTGCTGCGCCTGCTGAGCTTCCGCCTGCTGCTCAGCCTGCTGTTCTTTGAGGCGAATGTTCTGCTGATGCTCGTCAGCCTTCATCTGCTGCTTCATCTGATGCTCGCTGATCTGCATCATCAGCTTCTGCTCCATCTCCTGCTGCTTGAGCGCCATCTCCTGCTGCATCTTCTGAAGCTCCATGCTCAGACGCTCGCGCTCCATCTGTAGCTCGGCCTGAATCTTCTGAAGCTCGCCGTCGTTGCCGCCCATTGCCTCGTTGGCCTTGATCTGAGCGTCAGCACCCTTCTGCTGGGCCTCGGCCTGCGTCTTGCCGACCTTGGCCTCCTTCTCGGCGACCTCGGCCTCCATGCCGCGCATCTGTAGCTCAGCCTGCTTCTGGGCTTCTGGCGAGTTCTGCGAGTCCTGCATCTGCTTGATGATCTCGCTGCGGCGCAGGAGGCGGCTGTTCTCGATGAGGATGGCGTCGGGGATGGGCAGGCCCAGCTCCTTGAGCGCCCGCGCCTGCTCGAACTGGCTGTCTTCGAGGCTGTTGCGGAACGGCGTGCTGGTGATCACGATGTCGTACTCACCGATGGTGAGGTCGTTGGCGATGGCACCCGTGACTGGGTCAGGCTGGTTGACAGCGACCTGTTCCGGCTCGCGGGTCACATCGTCGTGCGTGATGTTGACGATGCGTTCCTCGGTGTAATACTCCTGCACGATGTCCAGCACGTTGCGGGCCAGCATGTAGTCCGTGCGCTCAAGGTTATCCAGCACCTTGACGAGGTTCACCGAGCCGCGTTGCTGCTTGTAGGCGATGGCCTTGGCCGCAACATCCTCGCGGTCGAACCCCTGCATGGAGTCGGACACGTTGGAGATCGTCTTGATATGCTCCTCGGCCTTGTAGGTGATGCGGTCGAGGCCGGTGGGAATCTGGTTGGGCTGAATCTTGGTCGGCGGCTGCGCCCCCTTGCGGTACTCGACCACAAGGCCGGTCTGTGCGCCGGTCACTTCCAGCTCCTGCACCGTCATGTTGACCAGCGAGTTCTCTTCGACCACCCAGCCGCTGTTCGCCGTCGTGTTGATCACGTGCAGCTCTTGGCTGGACGCTTTGTTGAGAATCTCCTGCGGCCCGAGCAGACCTTCGACCACGCCCACGGTGCGACCATAGCGGAAGTGCGGGAAGTACGGCACCACGGTGAAGTGCTTGTACGGCGACCAGTCGTCGTGCAGCTCGACGTTGTCAGCCGTCACCGTCCAACGGATGCGCTTGACCTGCTTCTTGATCGTCGACAGCTTGCCGCCGGTCTTCTCCAGCAGCAGGGCGATGCGGTTGCGATCCCAGTCGGTGGGCACCGGGCGCATGTCGCCCGTCTCGATGTCTACGAAGTGGAGCTGTTTGTCCAGTTTGCGATACTGTCTCTCCAGCACGCGGATGTTACGCCGAACACCTGCGTCGTCAGCGATGCCGTAATAGCCACCCAGCGGAATGATTCCCGCAAAACGGTCGCGCACACGTTCAATGGAATCATAACCATAGGGATAGGAGCTTCCTTCTTTGTGACGCAGGTACTCGGCGTCGTCCTCGCTGTACAGCACGCCGATGTCTTGGAACGTCAGCCACTTCGTGATGAACACGTCGTTCCAGCTGTCCGGGTCGTACTCCTCGGCGTCGGGGTCGATGACCACGTTCTTGGAGTTCAACTGGGCGATGCGTACCTCGCCCTGCATGGAGTCGTTGAAGTCTAGGCGCACATCGTAGAAGCCACGCGAGCGGATCAAACCGTCAGCAAAGACCTCAGAGCGCAGCCACGGCAGCTGGTTATTCTGGCTGATCTGCATCCAGACCTTGGACAGGGCGTCAGCTACCTCGGCATTGCCGCCGGTTGACGGGCGGAACAGCACCTCGGTGCGGTTCGTGATCTGCTCGCCAAGGATGGTGCTGATGGTAGGTAGAATCTTGTTGATGGTCAGTGCGGGGCGGCGCTGTAGCTCAAGCGCCTGCATGTCCTGCTGCTCCCACTGGTCACCCATTGCGAAACGATCACATTTATCCGCTTTTGCTATAAATTCCAAATGGCCGCGATCACGACACCACTGAAAACGCTGCCACATTTCTTGAGTGAGTTCGTTGTTTATCGGCATAGCCTGTCCTTACTGCGCCAATATGATGGTCGGCACGTCTTCAAGTGGTTCTGTGGGTTGCATATTCGCTTCGCGCTGCTCGCACAAGCCGCCGTACAACTCTTGCAGCTTGTCGACGCCGACCTTCCACAGCGCCTTGCGATCCCACGTCCAGCCGGTGGCGTGTGCGTCAGCCATGCCGACGCGCTCGCACTCTTGGGCGAGGATCACTGAGGGGAAGCCGACGCCGCAAATGGCGTCGATGAGGAGCAGCTGGTAGCGGTCGTCGTCGTTCACTTCAGCACCTTGAGCTTGTACAGCGTCGAGGCGCAGAGCATCACGACCTCGTCGATGACGTTCTGGATGAAAGTGTCCTCGGCCTCGACCGCCTCGTAGCGGTGCTGCTCGACCCACTCCTTCAGCTCGCTGATGGCCTTGACCGCGTCGGTCTCATGGCTGTAGCGGCCCTTGCCAGAGAAGTCGATGAGGCCATGCTCGCCGATGTAGCCCTCGGCGATGCTGTCGGCGAGGTCGACGATGCCGTCGTAGAAGTCACCAAGCGCCTTGTGCTGGGCGTAGCTGCGCGTGGAGAGGTGCAGGATATGCGCGGTGGTACGCGCATGGAACATCCGGTAGATGAATTCTGCGATCATGGCCGTCTTTCGTAAGAGTGCGTCGGAGTGTATCAGAGAATTGCGCAAAAAATAAGCATCAGTGTTTCAACGGCTCGGGCGGCGACTCTTCCTCGTTCTCAATCGGCACGTTCAGCGCAATCAGCAGCCGCTCGACGAAGGCATCTCCCTGCAAGCTCAGCTCGTTGCTCTCGTAGGCGACGACGAGTGTCTCGACCAGCGACTGAAACTCTGCCGGGTCAAACGACAGCGTGATCTTCTGCATGATTTCCATCCATCTACTCCTCTTGTTAAGCAGCCATGTGCCCGCCGCGCCCACCGGACAGGTAGCGGTTCAGGTCATCCTTCCAACTCTTGATCTTCGGCTCAGGGCGCTGCTCGCGTGGCGCTGCGCGGGTCAGCGTCAGGCGTATCGTCCATGCCAGCCCGTCCACTTGGTCATCGTGCTTGCCGGCAGGGAAGTGCAGCATCTCCTTGTGCAAGTCCGTGAACCACACCGCTGTCTTGTCGAAATAGACCTTGCCGATCTGCATGCGGCCCTTGAGCGGGTTCGCCCGCACCATCTTGTCCGTCAGCGGCTTCAAGACCTCGAAGCTGGGGTACTGGCGGCGCTCCTCGCAGCGTTTCTGGAACTGGAACTCGATAGCCTTCCATATCTGACCGTCCTCGAAGCCAAGGAGGTCTGCGTCGTAGCGTTGGGCGAAGTCCAGTATCTCATCGACGATGTAGCCACCGTCCTGAATGCGAAAACGCCGCACGTCCAGCACGTAGAGGTTGTCGCGATGATCCTGCCCGACGCAGACGCCCACGGTGTAGTCGCTCTCCTTGCCCTCCGAGATAGCAAAGTCCCACGCCTGATAGACATACAGCTCTGAGCGCGCCGGCGGGGTGCCGTAGTAGCGGAACATCTCCTTCGAGAAGAAGTTACCCTCGTCAGGTATGGGGTTCTGCTGGTAGAGGGCGTCCCACACGCGCTTCTGACCACCACCGATCAAGTTGTTCTTGATCTTCAGCATCATCTCGGTGGTATAGCGTGCCGGGTGGATAGCCGTGTTGCGGCGGCGCGTTAGCCGCGAGCCTTCAGGCACAGGGTCGTTGGGCGTCAGCTGGACGATGGTGTCGTCGGGCAGGATGTACTCGTCGCCGTAGTCGTTGATGGCCGGGTAGCGGATGATCTCGAACTGGTCAGCCCCGTCGTCCGTCTGCATGGCCTGCTGGATGCGCCCGGCCCAGTCGTCGTCATGCCACCATGTCATCAGGCCCAGCACGCCGCCGCCCGGTGCAAGACGGGTGTAGGCTGTGGATAAGTACCACTCCCACGTGTTATCGCGGATGGTCAGCGAGTCCGCCGCCTCGATGTCCTTTACAAGGTCATCAAGCAGGAGGACATGAGCGCCGCGCCCGGTGATACCAGTGCCCACACCAGCAGCAAGGTAGCCGCCACCTTTAGTAAGGTTCCAGTTCTCCACTGATTGGGAAGAAGGATCAAGAACGGCATCAGGAAACACAGCAGTGTAGGCAGGGTCACGCATGACATCGCGCAGATACCTCGAAAATGAGAGTGAGAGGCTCGATGTGTGCGAGCCTGCGATGATTTCCCAGTCCGGGTGCTTGCCAAGTATCCAACCGGGGGTGTGGCGCGAGCTGATCTCGGACTTCCCGCTTCGTGGGGGCATCATCAACAGCAGACGGGGGCTGAGACCCTGCTCTACCTGCTCGACGAACCGCTCAATGCGCCGACAGATGTCCTCATGCACCCAGCCGGCGGTGTATTTCGGTCGAAACCGCTGGATGAAGGGCAGGAGCTTGCGCCGGCACAGCTCGCGGGCGGCAAACTCGACCATCGGGTCGTCCGATGGGGCAAAGTGGTAGCTCGGCGGGTCGTAAGGGAGGCTGAAGGCGTCGTCTAAAGCTCGCTGGCGCTCTTCTGATGACAACCTTGTGGCAAGAGGCTTGGCAACTGGCTCTCTTCGACCGGCTTCCCGTCCTCCTCGTTCATCATCCGCAACAGGTCGTCCGCCAGAAAGTCCTCTTCTTCGGCCACCATCTCGCCCAGCGTCCTTGGCATCATCTGATTTCTCACTTTTTGGGGATGTGGAAGCGGCTACAGCCGGCTCTTCGACGGGTGGCGCTGCGACTGCAGTGGCTTCAACCACCGGAGCAGGGTCGTCTTGTATGACAGGAGGCTTGCTAGGAGGCTTTCTGCTGCTACTTCGTAGTAGCTTGGCCGCTTCCTTCTCTGCTCTTGCTCGCTCATTCGCTTCTTCCTTCTCTTTTAGAACTTCTCCAAGCGTCTTGGGCCTCACTGCACCACCTCGCCGTCGATAACCTTGGCCCGACCAGCGGCGATTTCGAACAACTCCGCGTCGGTCAGCGCCTTGAACTTGCTGCTCAGCGCCTTGCTGTTGTTCTCGACCTCCAGCTTGATGGTCTCAGGGGCGTAGTAGCCCATCATCTTCGCCACCTTGTCGGCGCCGTTGATCATCTGGCTGGGGTCAGCAAGGGTTCTAGCCATGTCAATGGCTTCCATGAAGATGTTCAGCACGTCGAGACGGCGGATGGTCGTTAGGTCACCTATTTCACGACGCGCTGCGGTGAGATAGGTCTGCACTTCTTCCTGACGCATCACGCTAGCCACGCTTCCGGGGTGGTAACCCGCTGCACGCGCAGCTTCGCTCTGGCTTCGACCTTCAAGCAGGGTGTCGGCGAACACCTTGTGTTTGGCCTCGATGACCGCTGACTTCTCGCGCTCCTTCTTGGTCGGTGACTTGTTGATCGCACCTCGTGTCTTTGCCATGTCAATGTCATGTTCTCTGTAAAAATTCAAAATTATTATAAGACACTTTCAGAGATTAACAGACTTACAGATCGTACAAGGCCAAAAGGTCTGGGTGAAAGGAGGCTCCTTTTGAGGAGTTGTCTGAAAACGGCAGGGCTTGCAGGTTGCTTGGAACATGTAGACCGCAGACTGTTTTTCCTTGTAACGGAATGATGTGGTCAATCGACATGTTTGGAAAGGTGGTTAAAAGTTCGCGGTATTTTGGCAACAAGTCTCTTGAAAACTTGACCCATGACGGGATTCTCCCAAGCTCTCTCGCGTATTTCCATTGCCCCCAAGCTCTGCGATACACGGGGTCTTGTGCGCATCTGAGCTTGGTGTTCTTTTTCACACGCTCCATTGTTTTTTCAGGTTCGCACAGGTAATCAATGCGTTTTTGGTGTTTCAAACAGTGCGTACAAGCAGAGGTGTGTCCATCTTTTGATGCGCTGCGTTTCGTGAAATCTGAAATTGGCTTAACGGTGTTACAGCGTGTGCAGGTTTTCATGTGACCTCCGTTTACTGACACTTCGGATTCTACCAGAGACATTCAGAGATATAGAAATTGTACGAATTTACTTGGTCTCCACCCCTCCCCCTCCTCGCTCTTCGCCACCCCTACTTCGGATTCGGTTTCTGAACCGGAGTAGGAGTCCCTTCTCGTCGCGTCCCGCGCCGAGAAAACCTTTTCCTTTGTGAAGACGCAGGTGGTCTGCGTCGTACACAAGGAGAAGGTCATGTCTGCACGTATTACCAAGAACGAACTGGTTGCCATCAATGCAACGCTTGCTGCCGAGAACGCAGCACTGCGTGCCCAGCTCTCCGCTGCCAAGGTGCAGCGTAACGTGGCGTCTAAGGGTACGGCCTCGGGCGTACGCCGCGCCTTGGCTAGCTTCTGGGAACTGTCGGTTGCTGGCAAGTACATCGCTGCGTTGAAGCAGCGTGGTTGCAAGCTGCCGTTGACTGCGGTGCGCGATGAGCGCGGTCACTTCGTGGTCTTCGCAGGGTGATCACCATGACCATGACAATGGAGTTTGGTCTTATCATCCTCGGCGTTATGTACGCCGCATACTTGCTTAGCAAGTAGACCAAAGGGCTTCGGCCCTTTAGGTATGCAGGCGACTTGCCTGCGTCAACCGGAGTTCATCATGGTCACCGCCGTTCTCGTCTTCGCACTGCTTACCGCCATCCTCGAAGCACTGCTGCTTTATCGCTTCTGTTCACTCAAGACATTGAACAGCAAGTCGATGCCGTGGATTGTTCACTTCATCGTGGTCGGTATCAACCTTGCCATTCACTGGGGCACCATCGTTGGCACCATGACAGCAATCACCGCTGCATTGGTCTCGTTCGCCGTGTACCCAGCCGTGATCTGGCTCAAGACATTTGTCGTGACATACAGAACACGCCAACCGCTTTAGACATGCCGTTGGGATTTATGACAAATGTTGCTGTACCGAAATTCGGGGTGTTTTCAACTTAGTTTCTGACAGACATACACATATGTCTATAACCCTCAAAACATGCCCTTTAGACCATTTCTTATTGTCTATAGTATGTTAGCTATTAAATATCAGTACATTGGTACAAATAAGCTAAAACCCTTGCCACATGGCGGTTTCAGCTGTCCCGATTCTGTACCGAACGTGTCCCAAACCCACGTTTTTGTACCGATATTTTCTCTGTTTTTGATTCTCCACGGATTAAAGTTATCCACAGGGTTATCCACAGCCTGTGGATAACTCATTTGGCATGAGCTTTGTACCGAAATTTCGGTACAGTTTTTTACCCACTTATCATGCACTTCAACGCCCTCCAAAATCCGTGGAGATTCTTATCAGCCTCGCTCCGCTCGGCTGAAAACCTTGTTTTTGTGTGGCGCAGAGAATGTTCTCGGCCCTTTAGGCATGCAGGCGATCTGCCCTGTATCCTTCAAGGAGTCAAATATGTCCCTCGCTCAAATCTCCATGCACTACATCCGTCACGACATCACATATCGCACTGCGCTGTCGTACATGACACTCATTGGTCTCATGGAGCGTGAAGCTCGCCATCTACTTCAACAACTGGATGGTTGCGAAGACTAACACCACTGGGTCGACTTTATGTCGGCCCTTTAGGCATGCAGGAGATTACCTGCATAACCTTCTAAGGAGCATCAAATGAACGTCATCTCTAACTTCAATTCGACCAACACCATCATTGCGGCTGCTATTGCAAAACTGATGGAAGTTCAACACACCTCGCCGAG
>ERZ1034365.1926-NODE-1926-length-10081-cov-3.143743_pt1 | contig 10081 bp, 9 predicted proteins | sample MGYA00520615_ERZ1034365 | MGnify/ENA primary metagenome ERZ1034365 (study PRJEB33736, sample SAMEA104284505) | Azolla filiculoides | biome: Urban; feature: Water surface; material: Ditch water | place: Netherlands | collected 2015-10-28 | depth 0-0.1 m ...
TGCTGATTTTTCTTTGCCAAGCACCTTGCCCCTTAGCGTCCCCTCAGAATGGGTGCGACGCCGTCCTGACGTGCGGGCATCCGAAGCCTTGCTTCAAACGGCAAGTGCCCAATACGGGGTCGCTATTGCAAAGTTATATCCGCAACTGACACTAACCGCCAACCTGGGTTCGCAAGCTTTAACAACGGCCAGCTTGTTCGGCGCAGGCTCCTTGATCTGGAGTCTGGGCGGCCAACTGGTGCAACCCCTGTTCAACCCCGGACTGCGAGCCAACACCAAGGCCCTTGAGGCGGGTCTGGATGCCGCAAAGGCCAACTATCAGCAAACTGTGCTGCAGTCGCTGCGCAACGTGGCCGATGTACTTCGCACGATTGAAAGCGACGCGCTGGTGCAGCAGTCTCTGGAAAGCGCCAATGCGACGGCAATAAAAGCACTCAAACTGGTTGAACGGCAATATGCATTGGGTTCTGCAAGTTATTTGCAGTTACTTTTGTCGCAACAACAAGCTCAGCAAGCCCATATAAATACTTTGGAAGTACGAGCACGACGGCTATCGAATACGGTCACGCTCTACCAAGCCATGGGTGGCGGTGCATTGTCATCCTCCTAAATGAAGCATTGGTGTGTTGGCGCCGATTGAATCTTGACCATCCTGCAACGAACTGCAGTCAACGGGTATGTTGATGGTCCTTGGCTGCCGAGATGACCGTTCACAAGAAAAGGGTACTCTTTGGCGGACTGCAGCTTTCTACTGACGGAACTCAATTTTCAGGAATGTTGGTCAACCAGTACGTTGACGGCTCACAGCCCTTCTTAACCGTCAACCTCGCCGCCTACCGCTTTTCAAAAACGAACGACGGGAACGGCTCTTCCGCAATCTCAGTTGGCCGCGTAAGCTGCTTTCCACCGAACCCAATTTTTCAAGATTCAAAACGCAGACTGGTTAGTAATTTTTCTTCTCTAAAGCTGTCATAGCCAGACCCTGATTTCCCGGCAACAGACATTCGCCGGCGATTGAGAATTTTTCATTTTCGCAACCTCGGTTTTTCTCGTCGGACATTCACTGGCAAAAATCATCTTTTCCTTCTGGCGGTCGACGGTGCCGCGCTTTCGTGGATGCGCGGCGCAAGGAGGTAGGCATCGTGACCCAGTGCGACATGGTGGCTGCACTCTACAAACGCGTCGCCGTGTCCGAGGCTACGCCGCGTCTCTGAGGCTGCGCAGCTAGGCCGGCAGTCCCGGCGCGGCCCGGCGGGAGACCGGCATCTGAACCGTCGTTTCCTCAGGCGCAATCAGATCGGCCAAGGTCACGCCGTCCAGCACCGCGAGGTAGCTGATGGTGGCCTGGTGCAGCACGCTCTTGAGCCGGCAGCGCGGACTCAGGCAGCATTGGTTGCTATCGGGCTCGAAGCACTCCACCATGGCGAAGTCGGTCTCGGTTTTGCGCACCACCGCGCCCACGTTGATGTCTTTGGCCGGTCTGGAAAGGCGCATGCCGCCGCCGCGACCGCGCGTGGTTTCCAGCAAACCCTGGGCGCCGAGTTGGTGCACGATCTTGGTCAGGTGGCTGCGCGAGATGGCGTGGCCCTCAGCAATCTCGGTAATGGTCACCAATTGGTCCCGCATCTGGCAGGCCGCGCAGTACATCAGCACACGCAAGGTGTAGTCGGTCCATTGGGTCAGGCGCATGGGTTTGGTGACAGCCAGTTTAAAGATTGGTTTTGCATGAATTTTATCCAATACAATACATTCATTCTAAATGTATCTTTAAAGGATTGAATGCCATGAACGCCCGTCTGCAATCTACCCAAGCCCCGTCTTTTGAACTGGATGCGGAACAATCGCTGGGCCAGATCGCGGTCGAGCTGCCCGGTGCCACCGCCGTCTTCCGGCGCCTGAAGCTGGACTTTTGTTGCGGCGGCCAGGTCAGCCTGCGCCAGTCTGCGCAGGACAAAGGCCTGGACCTGCAGCCGCTGCTCGCCGAACTGGGCGCGCTGCAACGCGAAGGGCAGGTGGACTTGGCCGGCGACCCCGCCAGCCTGATCGCCTACATTCTGGAGCGCTACCACGCGGTGCACCGCGCACAGTTGCCCGAACTGCTGCGCATGGCCCGCCGCGTGGAAGCCGTACACCGCGATAACCCGCACGTGCCCGCCGGTCTGGCGGACTTGCTGGAAACCATGGAGCAGGAACTGCTGGAGCACATGGACAAGGAGGAACAGATCCTGTTTCCGGCACTGCAGTCCGCAGAGCAGTATGTTGTCGATCAACCCATTGCCATGATGCGCTCCGAACATCTAGGCCACGCAGACCTGCTGGCGAGTCTGTCCGAACTCACCCAAGGCGCGACACCGCCCCCCGGTGCCTGCAACACCTGGCGCGCGCTGTATGCTGGCGTCGCCCAGTTGACCGACGACCTGCTGGCCCACATCCACCTGGAAAACAATGTGCTGTTCGCCGGCTTTGACCAGCCGGTGGTTGCCAAATCGCCCTGCTGCGGTAGTTGTGGCGGCTAAATAGCCCGTCGCTCCACCGCAGAAAGCCTGACCCATGGCCACCTTGATCTCGATTGCAGAAAAGCCGCGCCCCACGCAAAGCCCCCGGTTCGCCCTGTGGGAACTGGGCTTCCGGCCCTTTTACATGCTCGCCAGTGCCTTTGCGGCCCTGTCGATTGCCCTGTGGGGCTTGCAGTTCTCCGGTCTGCTGACGCACGCCTATTTGCAGGGTCCGCTGTGGCATGCGCATGAAATGCTGTTCGGCTTTGCGCTGGCGGTGGTGGTGGGCTTTCTGTTCACAGCAGGGCGCAACTGGTCGGGCCAGGCCACGCCTACCGGCGCCTGGCTGATGGCGCTGGCCGGACTCTGGCTGGCCGGGCGCATTCTGGTGCTCACGCCCTGGGGCTGGGCGGCAGCGGTGGTGAACACCGCCTTTCCCCTGTCGGCCGCGATTGCGTTGGGCATCCCCTTCTACAAGGCGCGCAACACCCGCAACTACTTCTTCGTCGGCCTGTTGGCACTGATGGGCTTGGCCGAACTGGCGGTGCACTTGAGTGCCTTGGGCGTGTTGCAGGTGCCGGGCTGGGCCGGCATTGGCCTAGGGCTGGACGTGATGCTGTTTGTCATGGCCGTGATGGCTGGGCGCGTCACGCCCATGTTCACCAACAACGGTGTGCCTGGCGCCAAGGCCACGCGCCAGCCACAACTCGAAAAGCTGGCCCTGGGCCTGGTGCTGGCGCTGCTGCTGGCCGACCTGCTGCAACTCAGCGGCACCGCACTGGCGCTGTTGACCCTGTCAGCCGCGCTGGCCCACCTGGCACGCTGGTATCTATGGCAACCCTGGAAGACGCTGCGTGTGCCCCTGGTCTGGGTGCTGCACATGGCCTACCTCTGGATTCCGGTGCACCTGCTGCTGCGCGCCCTGGCCGCCATGGCCTGGGTGCCCGGCTCGGCCGCCACCCACGCACTCACCGCAGGTGCGATCGGCTGCATGGTCATCGGCATGATGACGCGCACGGCCCTTGGTCATACCGGGCGTCTGCTGCGCGCGGGACCGACCGAGCTGGCCTGCTACACCCTGATCGGCAGCGCCGCACTGGTGCGGGTGTTTTTGCCACTGCTGGCCCCGGGTCTGACCTATCATGCGGTCACAACAGCGTCGCTATTGTGGTCCTGCGGTTTTGGCTGGTATGCCATTCGGTTTTGGCCCATCCTGAGCAGAGCACGTCCGGACGGACACCCCGGATAGTTTGGGGTTGCGGTAGTGCCCGGCTGTTTCACTCAGGGGGCTAAAGCCATGGAATCCGATTTGCCCGACGGCGACGTCAGCAAGCTTTACGACGCGCGCCTGCGACCCTGCTGGCGGCTGACCATGTAGTTGAAGGAGGGCATGGTGCTGGCCAAACCGGTGTCGGCCTCCTCCGGTGGTTATGCCACCATGTCACTCAGCGCCGGTGGCATCCTGGCCGAAGAGATCATTGCGCAACTGGTGGTCAAGGGTATTGAGTGCGTGGCGGTGGTCAACACCGATCCGCTGATCAAGGCCGACTACGCGCGGGCGGAACAAGTCTATGAGGAGCGGCTGCACCTGATCTTCGGGGCCGAACCCAATGCGCACTGCCAGGCCCTGCTCGACGCCATGCTGATGCGCGGACCCATGCCATGCTGAACAGCAGCACACTCGCAGCCGAAGTCGGCAAATTGGCCAAAAGCCTGCCGCCTTTTCCGGCCATCGTCGTCCAGCTGCTCGACATGCTGCGCGATGAATCCGCCAGCTTCGATGTGCTGGCGCACATGGCCCGCAACGACCCGGTGATTTCCGCCAACATCCTGGCCCATGCCAACCATGTGCGGCGCCTGCATGCGCAGTCGGATCTGACCGATGCCATGGTGGCCGCCTCCATCATCGGCATCAACCGCGTGCGCCGCATTGTGGTGTCCACCGGCATGAACCGATTTGTCTCCGCCGTGCCCGGGGGGCCGTTTCTGTTTCACCATTCACTGGCCGTGGCGATTGCCGCGCAGGAGTTGGCTGAGCTCAACGGCCAGTCCCAGGACCTGGCCTACATCGCCGGCATGCTGCACGATGTGGGCCAGCTGTGTCTGCACATGTTGGATGAACACGCATTCGAGAAAGTCTATATTGACGCGATTGCCGACGGCAAACTGGTGGAGCGCGAAGCCGCCGTGTTCGGCGCCGACCACTGCCAGATCGGCGCACATCTGGCGCGCCACTGGAATCTGCCCGAAGAAATCTATTCCGCCATCCTCAACCACCACGACGAAGAAACCGTGACCTGCCCGTTGCAGGCCGGCATCTACCTGTCTGAAACCATCGTACGGGCGCTGGACATTCCGCAGTCGCCCAAAAACCGCGTCACCACACTCAATAGCCACGCGGTGGCCGAACTCGAGGTGGATTGGGGCAGCGCGGACATGACGGATCTGTACGAACGCTGCGTCACCCGCTACCGCCATGCCACACAACACTAGCCTGCGCGCGACAGCATCCAGGGCTATTACTATTTCAGACCGCTGGCACTGCTAACAAACAGTCTGCCGTTTCAGTGGGTGTCGTAGTCGGCCAGGCGCTGCACATCCAGAATGCGGATGTCGCGCTTGTCCATTGCAATCAGTCCCTTGGATTCGAGCTCATGCAGCACGCGTGACAGGTACTCGGGCGTGAGCGACAGGCGCGAGGCAATGGTGGCCTTGCTCACCGGCAGGGACACCGTGACCTCACCGGCGCCGGTGGAATTTTCATCCAGCACATCACGCAGCAGATAACCGATCAGGCGCTGCAGCCCGCTTTGCAGGGCGTAACCCTCTACGTCACGCACCAGCCCGTGCAGGCGGCGCGAAATGCCGGCCAGCATGTGCATTGCAAAGCCGGGGTCGCGCGTGATTTCGCGGCATACCGCATCCTTGCTGACGCGGATCAGCAGCGTGTCGGTGAGGGACTGCGCATTCAGGATGTAGGTCTTGTCCAGAAACATAAGGGCCTCGGCAAAGCTCTGGCCCGCACTCACCAGTTCGATGACTTTTTCCTGGCCCGTGGGGGATGCCACATACAGCCGCACCTGGCCGGTGACCACCACGTGAAAGGCCTCGCAGGGCTCGCCCGTGGAAAACACCATGTCGCCGCGCGTCATGCGTTGCAGCTGGCAACCGGAAGCCAGGCGCTCGCGCTCTTCCCTGGAAAGTGCGCTGAATAGCGGCAGGGTGGCGAGGTAGCGTGCTACATCGAATTTTCCGAGTTCCATGGACATAGTTAAAAGCGGATCTGGCTGCTGCTGTCCAGTGATTGAGATGCCCGCCTGCCGCATTTTAGGCGCAACACCCTGGCTGCAGGGCAATTAAGGCGCGCACCTATTTCGCCATGGTGGCCCAGGTCTGGGTCAGCCGGCCGGCCAGTTCCTGCGGCTTGCGCACCAGGGCGTAGCCATCGTGCCCGAACAGCAAGGGCAGGTAGTCGTGCGCCTTCTCGTCAATCGTCACGCAGAACGGGCTCAAGCCTGCGGCCTTGGCCTCGTGCACGGCGTGGCGCGTGTCTTCCAGCCCGTAGCGGCCCTCGTACTGGTCCAGGTCGTTGGGCTTGCCGTCGGTCAGCAGCAGCAGCAAGCGCTTGCGTTCGGGCCTGGCGCCGAGTTGCAGCGTGGCGTGGCGGATGGCTGCGCCCATGCGGGTGTAGAAACCCGGGCGCACGGCGCCCACGCGGGCGCGTGCCAGTTCGTTCCAGGGCTCGCCAAAGGCCTTGATGCTTTGCATGCGCACATGCTGGCGGCGCACCGAGCTGAAGCCCCACACGGCAAACGGGTCGCCCACGGCGTGCAGAGCCTCGCCGAAGACGAACAGCGAGTCGCGTATCACCTCGATGATCTTGCGCTCCTGAGTGGCATAGGCGTCGGTGGACAGCGACAGATCGGCCAGCAACAGGGTGCACAGGCTGCGCTCGGTGGTGGCGCGGCGCAGGTAGACCGGGGGCGATTCGCTGCGCAGGCCGCCCTGGCCCATGGCATCGGCGTTCAGGCGCACCCAGGCGTCCAGGTCGATGTCGTCACCCAGGTCCTGGCCATGCAGCAGGCCGCTGGCGGCGCGCAGCGTCTCCAGGCGGCGGCGCACGCGCCGCGCCGTGAGCTTGAGCGCGGCCGAGGGCACAAAGGGGGGGGCCGCCCTGGCCTGCAGGGTTTGAACTAGACAGTGCTCCGGCTGCAGGAGGTGGCGCCGGTAGTCCCACTCCGGCAGCTTTAGCCCCGGCCCCAGCACGGTGTCGTCCTCGCTGGCGCTGGGCAGGTCCAGATCAAAGCGCACGCGCGAGGCCAGCGTCTGGCCATCGGGCGCGACCGAGAGCTGGTTCATGTCATTGGCGGCCTTGACGGCGTTGCCATCTTCCGAATCATCGGTGCTGCGGTTCAGGCGCACCATCTCGCTCCAGGACATCAGGGCCTCCCCGCGAAACGGCAGCACCATCGCATTGCGGCTTTGCTCGTGCGCGGTCTGTTTGGTTTTGCGCCGCGTGCTGTCGCCGGGGGTGGCTGCCGGTGTGGTCTGTGCGGCGCTGCCGGCTGTGCGTGCGCCGGCCTGGCCGGCGGCGGCATCGGCCGAGAGCCAGATCCATACCGGGGCCACCTCGGTAGGGGCAATGGGTCGCATGGCTGCGGCGTCGCCCTGCAGGGCCGCCAGCACGGCGGCCTCGGCCAGCCGGGCTGCAGTACCCCTTGTGGGCAGGCCACGGCGTTGCGCCAGTTGGGCCTGCAGCAGGCGCGCGTAGCGCGTGGCAAAGCCCGGGTACTGCAGCAAGGCGCAGCGGCGTGCGTGCTGGTTGTCGGCCACCCAGTCGCCGCTGTATTCAAAGTGGGCCGCCAGCAGTGCCAGCCAGAGGTACAGGTCGCGGTTCAGCGTGCGTTCCTCAAACACCGAGAGGGCCGCAGGCAGTGCCAGCACATCGGGCTCCAGCCAGGCGGTGTCGGCCCGGGCCGGCAGGCCCGCCAGGCGTTGCAGCAGGTTTCCACGCCCGCCCGTTGCCTGTTTGGCCGCACCGGCCAGGCGCAGCGTGCTGCGGCCACCGGCGGCGCGAAACAGCAGCCCGATAGATTTCTGCACCTCGGCGAGTTGCACCTCGGCCTGGGGATGCAGCCGGTCTGCCAGACGGGTGATGGCGTGGTGCCACCATGCACCAACCAGTTCTTCCATCAGCGCCGCTCCTGCAGCTCGCGCTGGCGTTGGCGCAGGGTTTCGCGCAGGGCGCCTTCGCCCACCTTCCATTCCAGATTGGGGTGCGCGGCCATGGATGGCTGGGAGCTTTCGCAGGCGTCCAGACACTGGCCGCATTGCACGCAAGAAAACATCATGCGTTTGATGTTGCGCGGGTTCAGCCGCATCGGGCAGACGCTGTCGCAGGCGCTGCCGCGCGGCGCGTCGCAGCTGCGGCATTCGCGTGCCCGTTCGCGCGAGAAGGCCACCACCATGGCGCGCGGGTTGGCCATCCAGGCAAGGCTCTGGAACAGGCCGACGGCGCAACCGAAGCGGCAGAAGAAATGCCGTGCAAAGGCGAACTCGGCGCTGAACAGGGCGCCGCCAATCAGGATGAAGCGCGCCTGGTTGCCGGTCAGTGTGCCCTGCAGCAGACCACTCCAGATCACCGCCGGGGGCAGCAGGTAGGTCAGCAGCGTGATGGACCAGACAAAGCCCATGAGGATGCAGCTGAGGGCGAACACCGGCCACCAGCGCGCCTGCGCTGTGCGGCCTTTCAGGGGCGTGGCGCTTATCTCCCACAGGCTGAACTTGCCGCAGGCGCGGTGCAGCAGGCTGTTGAGCATTTCCACCATGGAAAAGTGCGGGCACAGCCAGCCGCAATAGAGGCGGCCGTAGCGGTAGGCGATGGTCAGGAAGCCACCGGCCAGCAACAGCGCCGGCACGATGCCGCGCAACAGCACGCTGAAGCCGGCCTGCGTGGCCGTGATCTGGCCCAGGCGCAGCGCGTCAATGCCCAGACTCCAGCGCAGGCCCAGAAACCAGAGCTGGGTTTCGTAGAGGTCAAAGCGCAAAAGGTTCAGCGCCGGGGCACTGAGGAACAGCAGGTAAAAGCCGATCTGGCTGCGTTGGCGCCAGACCTGCAGTCGGGCCGCGTGACCCGCACTATCGGTGCCGGCCAGGGCGCTGGCGGCCCTTGCGGGGTGCCGCGCAGCCGGGGCCTCAGGCGGCATCGCCAAGCGTGATGCGCACCACGTCTTCCAGCGCCTCGGCGGTGGCCAGGTCGTCTGTCAGCGCATCCACAATCGCGCAGCGGCAGGCAATGGCCAGCGGCAGGCCACCCGCCACCAGACGGCCGGCAGCCACCAGCAGGCGCGTGCTGGCGGACTCTTCCAGATCCTGCTCGGTCAGGCGGCGCAGCGATTGACCCAGTTGCACCAGCAGAGCCGCACAGGCCTGCGAGACACCGGTTTCGGTTTGAACAATGGTTTGCTCCACCTCGGCCGCGGGGTAGCCCATGGTCAGCGCCACGAAGCGCTGCCGAGTGCTGGGCTTGAGTCCCTTGAGCAGGTTCTGGTAGCCGGGGTTGTAGGAAATCACCAGCATGAATTCGGGCGGTGCCTGCAGCAGCTCGCCGGTGCGCTCGATCGGCAGCATGCGCCGGTCGTCGGCCAGCGGGTGCAGCACCACCGTGGTGTCCTTGCGCGCCTCCACCACCTCGTCGAGGTAGCAGATGGCACCGCTGCGCACCGCGCGCGCCAGCGGGCCGTCGGCCCAGACCGTGCTGTTGTTGCCAATCAGGTAGCGTCCCACCAGGTCGGCTGCGCTCAGGTCGTCATGGCAGGACACGGTGATCAGCGGGCGCCCCAGGCGCGCCGCCATGTGTTCCACAAAACGCGTCTTGCCGCAGCCGGTCGGGCCCTTGATCAGCAGCGGTAGCTGCTTCTTCCAGGCGTGTTCAAACAGCGTGCATTCTCCCGCCTGCGCGGCGTAGAAGGGAGCGGCTGCCATGGTTTTGAAATCAGACAGACTGCACCTTGCCGGTAAAGATGCCGCGCAGTTGCTCTTCATTGGAACCGGCCTTGACGAAGAAGCTGCTCAGGTAGGTGATCAGCCCGATCAGGAAGCCGACGCCGCCACCAATGCGGATCCAGTAGAAGAAGCGCAGTTGGTCCTGGGTGGTCATGAAGGACATGGCGTTTTCGGTCGGCATGCGTTGCAGCCAGACTTGCAGGATGCCGGCGCCGGTGAGGGCCAGCACCATCACACCCATGCTGATGGTCATGATCCAGAAGCTCCACATCTCGAAGTTCTGGGCACGGCGGCTATTGGCCGCCCGGCCGCGCAGAGTGGGCATGGCGTAGCTGATCATGGCCAGCACCACCATCACATACGCACCGTAGAAGGCCAGGTGGCCGTGTGCTGCGGTGATCTGCGTGCCATGGGTGTAGTAGTTGATGGGGCTGAGCGTGTGCATGAAGCCCCACAATCCGGCACCCAGAAAGCCCACCACCGAGCAGCCCACAGCCCACAGCAGGGCGGCCTGGTTGGGGTGCTCACGGCGGCGGCGTTGCACCATGTTGAAGGCAAACACCGTCATCATGAAGAAGGGG
>ERZ1034365.1927-NODE-1927-length-10078-cov-3.370163_pt1 | contig 10078 bp, 10 predicted proteins | sample MGYA00520615_ERZ1034365 | MGnify/ENA primary metagenome ERZ1034365 (study PRJEB33736, sample SAMEA104284505) | Azolla filiculoides | biome: Urban; feature: Water surface; material: Ditch water | place: Netherlands | collected 2015-10-28 | depth 0-0.1 m ...
CTGCCCGTGCCCGAAGGCTGGCGGCCTGTGAGTCAAGACGCGATGAGCCGGCAATTGTTTTCGTTTGCTTGCGCTTGGTGAGTTTGAAACTCCCAACAAAAAGCCCCGCAGTCATCACGACAGCGGGGCTTTTGTTTTGAGCGATTAGGCTTGATTAACCCGCAGCGCGCTTGGTCAAAATTTCAAACGCGGGCAAGGTCTTGCCTTCCAGCACTTCCAAGAAAGCGCCGCCGCCCGTAGAGATGTAGCCCACTTGTTTTTCAATGCCGTACTTGGCAATGGCCGCCAAAGTGTCGCCGCCACCAGCGATGCTGAACGCGCTTGAATTGGCAATGGCTTGTGCGATGGTCTTTGTGCCGTTCTCAAACGCAGCAAATTCAAACACGCCCACAGGGCCGTTCCACACAATCGTGCCGGCTTTCATCAGCTGCTCGGCCAACTTGGCTGCCGTCTCTGGACCGATGTCCAAAATCATGTCGTCGTCGGCCACGTCGGTGGCTTTCTTGACGGTGGCCACTGCGTCAGCAGCGAATGTTTTGGCGGTCACTACGTCTGTGGGGATTGGCACTTCTGCGCCGCGTGCTTTCATGATGTCGATCACCGCTTTGGCTTCGCCTACCAAATCAGGCTCGGCCAAGCTTTTACCAATCTTCAAACCTGCAGCCAGCATGAAGGTGTTGGCAATGCCGCCGCCCACGATGAGCTGGTCCACGTTGTTGGCCAAGCTCTTGAGGATGGTCAGCTTGGTGGACACCTTGCTGCCCGCCACGATAGCGGCCAATGGGCGCTTGGGGTTGGCTAGGGCCTTGGTGATGGCGTCAATCTCTGCCGCCAACAAAGGGCCTGCACAGGCCACGGGCGCGTATTGCGCGATGCCGTAGGTTGTGCCCTCAGCGCGGTGCGATGTACCAAACGCGTCGTGCACAAAGATGTCGCACAGCGCGCCCAGCTTGCGGGCCAATTCGTCGTTGTTCTTTTTCTCGCCTTTGTTCACACGGCAGTTTTCAAGCAGCACCACTTGGCCCGGCTCAACAGCAACGCCGTCCACCCAATTGGCCACCAGCGGCACATCGCGACCGAGCAACTCACCCAAACGCTTGGCCACGGGGGCCAGTGAATCTTCGGGTTTGAACTCGCCTTCGGTAGGACGACCCAAGTGAGACGTGACCATCACTGCAGCACCCGCCTTGAGCGCCATCTCGATGGCGGGCACAGAGGCGCGCACGCGGGTGTCTTCGGTGATGTTGCCTGCATCGTCTTGCGGCACGTTGAGGTCGGCGCGGATGAAAACACGTTTGCCTTTGGCTGAGCCGTTGGTGCACAAATCAGAGAAGCGAATGACGTTCATGGATATAAGCGGAAAAGTTAAAAACTACCGCTATTCTAAAAGTTCAATTAACCACGCCCCACAAACGGCATCTTGGTCGCCATCACGGTCATGAACAGCACATTGGCCGTCAACGGCAAACGGGCCATGGCCATGAAGCTGTCGACCACGCCCTGCATGTCCATGCGGGCTTCGGGCTTCACGCTGCCATCGGCCTGCAAAGCGCCAGCGGCGAACTTCTCGGTCATGTCGCTGGCCACGTTGCCAATGTCAATCTGGCCCACCGCAATGTCAAACGCACGGCCATCGAGCGCGGCCGCTTTGGTCATGCCCGTGATGGCGTGCTTGGTGGCCGTGTAGGCAATCGAGCCGGGGCGCGGCGCGTGCGCCGAAATCGACCCGTTGTTGATGATGCGACCGCCCTGTGGGCTCTGATCTTTCATCAACTTGAACGCGTGCGAGAGGCAATAAAACGCGCCATTGAAATTCACATCCACCGAACGACGCCAGTCGGCCCCCGTCAAATCACCGGGCATGGTGGCGGGCAAAAAGATGCCTGCGTTGTTGAACAGCAAATCCAAGCGGCCGTAGTTGACGCGCACCTGCTCAAACAGTTTGGCCACATCGTCCTCGTTGCTCACATCGCAGGGCACAGCCAAAGCATTGCTGACGTTTGCACCCGCAGCTTGCACCGTAGCTTGCAACGCATCGGCACGACGCCCTACCAACACCACTTTCCACCCCTCGGCCAACAACGCCAACGCGCATGCTTTGCCAATGCCAGAACTGGCACCTGTGACGATTGCTACTTGGCTCATGTGTGTCTTCCTTTTGAAAATCTGATTGTGAATGCGTGAATGAATAGGTCACTTAACCACTTTGTCATCTGGGTCTATTTTTCATTTCGCTAGGTGTAAGTCCTAGTCGTATTCGTGTTTGCTGGCGAACACTTCTACCTATAGTGCAGACCTAGGAGATATGGTTCTCCACCTACCACTTTAAGGATGCGACGATGCGAATTAAAAACGGTTTTATTGTGACTGCTGTTTCAGTGTTGTTAGGGGGCGCGAGTCTTTCTGCCCATGCCCAAAGTCAAGGCGTCAGTTCCAACGAGATTTTGATTGGCAGCATTCAAGATTTGTCAGGCCCATTGGCGGGCTTTAGCAAAATGGCCGCAGCAGGCATGCAAATGCGCGCCGACGAAATTAACGCCAAAGGCGGCATCAACGGTCGCAAGCTGAAAGTGATCGTTGAAGACTCTGCCTACAACCCAACCAAAGCCGTTCAAGTTGCCCAAAAGCTCGTCAACCAAGACAAGGTGTTTGTGGTTGCAGGCTCTATTGGTACGGTGGTTAACAACGCTGCTATGCCGGTGCAGTTTGAAAAGAATGTGATGAACTTTGCGCCGCTCACAGGGGCGCGCGACATGTTTGAGCCAGTCAACAAATTGAAGTTTGCAATTTTGGATGACTACTATGGCTCGATGAAAGAGCATGCACCCGTGCTCTTCAAGAAAGTCAATGCCAAAAAGGCCTGCATCTTGCATCAAGACGACGAGTTTGGTTTGGAGGTTGCACGTGGCGTGACTGACGGACTCAAATCCATCAACGTGCCCATCAGTGAGACAACGACGTACAAGCGTGGCGCAACAGACTTTTCCTCACAGATCGTGAAGCTTAAAAACGCCAACTGCGACTTCGTCGGCATGGGCACACTGATTCGCGAGACACCCGGCGCCATCGCTGAAGCACGTAAAACTGGCTTCAACCCAACATTCATGGGTTCGATTGGTGCATACACAGAACTCGTCCCCATGTTGGGCAAAGAGGCTGTGAACGGTTTCTACGCTGTGTATTCAGCAGGCATTCCTTATGCTGATTCAAGCAATGAAAACGTCCGCACTTGGGCTGCCAACTACAAGACCAAATACGGTTCGGACCCACAACTGTTTTCACTCTACGGGTATTGGATCATCGAGTTGCTCAGCAGAGGCATGGACAAAGCCGGCGCCAATTTGACAACCGAGACGTTGGTGAAAGCACTTGAAACGATGGGCCCACAAACCAACAACTTGGGCGTGCCGACGGTTCAATTCTCAGACAAGAACCATCTCGGCTCTAGCTTCTCTGCGATTGCACAAATCCAAAATGGCCGTTGGGTTGAAGTGAAGTAATTCACCGCTACCTTGGTTGGCTAGGAGCCCTTTATGAGGGCTCCTAGCTAAAGCTACGTTTTATTTTTATGAATGAGCGCCATGTTGCAACTGGTTTTTGGTGGCATTTCTCAGGGCTGTATTTACGGTCTTATCGCTCTAGGCTTTGTGCTGATTTACAAAGCGACTGAAACAATCAGCTTTGCGCAAGGAGAGCTCATGATGGTGGGGGCATTTGGCGCCCTGCTGTTAACAAAGTTTCTTGGCTTTTCTTATGGCTTTGCCGTTCTAACCGCAGTTGTGGCGCTGGCCCTGATTGGGCTGATGCTCGAGCGCATGGTCATACGCCCCGTTCTGGGCCAAACCTCTCTAGCCATTGTCTTGATCACCCTTGGCCTTGGCTATGTGGCTCGGGGGTTAATCGCCATGGCGCCCGATATCGGAACTGAAACACACACATTGGAAGTGCCCTATGCGGGCAAGGTCCTTGATGTGGGAGGCGCTGTCATTTCGTATGACCATCTGATTGTCATTGGCGCAACGGTCCTTGTGAGCCTGTTCTTGTATTTGATGTTTCGCTTCAGCAAAGTTGGCATCGCAATGCGAGCAACTTCGCAAAATCAGCTGGCCGCGCATTACATGGGCATTCCTGTGAAACGCATCAATGGTTTGGTCTGGAGTATGGCGGCAGCCCTTGCATGTCTCGCCGGCATTTTGCTTGCGCCCATCACGTTCATCCACGTCAACATGGGCTTCATCGGTCTCAAAGCTTTGCCTGCAGCGGTGGTGGGTGGGTTTACCAGTTTGCCTGGCGCCATCTTGGGCGGCATCATCATTGGCTTGGTAGAAGCCTTTTCTGGCTTTTATCTGCCAGAAGGATTTAAAGAGGTCTCCGCTTACGTTGTGATGCTGCTAGTTTTGCTTCTGTATCCCGAAGGATTGTTGGGCGAACGCACGCGCAAGAAAGTCTAAGCATGAGATTCATTTTTAAAACCAGCTACGCCCAAGACATCAATGTCGTTAAGCACGAGGGCCAGGCTTTTTGGTACGGCTTGTTGCTGTTGAGTTTGGTTTTGTGCCCGCTCGTCGTGAGCGAGTTTTGGATGGCACAAATCAACATCATCCTGATTTATTCATTGGTTGGCTTCGGCACCATGATCCTCCTTGGCTACACAGGGCAGCTGTCATTTGGCCATGCTGCTTTTTTTGGATTGGGTGCATTTGTTCAAGCCTTCTTCACCAATCAAGGATGGCCATTTTTTGCGGCGCTGAGTTTGTCCATTCTGGTGAATGTCATTCTTGGCGCCTTGATTGCCTTGCCTGCGCTGAGAGTGAAGGGGATTTTTCTAGGCGTTGCCACACTGGCACTTGGACTCATTGTTGAGGAAGTGTTCGTCAAGTGGGAGTCGTTTACCAATGGCACGTCGGGTCTGGCTGTTAAGCCAGCGCAAATATTTGGAATTGTGTTCAACACACAAATCTCATTTTTCTATCTAGTCCTTGGTGTCGTGGTAGCGGCAACCTTGTTGACTATAAATTTATTACGTAGCGCAACAGGGCGTGCATTCATTGCCATTCGCGATTCCGAAATATCTGCACAGAGCATGGGCATCCATGTGGGGCGCTACAAGATCATTGCATTCATGCTTTCCGCTGGATTTACTGGCGTAGGTGGCGCGATGTACGCGCATTACCTGCGATTCATCTCGCCTGAAAACTTCAATCTATTCTTGTCTCTGGATTTTGTGTTGATGGTCATCATTGGTGGCCTGGCCAGTATCCATGGCATTTTCTTTGGGGCAATTTTCATCATCATCATGCCGCCTCTGATTGCCAACCTGAAAGACTTGCTGCCGGTATTTATGGCCAACGCAGCCGGTTTGCAAAACGTCATCTACGGCATCATCCTGATTTGCTTTGTTCTGTTTGAACCTATGGGCTTGTATGGGCGCTGGGTCAAAGTTCGAACCTATTTCCAAATCTTTCCCTTTTATCGCGATGGCATGTTTAAGCGACAAAAGTCATTCCAAAAATCTGATCGTCTGAAGTGAGCCATCTATGACGCAGACATTGTTAAAGGTTAAAGACATCACCCGACGATTCGGCGGCCTAGTGGCTGTTGACCAGGTGAGCTTTGATGTTGTTCAGGGTGAGGTACTCACCATCATCGGCCCCAATGGTGCAGGCAAGTCGACGTTATTCAACGTGATCAGTCGCATCTATCCGCAAAGCAGCGGGCAGCTATTTTTTGAGGGCGTTGATCTCGGTGAAACGCCCCCACACAAAATTGCAAATCTGGGCATTGCGCGCACCTTTCAAAACATTGAATTGTTTGAACATGCGACCGTTTTGCAAAACTTGCTCATTGGTCATCACAGCTTGAATCGCACCAGCCTGCTGAGCAATCTCTTGTTCCTGAAAACGACCCGTGAAGAAGAGCTTGCATCGCGTGCGCGAATCGAAGAGGTGATCGACTTTCTTGGCTTGCAAAAATACCGAGATAGCTTTGTCTCGGGCCTGCCCTACGGCATCCGAAAAGTTGTTGAGTTGGGACGTGCGCTCAGCATGAACCCAAAGCTGTTGCTGCTTGATGAACCTTCATCTGGATTGAACCCCGAAGAACCCGAAGAGATGGCGTTTTGGATCAAGGACTTGGTGAATGACTTAGGCATCACCGTTGTCATGGTCGAGCACGACATGTCATTGGTGTCTCGCGTCTCCAACCGTGTGGTTGCCATGAACCAAGGGCAAGTCATCGCGATTGGCACATCGGCCGAGGTGCAAAGCCACCCTGAAGTGATCAAGGCATACATTGGTGCAGAAGATGAGGATGGACATGACTGATATGCCAACGACCATGCCTAAAACAGCGGCATCGACCGCTTCAGACTCAAGTTCTGCACTTCTGAGACTGACCAATATTGAGAGCGCCTACGGCCCCATCAAAGCGATTCGCGGGGTGAGCCTCGAAGTTAAGAAAGGTCAAATCGTCACACTGCTCGGCTCAAACGGCGCTGGTAAAACGACCTTGTTGAAAACCATCTCTGGCATTTTGGATCCAGTCAGAGGTACGGTCGAATTTGCCAATGAAGACATCACTGGCGTGGAGTCTTCAGACCTCGTCAAAAAAGGGCTCAGCCATGTGCCTGAGGGACGAGAAGTGTTCCCGTTGCTCACGGTCTATGAAAACCTGATGATGGGCGCTTACACAAGGAACGATCGCGATGGCGTTGAACGCGATTTAGAGCAGGCTTATCGGTATTTCCCTATTTTGAAAGAGCGTGAAACCCAACCTGCTGGCCTACTGTCTGGCGGGCAGCAACAAATGTTGGCGATTGCGAGAGCCTTGCTGGCAAACCCACAAATGATTTTGATGGACGAGCCCAGTCTTGGCTTAAGTCCTAAATTGACCAAAGAAATTTTCGACATCATTCGAATGATCAATCGAGACAGCGGTAGGTCCATCCTCTTGGTTGAACAGAATGCTCGGATTGCGCTCCAAACCGCAGACTTCGGATACATCATGGAGAACGGTCGAATCGTGATGCAAGACACTTGCGCGCGTTTGATGGAAAAAGACGACATCCAAGAGTTTTACCTCGGCATCAAGCAAGAAGGCGTTCGCACGGAACGCCGATGGAAAAAGAAGAAGACTTGGCGCTGATTTTTGTTTAACTCTATGAACCACCTATTCACGACTTATCTGAAACGGGAGAGCTTTGATGCGTTACCTCTGGCAAATTGACGCTGAATTTGCTCGCGCAGAAAAACACACGGCTCCGCCCTTGGCAGGCGACACAGTTCAGGCCCTGTTTTGGAACGCGGTCGCGGCACGAAAAAACGATGTGTGGTTGCGCCAAAAAGAGTTGGGCATTTGGCACGCGTGGACATGGCATGAAACGGGTGAAATCGTCAAAGAAATAGCCATGGGTTTGCATGCCCTTGGCATGCAAGTTCAAGATCGCGTTTCGATTTTGGCCAACACACGGGCTGAATGGCTTTGGGCTGATTTAGCCATCCTCAGTTTGGGCGGCACTTCAGCCGGCATTTACCCCACTGATGCTGCATCACAGGTGCACTACATCCTGAGCGATAGCGAAAGTCGCTTTTTGTTTGTTGAAGACGAAGAACAGCTCGACAAAGTACTCGAGGTCTTACCCGACCTCCCGCACCTGATCAAAATCATCGTGTTGGATGACAAAGGCCTGCGCCATTTTGAGCACCCACAAGTTTTGTCGCTTGAAGCGTTACGACAACTGGGTGCAAAAGCCATGGCGCGCGACCCCCTTTGCCTCGACACCATCAGAGAAGCATCATCGCCAGAGCACTTGGCAATTTTGGTCTACACATCGGGTACGACTGGCAAGCCAAAAGGCGCAATGCACCACCATGCGGGCTTGGTGTACGCCATTCGTGGGCACACACAGATCATTGCGCAAACACCGCAAGATGAGCGCATGTGCTTTTTGCCGCTGTGCCATATTGCCGAACGCGTGGGCGGCGCATTCGTCTGCATGTACACAGGAACAAAGATTAACTTTGTTGAAAACCCTGAAACTGTTCCAGAGAATATTCGCGAGATTTCACCCACCATCATTCTGGCCGTTCCTCGGGTGTGGGAAAAGTTTCAGTCGGGTGTGTACTTGTCGCTGAAAGAATCGACAAAGTTCGAGCAGCTCATGTTTCACTGGGCCATCGAACTCGGCACAAATATCGCAGACCAGTTTCTGGATGGACGCCCCATTGCGCTTCACCAACGTCTGGCCTATCGCGTGGCGCAGTGGCTTGTACTAGCCAATGTCCGTAAATCGATTGGCATTGATAAGGCGCGCTTTTTACTGAGCGGGGCAGCACCTATTTCGCCAAAAATCCTGCGTTGGTTCTTTGCACTAGGCGTGCCCATGTTTGAAATTTGGGGCATGACCGAAACATGTGGCGGGTCGTGTGCCAACTACCCTGGCTTTATCAAAATTGGCTCTATTGGCGTGCCTTCACCTCACAATGAAATGAAGCTTGATCCTGAGACTGGTGAAATCCTGATCAGAGGGCCAAATATTTTTTCTGGCTACCTCAATCTGCCTGAAAAAACCAAGGAGGTCTTTGATTCTGAAGGTTGGATGCACACGGGTGACGTGGGAACCATGGATGCGCAAGGCTTCTTCTCCATCACAGACCGGATGAAAGACATCATCATCACGGCAGGCGGAAAGAACATCACGCCCAGTGAACTTGAAAACGAGTTGAAAGCTTCACCCTACATCACGGATGCCGTCATTGTGGGCGACCGCCTGCCTTATCTCACGGCCATCATCATGGTGGACCATGACAACGTCGAGCAATACGCACAGTCTCACGACATTGGCTTTACCAACTACGAGAGCCTGACGCAAGCCGCAGAAATTACTGAACTCATTCAATCTGAAGTCGATCAGGTGAATCAAAAATTTGCGCGTGTTGAGCAAATCAAAAAGTTCTTTTTGTTGAGTAAAAAACTAAGCCCAGAGGACGAAGAAGTCACGCCGACCATGAAGCTCAAGAGAAAACTGGTCATTGAGAAATACTCAGACTTGATCCAAAAAATGTATTCTGAAAGTGCATGAAGCATCGGCTGAATCTCTTGCTACAGTCGTGTCTATGAGCACATTCAACAAAGTCATCCTCTTCACCGACACCGACGGCTTCGCGCGTTTCCGCGAAGAAACGGTGGAACTCACCGAAGGCAAACCACAAGCGCGTTTGTCGCCCCTCATGCCCAGCGGCGGCATGCAGCTGCGCCGCAGCCCTGTGGGGTTTCGCAGCGACTTTCATTGCACCGACAACCCGCAGTGGTTGTTTGTGTTGGAAGGTCAGATGGAAATCTTTTTGCAAGACGGCACGTCGCGCGTCTTCGGCCCAGGCGAGCACTTTTACTCAGCCGATGTGTTGCCCGCAGGCGCTACGTTTGACGCCAAGGTGCACGGCCACTGGAGCCGCCAAGTGGGGCCAGACGAACTCGTCACACTGTTTGTGCGCGGCTAATTACCAGCCAAGCCCCAAGTGCAAGGGCAAGTAAACGCCCATGCCAAACACGATGGTGAGCAACACATTGCGCTTGGCAAAGTACACCGCCACACCCACTGCTGCCGCAAAGATGCGGGCGTCTTGCCAAGTGGCAATCAGCTCGCCTTGGGTCATCACAATTTCGGGCACAACCACGGCTGACAGTGCAGCGATGGGCGCGTATTGCAGGCCGCGCTGCGCCCAGTGGGGCAAGTGCCATTCGCGGTTGCTCAAAAAGAAGAAGCTGCGCGACACAGCCGTGATCACCGCCAAGCCCGCGATGACCAGCAGCGTCCACACATCGGTGATGTTGGCTTCGATACCGCTCATGCGTCGCTCGCTTTCAAAGCTTTGAGTTGTTCAGCCATCAAACACGCCACCACGGCAACCGCGATGGCCAACACGATGTTGAGCTTCAAAGGCAAGGCATACGACAGCACCGCCACCGCACCCGCCACGATGGCCGACAACACGCGCAAGCGCGAGCTGGCCAACGAGCACTGAATGGCCAGCAAACACAAGATGCCGGCAAAGCCCAAACCCCACGCGGGTGGAATGGC
>ERZ1034365.1928-NODE-1928-length-10066-cov-3.397938_pt1 | contig 10066 bp, 7 predicted proteins | sample MGYA00520615_ERZ1034365 | MGnify/ENA primary metagenome ERZ1034365 (study PRJEB33736, sample SAMEA104284505) | Azolla filiculoides | biome: Urban; feature: Water surface; material: Ditch water | place: Netherlands | collected 2015-10-28 | depth 0-0.1 m ...
CCGATGTCATGGCTGCCGCGCAGCGGGCCAGCATCGTAAAAATTGCATTTCTGACCGAATCGGCGCGCTAGACGCCGCAGTTTCTAATGGCCCAACAGAGGGCGAATTCATTGGGGTAAAAAATGGATAAGCGAATATTTAGACTGAACGGTGTTTCTCTGGCAGTCTTGGCGGCCCTATCGCAGCTTCCGGCAGCCCATGCCGTCGAGCAAGAGAGCGACAAGCAACTCGGCGAAATGGTGGTCAAGAGCGTCAAGTCAGCGGTTCCAGCGAATCTGCCGTCGACGACGGAAGGGGTGAGCGCCAAGCGAGTGGAGGAAACCTCAAACACTGTAACAGCGGCCGAAACCATTCAATACCTGCCGAGCGTGCATGTGCGTCAGCGTTATATCGGCGATCGCAACGCAATCGTGCAGATGCGGACCAATACAGCGGTGTCGAGTGCCCAGACCATGGTGTTTGCCGACGGACTGTTGCTTTCCAACTTCACCAACAACAGTTTTTCGACGCCACCGCGCTGGGGCATGGTTTCACCAGAGGAAATCGAGCGCGTCGACGTGATCTACGGGCCGTTCTCGGCGCTCTACCCTGGCAACTCCATGAGCGGCGTAGTGATGATGACGACACGCATGCCAGAGAAATTCGAAGCCCACGCCAAAATCGATGTTTTTGGCGAGCGTTTCAGGCTATACGGCACCGATCAACGTTTTGATGGACATCATGCCAGTGCTTCGGTAGGCGGGCGAAGTGGCGACTGGTCCTTCTGGCTCAGTGGCGACCATCTCGACAACGAGAGTCACCCGATGACCTTCGGCAACGCTATCCGCAAAACCACTGCCGGTGCCGCAGGGGTCGGGACGTATACCGTGGTAGACAGTTCCCGTCTGTACCGCGACATCGATACTACCGGCGCACCGCGTATCCTCACCAGTTCGCTCGGTATTGAGCACACCATTCAGGATATTGGCAAGATCAAGCTTGCCTACGACATCACACCGACCGTGCGTGCCACGTACACTGCCGGAATCTGGCAGAACGAATCGAATACCCGTGTGGACAGCTACTTGCGCGATGCCGCAGGGAATACGGTCTATAACGCCGGGTCGTCGATGAGCAATCCGCTCAAGTACGTGCGGATCGACGGGCTTGATTACACCGTATCCTCCGCTGTGCCAAGCCGCAGCGAAAGTGAACACTGGATGCAGGGATTCACGGTCAAGTCCGATACACGGGGTGAATGGGACTGGGAGGCGACGCTCAGTGGCTACGACCAGAGGAAGGACGTTAGCCGTACCGCGACTCCGACCAACGGTTTCGACAACGCGCTGGGCACGATCCGGCCGGGCGGGCAGATTACGCTCAATGACGGCACCGGCTGGCAGACGCTCGATCTGCGCGGTGAGTGGCGACCAGGAGGAAACCGCCAGAGCGAGCATCAATTAAGTTTCGGCTATCACTACGACCGTTACACTCTGATTTCGGACACCTACACCATCGCCAGCGACTGGCTGTATGGCGCGCCGGGGACGCTCAGTACCAACTCGCGCGGCAAAACCGAAACGCAGGGACTTTACCTGCAGGATGCCTGGCGCTTCGCGCCGGACTGGAGTCTGGTTGTCGGCGGACGCTGGGAACGCTGGGATGCCTTCCAGGGAAGTAACTACAACAGCGCCAATACCGGCTTGAATCCGAAGAATTTGGTTTACACAGACCGTTCAGACACTGCCTTTTCGCCCAAGGTCATGGTCTCCTTGCAGGCGAACAGCGACTGGACGCTGCGCGCGGCTTTTGGCAAGGCTTACCGCTTCCCGACTGTGTCTGAAATGTTCCAGACCTACACGGGGCCAAACAACATCAAGACTAACGACCCAAACCTGAAACCGGAGCAGGTCCGGTCGACCGAGCTGGCAGCAGAGCGGGGCTTGCCGGGTGGCGGGCTGTGGCGTACCTCGTTGTTTTGGGAAGAGAAGCGCGATGGCCTGATTTCGCAGACCGATACCGTAAGCGTGCCGGGGACGTCGATTTCGAGCATCCAGAACGTCGACCAGATCCGCACCCAGGGCATCGAGACGGCGCTGCAGGTCAATGATCTGCTGATCAACGGCTTCGACCTTTCCGGCAGCGTGACCTATACCAACTCTATCATCCAGCGCAATCAGCGCAATCCGTCCGTGGTTGGGCGTGAACAGCCGCGCATTCCGGACTGGCGGGCGACGCTGGTCGGTGTTTATCACGCCTCCGATGCATTGTCGTTGAGCCTGGCGATGCGTTATAGCGGCCGGCAGTGGGCTTCGCTCAGCTACACCGACATCAATCCGAATGTCTATGGCAATCCCGGTGTCAGTTCCTATCTGGTGTTCGATGCCAAGGTGCTGTATCGCGTCGCCAAACAGTGGACGGCATCGGTAGGAATCAACAACATTGGTGACTACAAGTACTATGTCCAACCGAATCCCTATCCGCAACGCACCTTCTTCGCCAGTCTGAAATTCGATATCTGAGTTCCCATGTGCCATTTTTGTCGGGCTGCGGCCCTCGCCTTCCTTGCCATCCCCTTGCTTGCTCTGGCTGCCGATGCCATGCCGGGCATGGGCAAGGCAATGCGCCCCGAACTGGGTTCGTCGGCCGCCTTTGCTCCGGACGGTAACTTGTTGGTAGTCGCCAGGCAGGGTGAGCATGTGATGCTTTATCGCAGCACCGACGATGGCCAGTCCTGGTTGGCGCCGGTGGCGGTCAACGCGGAGCCCGAAGCCATTTCCGCCGATGGCGAGAATCGCCCGAAAATCGCCATCGCAGCGGACGGCGGGCTGCTCGTGTCTTGGACGCACCCCTTTCCCAAGTCGAATACCGGTTCGGTTCGCTTGGCTCGGGCCGGCGACGGCCAGACCTTTTCGCCGCCGCTGACCGTCCATCAGGACACGGCCATCATCACCCACCGTTTCGAGTCGATGCTGACCATGCCCGACAACCGGGTCATTCTGGCCTGGATCGATAAGCGCGATCTGGAGTTGGCCAAGGCGAACAAGACGCCCTATCGCGGGGCGGCAATCTACGCGGCGCTGTCGACCGACGGCGGGCGCAGCTTCCAGCCGGAATACAAGTTGGCCGATCACTCCTGCGAGTGTTGCCGGGTGACCAGCGCCATCGACCGCGATGGCGCACCCATATTCATGTGGCGCCACGTCTATGCCCCGAACGAGCGCGACCACGCGATGACCCGCCTGAAGCCCGACGGAAAAGCCGAGAACGTGCAGCGCGCCACCTTCGACCGCTGGAAGGTTGATGGCTGTCCTCATCACGGCCCGTCGCTGGTCGTCGATGAAAAGGGCATCCGCCATGCCGTCTGGTTCAACCAGAAGGATGGCGAAGGCCGCGTCTTCTATGGTCGGCTGGAGCCGGGGGCGGAAATCAAAGTGGATGGCCAGCGCCCGGTCGGCGGCCCTCGTGCTGCCCATGCCGACATCGCTGCCGCCGGCGGCAAGCTGGCGATAGCCTGGAAGGAGTTTGATGGCGAGCGAACGCAATTGCGCGCCATGGTCTCCACCGACGGTGGCAGCAGTTTTGCCGAGATTGCGCTCGCCGCCAGCGAAGGCGCATCCGATCAGCCGCGCCTCATTCGCCGCAAGGGACAGCTTTTCACCTTCTGGCGTACCGAAAGAGAAGGCTTCCGCATATTCCCGATGCCATGATCCGTCGAATCCTGCCCCTGATTTTCCTGCTCATCGCGGGGCCGCTAGCCGCTGCCGATTTCACGCCGCTGGACCGCCTGGCCGCCCAGAAGCTGCTCAGCCCGGAAAGCCACCGGCAAGCGACCATCGTCGCCTTGTGGTCATCCGACTGCAACTACTGCAAGAAAAATCTCAAATTGCTCTCAAGCCTGGCCCACCGGAACCAGAAGCTCCGCGTCATCACGATAGCCGCAGAGCCGGAGTCGCCGGAGCTCTGGCCCATGCTGAAGCCTTACGCCCTGGCCGGGCCGCGCTACGCCTACGGCACCGACAACCCGGAGGCAATCGCCTATGCCATCGATGCAAAATGGGGTGGTGAATTGCCGCGCACTTTCCTGTTCGATGGGCGCGGCGGTAAGCAGACTGTGGCCGGCGTTATCTCCATAGACAGCGTCGAAAAGGCGACTGGCCTGCGTTTTTGAGCGCCTAGTCTAGGCGGCGAGGCTCAGATTGACCTGAAAGCTGCGCGTCGCGTGCACGCCGTCGACCCTGACCGGCAACAACACCCTTGAGCGTTCCAGCATCTTGATGATGCGTGAAATGGTTTCAAAGCGCAGGTCGGTGATGTCGGCAATATCCTGACGTGTCGGCAACACCACCTGTCCGGCCGGGTCGGTGAACAAGCGGATCAAGCCAAGCACCCGATCTGCCGCCTGTCCACCGCGCAGCGCGACGATCTCGGCGGCTCGCTGCTGGGCCTTGGCGAGCGAGCCAAGCAGCGATTCTCCGGTCAGCGCAGCGGCGCCTTCCGGCCAGGGCGAAAGCTCGCATCGCGTGAGGGCTGTGGCTGAAAAGGTATAGGCGCCGAACAGTAGCGTTTCACAACCGAGAATATCGCCGGGGATAGCGAGACTGGCAAATGTCATCTCGCCCGACGGGGTGCCACTGTCCAGGCGGACGACGCCACGCTGGAGCCGCCAGGCGGCCCCCGCTGTTCCGGCGCTGTAGATGCCTTGATCGGCGCGATAGAACCGGATATCCCGCGGTGCGGCCGGATTGCTGCGGTCTGCGGAGAATATCGGGCTCATGTCTGTTTCCTTGATTGCAAAGAAAAACCCCGGCATGTGCCGGGGTTTCTGGCGTTGATGCGCCTTAGAACTTCAGGTTGAGCCCCGCGTAGAACGAGCGGCCCATGCCGGGGACAGCGATACCGTAGGGCGTTGCCGTCGAGCTCATGGTAGTGCCCTGGCCAACATAGGCGCCGCCGAGCGGCAGGTAGTAGAACTTGTCGAACAGGTTTTCGACGCCGAAGTCGACGCGTACCTTGTTCCAGGTGTAGCTAGCACGCAAGTGGGTGAGGTTGTAGCCGGGCGTGTGGATTTCGTTGCGTATGCTTGATACGTCATCCTTGGTTTGGACACTGACGAATTCGATGGCGTTGTTCCAGCCTCCCATCTGCTGGGTTAGCGACAACTTCAGATTAAGCGGCATTATGTTGTAGAGGTTGCCACCTGTGTCGCGGTTTTCGCCGCGCGTGTAGTTAAGCAAACCCTTCAGGCCGAATTCGCCGAGGCTCGTGCTCGCCAGGGGCATGTGACCTGAGAGGTCAAGGCCGTAGAGGCGGGCCGACTGGTTCATGTACTTCAGTACCACGAACTGATTGCTGATCGGCGTGGCGGTCGGGGTATTAGATGCTGCCGTCCACTGGACGGCATCGATGTAATCCTCGACATGGGTGTAGAACGGAGTGGCCTTCACTTCCCAGCGGCGATCCGGGGCGTGGAAGTCGAAGGTGGCGGAGGCGGTGTAGGCGGTTTCCGGTTTCAGGTCGGGGTTGCCGATATAGCCGTTGCCGTCGCCGACGAAATTGTTCATCACAGCGGCCATCGTCCAAGTAGACCAAGTGTAGCGTTCGTACAGATTGGGCGAGCGGACCTTGCGGGCGACGCCGAACTCGATGTCTGTAGTCGTGCTCGGCGTGTAGCGGGCGAGTGCCGTCAGATCGACGTTGTTGTCGTTGCGCTGCCGGTCGAGGGCGTTGAAGGCGGCGGCATCTCGCTGTTGATAACTGTTCATACCGTTGGTCGTCGGGTTGTAGCCTTGGACATTGCCGGCATCACTGCTGACACGTTCAAGGCGGGCGCCAAGTTGCGTAGTCCATTGCTTGCCAAAGCGAGCTTCCCATTCAGCGAAAACCCCCAGACGATCACGCTCTCCATCCTTGATATTTTCGAAAGTGCCTGGCGACATGCCGCCAGTGCCTGAGGGCGGCCACCAGTCGTTCAGCGTGTAGTGCTGGTAGAGGGCGCCGATGCGTAACAAATCGCTGGCGCTGAGGTCGATGTCGGCCTTGAGATTGACGCCGGTTGTTTTGCTGGCCGAATACATCGGCATGCCATTCACTGCCGTCATGTAAATGAGTTGCTTGTCGGCACCGAAGTTCATGAAGTGGTCGACATCCTCATAATAAGCACGCGCTTCCAGCATGCCCCAGTCGAACTGGCCGAGATAACGCAGATTCACGCGCTTCTGCTCGTTGCCGAGCATATCCATGCGCTGGTTGGGAAAGCCCTGATAAGGAATATTCTGCAAACCGAGCTTGAATTCCAGCAGATGATTTTCATGCTGTACGCCAAAAGCCAGCGCGTGATTAATTGATTTGTATGCAGTAGAGCCTACTTCATCAGCATCAAGCCAGCCTCTACCAGCGGCGGCCCAGCCAGCCTTTTTAAAAGCATTGCCTGCCCTATAGTTATCAGCTTCTACGCTTGAACCCGTATAACGCATATAAACCGATTCATTTGCCACACTTGCCGAGAGATTCACACCACGCGCATTATTATTGCTGCGATAAAAAGTGTTAACCTGACCATTAACCAGCAAACCCTTGCCTGCCTCAGCGAACTCAGGCGCTTTGGAATTAACTTGTATGGTTCCGGCAATACTGTCGCCACCAGCACTCACCGGGGTGATGCCGGCAAAGACCTTTATTTCACCGACATTGACAGGGTCAATATACGAAAGTGGCGGATTCATGTGGTTAGCGCAGCTTGAAATCAGATCCATGCCATCCACCTTGATACGAATGCGATCATCTGCCAGACCATGAATCACCGGCAAACTGGATACGCCACCTCCTCGGTAAAAGCTTATACCGGGTTCATCATCAAGTAATTTGGCTGTATCACTAGTATTTATTGGCAAGATTCCAGGCTCATAGATTCTCTCCGCACTTACCTGAATACTGGGCAGATCGAGATGATCAGCCGCTGCATATAATGGAAAAGCACTCATCAAACATGACGCCAAATCACTTGGTGATAGAATGCAATTAATATTAGATTGTCTTTTTGTTTTAAACCGTTGCATACTTTGGAATCCTCCGCTTGTAATATTTGTTGCCATTCTATCGACTCATGCGTGTGTCGAGAATGTGACAAATTGCCGCAGCCCCAATACAGACAGGCCTTAGAATAGATATGCTTTTAACAATTGATGCCGGAAACACCAGAACGAAATGGGCGGTTTTCAGCGGTAACGGTGAAATCACCCAGCATAGTTCATGCTTCAATGATGCCTTGCTTAAGGCCAACCTCTCTCCGCAAGCGCTGGGCTATCAACGCGTGATCATTTCCAATGTTGCCGGCGCTGCGCATGCCGATAAACTTGAACGATTACTAAGCCCCAATCATTTGCCGGTTGATTGGCTAAAAGCCAGCGCACGGGCTTGCAATGTGATTAATAGCTACTTTGAGCCACAAACTTTAGGCACAGACCGCTGGGCTGCCCTGATAGCGGCATGGCAGATGCAACACGCACCTTGCATCGTGGTGAATGCCGGTACCGCAGTCACTGTTGATGCGCTTACGCAAACGACTGACGGCAAAGGCGAATTTATTGGCGGCATGATACTGCCCGGGCTAAACTTGATGCAGGCAAGTTTGGGCATTGCTGCAGCACAATTACCTAAACACCATGCCAGTGAAAATTTCACTACTAATACAATGACAGATATTTTTGCAAGGTCCACCACACAGGCCATCTCTGCAGGGGCGTTAAATGCAGTTTCGGGCGCAATCACTCGCGCGGCAGAATCGCTTAAAAACAAATACGGTCAAACTCCGTTGATCGTTTTAAGCGGCGGCAACGCAGCGGTCATCAACCAATATCTGGCAAAAACCGTGACAAATAAAACCGTAATCATTGATAATCTGGTTTTAACAGGTTTGTATTTGCTGGATCGTTCAAACAATATGGCTTGCACCTGACAATAAAATTAAAGTAATAAAGTTAAATATCACGATAAAATAACTATCATAAAAAATAAAAAGTGACACGCGATGAAACGTTTTTTCTGGTTCCTGATATTTCTCAATCTGGGCTTGCTAGTCTATTTCAACATCGGCTATATCATGCCCGGCAAGCCAGAAATCAGGCTGGCTGAGATCCATCCGGATAAAATCAAAATCTTATCGCAAAGCGAGATTGATGCTTTGCCGAAAAAAGCCGACCCTGTGCCCACTCCAGAACCTCAGCCTGTAACGGCCTGCTTTGAGTGGGGTACGTTTTCTGACACCAGCCTTTTAAATGCTGAAAAAGCATTGCAGAAACTAGCTATCCAGGGGAGTCCGAAAAAACAGGATACTGCACAGCCTAAAAGGTACTGGGTTTACAGGGCACCGGCAAAAACAACCGCTGAAGCGCAAAAAAAGGCTGCCGAATTCAAGGCACTGGGCGTGGCAGATATCTTTGTAGTACAAGAAGAGAAATGGAAAAACGCTATTTCATTCGGCACTTTTGAGGACGAGCAGCTGGCAGAAAAACTGGTACGCGAATTAAGAGAAAAAGGTATCAAGAATGTTGAAAAAATTCTGCGTACTAATGGAACAGGTCATCATATCTTGGCACTCGACAACATCAACGAGAACCAGCTCGCTGAACTTAAAAAATTAAAACCGGATTTTCCAGCGGCAGAATTGAAAGAAGTGACTTGCAATTGATAACAGTTACGTATGTTTGATATCAACCTGCTGCTTCCGACTTCACTCCCAGACAACGAAATATCAACGGTAACTAATAAAAAGCGCCCGCCGGCTTTCATCAAACCTTGGCGATTGGTTGCAGAGAATTAATCTCGTATGAATTAAACTTACGCAAGCCTCCAAGCAGTCATCACATGAATAATGTGAAATTATCCCGCATAACAATGCTATAAATACCTAATCCACCTATTCTGAAATTAGGGTCAGCAAATAGACCAGCCGAGAGCAACATGCCGCTTATTGATGGCAGACGATATGTGGAAAATACAGCAACTTAACTTAACTTATGAGAGTAATGTGTTATAGAGACAAACAACACCTGTAAGTGAAGCTAATATAAGATTTGGATTGCCTGTCCAGGGTTTTCCTAATATCACAGAAGTAGCAAACCTAAATATCTAAAAAGATAATAGAGCTGCTAGCTTATTCTGCTGCTAGCGGAAACACCTCTGCAATCGGTGAGTGATCATTACCTGAGTATCGCAAGGAAGCAACCCACAGGGACTGTGCAGTCCCTGTCTTTAGGTGCTTAAGCACTACTGGAAGCTTACATTGGTTCAGTAAATCAGCGCTTTTTGATGTAAAGATCCGTAATCGTACCCTCTTTCATCTCGGCGGCAAAACACACCGTTTCAGATAAAGTAGGGTGAGCATGAATGGTCAAGCCTAAATCGTGAGCATCTGCACCCATTTCAATTGCCAGCACGGCTTCTGCCAGCAATTCACCGGCATTGGTACCGACGATACCGGCGCCGATCACGCGGTGGGTTTCTTTATCGAATATCAGCTTAGTAGCGCCTTCAGTACGTGCAATCGATAATGCACGACCGCTGGCTGCCCATGGGAAACTGGCTTTTTCTATGGCAATGCCCTTGGCTTTGGCTTCAGTTTCAGTGACACCGACCCACGCCACTTCCGGATCAGTGTAAGCGACAGATGGAATCACTGATGCGACAAATTCAACTTTTTCGCCGGCAATCACTTCAGCCGCCACTTTACCTTCATGCGTAGCCTTATGCGCCAGCATAGGCTGACCGACGATATCGCCGATTGCGAAGATATGCGGCACATTCGTGCGCATTTGCTTATCCACTTTGATGAAACCGTAATCGTCTACCGCCACGCCTGCGTTCTCGGCGCCTATATTCTTGCCGTTAGGACGGCGGCCGATAGACACCAATACACGGTCATAAACCTCAACACCTTTCGGCGCATCTGCATTGCCGTTAACGCCTTCAAACGTTACATGAATACCGTCTTTTTTAGGCTCCATGCTCGCCACTTTGGTATTAAGCATAATCGCTTCAAAGCGCTTTTCCATACGTTTTTGCAGGGGGCGCACCAAGTCACGGTCAC
>ERZ1034365.1929-NODE-1929-length-10065-cov-2.818983_pt1 | contig 10065 bp, 6 predicted proteins | sample MGYA00520615_ERZ1034365 | MGnify/ENA primary metagenome ERZ1034365 (study PRJEB33736, sample SAMEA104284505) | Azolla filiculoides | biome: Urban; feature: Water surface; material: Ditch water | place: Netherlands | collected 2015-10-28 | depth 0-0.1 m ...
CCAGCCCGCCGCGCGCCCCTCGCCATACCAGCCGGTGCGGGTGTTGATGTCGGTCATGTTCACCCCCGCCGCCAGCACGCGCACCAGCACCTCGCCCGATTGCGGGCGCGGCACCGGCAGATCATCGCGCCAGACCAGCGCCTCTGGTCCGCCGTGGCGGGTCAATTGCACCCCCGACATGCTGCGCGGGACCGGGGTCATGCGCGGATGCGGGCGTTTTGCGGGTCCCACAGCGGCGCGTCTTCCTGCACCACCGCCTTGTAAAGCTGCCCGAAAATCTCGACCTGCACCTCTTGCCCTGCGACGTTCAGATCGGCGCGCAGCATGCCAAGACCAATGCAGCCCCCGACACGGTGGCCCCAGTAGCCAGAGGTCACCTCGCCCACCACTTTGCCATCGTGCCAGATCGTCGACATATAGGGCGGGTCCTGATCGCCTGCGTCGATCAGCAGCGTGCAAAAGCGTTTGGTCACGCCGCGCTGCTTTTCCGCAGCCAGTGCCGCCTTGCCACGGAAATCGGGCTTGGCCCAATCGACAAAGCGTTCCAGCCCGCCTTGCAGCACGGTGTAATCGGTCGAAAGATCGCCCTTCCACGCCCGATAGCCCTTTTCGACGCGAAGCGAGTTCAGCGCGAACATGCCGAAGGGGCGCAGGCCCAAGGGCGCACCCGCCGCCATCACCGCATCCCAGACGCGGGCGGTATCGGCCACTTTCGAGTGGATTTCCCAGCCAAGTTCCCCCGCGAAAGACACGCGCATCAGGAACACCTCGGCCCCTGCAAGGGTCGCGGTCTGGCAGGTCAGCTAGCCTTTCGACAGGTCGCCATCCGTCACAGCCGCCAGAATATCGCGCGATTTCGGGCCTGTCAGGATTTGCGTCGACCATTCGATCGTGTGGTCCGTCAGGGTCAGCCCCGCGTCCAGATGGTTCACCAGCCAGTCGCGGTCATGCACCTGCGCGGTGGCGGCGGTGATCAGCAACAGCTCGTCCACACCCAGCCGCGCCACGGACATTTCCGTGATGATCCGGCCCTTGTCATCCGCGAAATAGGCCAGCCCCAGCCGCCCGAGGTTCGGCACCTTGCCGGTGATCTGCCGCGACAGCCAGTCAGCAGCGCCCTCGCCCTTAACGATAAACCGAGAAAATCCGGGCAGATCAAGGATACCGGCGGCATCGCGCACAGCCAGACATTCCTCGCGCACCGCGCCAAACCACGCGCCTTCGCGCGCCCATGTCTGGGTGCCAGCCTCGGAAGTGTCATCGCCCGCACGCGCATACCACAGCGCGCGTTCCCAGCCGTTATAGGCGCCATATTGCGCGCCCAGCGCGCGGGTGCGGTCATGCACCGCCGACAGTTTCTTGTCGCGCCCCTCGGGCCATGAATGGTGCGGGAAGTGGATGGCGTATTCGTGGCCGTAAACCTCCATCCCCTTTTTCACGCAATAGTCCTGATCCTCGAACCCCGTAAAGCGGCGCGGATCGCAGGACCACATGTCCCATTCGGTCGCCCCTTGGGTGATCCATTCCGCCAGCACCTTGCCCGCACCCCCCGCTTGGCAAATGCCAAAGGTGAACACGCAAGCCTCGAACGCATTCGGAACCCCCGGCATCGGGCCGATCAGCGGGTTGCCGTCGGGCGTATAGGGGATCGGGCCGTTGATGACCTTGGTCAGCGGAGCCTTCTCCAGCAAGGGCACGCGGGCCATGGCGTCATTGATGTGCCACTCCAAGCGCTCCAGATCGTCGGGGAAAAGCTGGAAGCTGAAATCCTCGGGGAAGGGGTCGTCGGGGGTGGCCCAATGCGCCTTGCAGTTGCCCTCATAGGGGCCAAGGTTGAAGCCGTTTTTCTCTTGCCGCAGGTAGTAGCTGCTGTCCACATCGCGCAAAAGCGGCAGCTTGTGGCCCACGTCCTTGGACCAGCTTTCCAGCTCGGGGATGGTGTCGAACAGCATATACTGGTGGCTCATCACCATCATCGGCACGTCGCGGCCAAACCATTTGCCGACCCCGCGCGCGTAATAGCCTGCAGCGTTCACCACGATTTCACAGCGGATCTCGCCCTTTTCGGTTTCCACCACCCATTCATCGCCCTCGCGGCGCACGCCCGTCGCGGGGCAAAAGCGTTCAATCCGCGCGCCCATCTGACGCGCGCCCTTGGCCAGTGCCTGTGTCAACTGTGCCGGATCAATATCGCCGTCATTGGGATCATAAAGCGCGCCCACCAGATCATGCGTTGCCAGAAACGGATAGCGCGCGCCGATCTGGTCGGGGGTCAGGATTTCCAGATCCATGCCCTGATAGCGCCCCATCCCGACCACGCGCTGAAATTCCTGCAGCCGTTCAGGCGTGTGCGCCACGCGGCTTAAGCGCTGGGGGGGACGTAGCCTTGTACGGCGTCTGCGCCGTCGCCGAAGAAATGTTTTTCCATTTGGCGCTTGAGGTATTCACGGGCGCGTTGGTCGGCCAAGTTCAGACGGTTCTCGTTCACCAACATGGTTTGTTGCTTGATCCAATCGGCCCACGCTTGCTTGCTGACGCTTTCCCAAATGCGCTTGCCCAACTCGCCTGGGTACGGTGGCAAATCGAGGCCCTCTGCTTCGGTGCCGAGTTTGATGCATTGAACGGTGCGTGACATGTGATGTGATTCTCTGAGATGAGGGTTAAAAACTAAAACAAGACTGTAGCAATATTTAAATCACCTTGAAATGGTGCGTGCCATCACGGGCGAGTTGTTCGACCAAGCCGAACTCCCAATCCAAGTAGCCCTGCATAGCTTCCACAGGGTTGTTGGTGCCCTCGTAGGGGCGGCGATAACGGTCCACGCGTTCCACCGGTTTGCAGCTTGCCGCCTGCGGCCAGCCAAGCAGCGTTGCCGCCTTCTAGCCAAACCACCTCGATGCCTGCTTTGACAGCGGCTTGCACCTCGGCCACGGCAAAGCGTGACACGCTGCCGTTTTGGCAGGTCAGCACATAGCGGTGGCCTTTGTGTGCGGCAGTGAGTGAGTCTTTGAGCTGCGTGCGCAAGACCCACCACGCACTGTGGATGTGGCCTTGGATGTATTGGGCGCTGGTGCTGAAGTCGAGCACCACGGTGTGGCTGTTGCGGTCGGCCAACCAAGCTTTGACTTTGGCCACATCGACAGCGGGTACTTTGCCTTGCGGTTCAGGCAAGCGCAAAGGCGGCACGTCGGTGTGTTTGAAGTCTTCAGCGGTGAGGCCTGCCACCACATAAACCTCCCAGCCCATTTGGGCCAGCCACGAGGCTGACATGTTGGCGCGTGTGCCATCGGTGTCGCACAGCACCAAGCGTGCGCCGCGCACGGCGGCTTGGTGGTCGGTCTCTTGCACCAGCTGGCCGCCGGGGGCGCTGCGTGCACCGGCCACATGGCCTGCTGCATATTCTTGGGGTGTGCGCACATCAAAGAAATAGGTGGTGCGTGTGTTGTCGGCGAGCCAAGTGTTGAGCTCGTCCATGCGCACACGTTTCACGCCTGCACGCATGGCCACAGCAAATGCGCTGGCGGCAGCTTTGGCACGGGTGGCATCGTCCACTTCTGGGAAATGATCGTTTGCGCCTTTGACCAGTTCTTGTCCTGCCAAGGTCCAACCAATCGTGCCGTTGCGCAAAGCACTGACGGGGTTGGGGATGCCTGAGTTGATGAGCGACTGTGTGCCAATGATGCTGCGTGTGCGGCCTGCACAGTTGACGATGATGCGCGTGGTCGCGTTCGGCGCGAGGGCACGTGCACGCAGCACCAGTTCCGCGCCAGGCACGCTGATGCCGCTGGGAATGCTCATGGTTTGGTATTCGTCAAAACGGCGTGCGTCCATCACCACCACATCGGCTTTTGAGTCGATGAGGGCTTTGACTTCTTGTGCTGACAGAGAGGGCGTGTGGCGCTTGGACTCAACCAACTCGCCAAATGATTTGCTGGGCACGTTGACATCGCGGAACACTTCGCCGCCAGCGTCTTGCCAACCTTTGAGGCCGCCGCTGAGCAAATGAACATTCGTGTATCCCATGCGCTTTAAGGTGCGGGCAGCGGGCAGGGCGAGGTCGTCACCATTGAACGATGTGCCGTACACCACGATGAAGGTGTCGAGGCGCGGGATGCGCGTCCATGCATCGGCTTCGATGCGGCCCAGTGGCAGGTTGGCAGCAAACAGCGGGTGGCACTGGGCGAATGGGTCTTCCTCACGCACGTCGAGGATGGCGATTTCTTGGCGTTGCAGCAGGGTTTCGCGAATGCGGGCGTAAGCAGCGAGGGGGAATTCAAGCGGCGCTTCAGCCTTGGCATTGCTGTAGCCTGAAATGAAATCCTTAACCGTGCCATCTTCATGGAACACATGGCGGCTGACTTTGCCAATGTTCGCGCCGTACACATGCACGCTGATGGAGACTTGGTCGCTATATGCGTTCCAAACGCGGTGCACATCGCCAATCGTGGGTGAGACGGCTTCGACATCACCTGCTTCAAGGCGGCTTTGCTCACCACTGGGTTGCCACTGGCCTTGTGCAGTTTTGGCAAAGTGTTGGCACAGCTCTGACCCGCGCAGCATACCGATCATGCCCCACACGGTGTGGTCGTGAATGGGGGTGGCTTGGCCTGGGCCCCACACAAAGCTCACCACCGAAAAACGGTCGTCAGGATCGGCGTAAAGCAAGAACTGTTGGTAGCGCTCGGGGTTGGGTTGTGCGTATTCGTCCGGCAGCCAATCGTCTTGTGCCACCAGTTCGGCCAACAGCGGTTTGCCACTCGCCAAAATGGCGGCTTCGTCGCTGGTGCTTTTGAGTAAAGCATCGAGTTGGGTGACGAAGTGTTGAAGGCGTGGTGTATCTGCGAGCTGTGGTGTACGTAAAGTCATGGCTTGTCTCTGGTTTTTTGGCTTTTGAGCCAATGCCTCCATTGTTTCACAGCGACAATCGAACTCAGCCCCTTTGGAGACAGTTGTGAGCGTAAATCTTTTGAGTAGCCCCCGCCGTGTGTGGCTTTGTATTTCACTGGCATGTGTTGCCATGTTGGCGTTTGGCATGTATTTGCAGCATGTGGTGGGCTTGGAGCCTTGCCCCATGTGCATCGTGCAGCGCTACGCCATGATTTTGATGGCTTTGGTGGCCTTGCTTGGTTCGCTTGTCTCGGGGCGGGGCCCTACATTGCTGGTAGGTGGTGGTTTGGTGCTGCTCGCCGAGGGCGGCGCTTATGTGGCGGCGCGTCAAAGCTGGTTGCAATGGAACCCACCCGAGGCGGTGTCGTGTGGCCGTGATTTTTACGGAATGATTGAAACTTTCCCGCTCAATCAAGCCATTCCCATGATTTTCAAAGGCAGCGGCGACTGCAGCAAGGTCGATTGGACCTTCTTGGGTGGCTCAATTGCCAACTGGTCGTTCCTTGTATTTTTGGTGCTGGGCACGGTGGCCTTGGTAACGACTCTGCGGGTGTTGCGTCCGCAGTCGATGGCGGTACAGGCTGGCAGCGAGGCTTAATCGTTAGACGCAAACAGAAACGGGGCTTTTCAGCCCCGTTTGTCATTACAGCTTCTTCACCAAGACCAAGCTTCTGCGGTCAGTGTTGTATTTGCGCTTGCGGGCTTCGGGCAGCCAGTCAGGGTCGACCTGCACAAAACCGCGTTTCAAGAACCAATGCTTGGTGCGCGTGGTCAGCACAAAAATGCTCTTGAGGCCTTTGTTGCGTGCGCGGTGCTCAATGCGCTTGAGCACCTTCTCGCCATCGCCTTGACCTTGTGATTGGGGTGACACGGTAAGCGCTGCCATCTCGCCCGTTTGGGCTTCGGGATAAGGATAGAGAGCCGCGCAGGCAAAGATCACGCCGTCATGCTCGATGACGGTGTACTGGCCCACATCGCGTTCAATCTCGTTGCGGTCACGCTTGACCAGCGTGCCGTCATTCTCAAACGGCTCAATCAGTTGCAGGATGCCGCCCACGTCTTCGTGCGTGGCTTCGCGCAGGCTTTCTAGTTTCTCGTCCACCACCATGGTGCCAATGCCGTCGTGCATGTACACCTCTAGCAGCAACGAGCCATCCACCGCAAACGGCAAGATATGGCTACGCTCCACGCCCGTCTCGCAAGCTTTCACGCAATGCTGCAAGTAAAACGCGATGTCCGATGGGTTGGTCGTGTGGGGCAGGGTGGCCAGCAGTTTTTTGGCTGCATCCAAAGGCAACTCGGTATCGATGGGGTTGTCTTCGCTTTCGGGTTCCAACGGGCGAATTCGAATGCCTGGTGTTTCGGTCACAAAAATCAGTTTGTCGGCTTGTAAGGCCGTAGCCACTGATGTGGCCACTTCTTCCATGGTCAGGTTGAACGCTTCGCCAGTGGGTGAGAAGCCAAACGGCGAGATAAGCACCATCGACCCCGCGCTGAGCGTTTGGGTGATGCCCGCTACATCCACCTTGCGCACCAAGCCCGAGTGTTGAAAGTCGATGCCGTCCAAGATGCCCACAGGGCGGGCTGTGATGAAGTTGCCAGAAATCACGCGAACCGTAGCGCCTGCCATGGGTGTGTTGGGCAGGGCTTGGCTGAAGGCGGCTTCAATTTCAAAGCGCAGTTGGCCTGCCGCCTCTTGCGCGCAGTCGAGGGCCACGCCATCGGTGATGCGCATGCCGTGTGAGTAATGGGGCACATGGCCTTTGGCGGCCAGTTGTTCGTTCACCTGAGGGCGAAAACCGTGGACCAACACAATGCGCACACCCATGCTTTGGATGAGCGCCAAATCTTGTGCCAAGTTGGGCAGCTTGCCAGCAGCAATGGCCTCGCCCGCGATGCCGACGACAAAGGTCTTGCCGCGATGCATGTGAATGTAGGGCGCGACCGAACGGAACCAAGGCACAAAGGTGAAGTCAAAAACGGCGGACATGTGGGCTGGTTTGTGGCGGGTAAAAGGTTGAACGTTCTCGGTGTTAGCCGGACGGGGATAATTGCGGATTGTCTATCAAGTTAGTGCCTGTTTTGTCTACGCCCGTTCCCTTCCAGATTGAATTTCCAGAATCGTTGCCCGTCTCGGCCAGACGCGAGGAAATCATGGCTGCCATGCAGGCCCACCAAGTGGTCATCGTGTGTGGCGAAACGGGCTCAGGCAAAACCACGCAGCTGCCCAAAATGGCGCTGGCTCTGGGGCGTGGACAAGGCAGGGAGCTTGGCCCCAACCCCAAGCCTGGTCAACGCAAACAAATCATTGGCCACACCCAGCCACGCCGCATTGCCGCTAGCTCGGTGGCCAAGCGCATTGCCGAAGAGCTCAAAACCCCGCTGGGCGAGGTGGTGGGCTTCAAGGTGCGCTTCCAAGACCGCCTGAGCAAAGACGCCTCGGTCAAGCTGATGACCGACGGCATTTTGCTGGCCGAGACGCAAAACGACCCGCTGCTCAAAGCCTACGACACCATCATCATTGACGAGGCCCACGAGCGCAGCCTGAACATTGACTTTTTGCTGGGCTACTTGCGCGAAATCTTGCCGCGCAGGCCCGACCTGAAAATCATCGTCACCTCGGCCACGATTGATGCCGACCGCTTTGCGCAGCACTTTGCTTCAGCCAAAGGGCCAGCGCCGGTACTGATGGTGTCGGGCCGCACCTTCCCCGTGGAGATGCGCTACCGTCCGTTTGAAGAAAAGCGTGACTACGACCTGAACAACGCCATTGCCGACGGCGTGGACGAGCTGTGGAGCAACCCATCGCAGCAGGGCGATATCTTGGTGTTCTTGCCGGGCGAGCGCGAAATTCGCGAAGCAGCCGATCACCTGCGCGCCCACCTGAGTCACAGCCCCGTCATGCGTAGCGCCGAGGTGCTGCCGCTGTTTGCGCGGCTTTCAACCGCCGAGCAAGACCGCGTGTTTGATACACGTGGTGGCCGTCGCATTGTGCTGGCCACCAACGTGGCCGAAACCTCGCTCACCGTGCCTGGTATTCGCTATGTGATTGATGCAGGTACAGCCCGCGTCAAACGCTATAGCTGGCGCAGCAAGGTGGAGCAGTTGATGGTGGAGTCCATCAGCCAAGCCGCAGCCAACCAACGTGCAGGCCGATGTGGCCGTGTGGCCAACGGCATCTGCATCCGCTTGTATGACGAGGTGGATTTCAACGGTCGAACTAAATTCACCGACCCCGAAATTTTGCGCAGTTCGCTCGCGGGCGTGATCTTGCGCATGAAGTCGCTGCACCTCGGCAACGTGGAGCAGTTTCCGTTTCTCGAAGCGCCACGCCCAAAAGCAATTGCCGATGGCTACCAATTGCTGAGCGAACTCGGCGCAGTGGATGACGACAACGAATTGACCCATGTTGGCCGCGAACTGGCCAAACTGCCACTCGACCCCCGCGTGGGCCGCATGATTTTGGAAGCACGTGAACGTAACGCTTTGGACGAAGTGCTCATCATTGCCTCGGCCCTGAGCGTGCAAGACGTGCGCGACCGCCCGATGGAAGCGCAAGCCGCGGCCGACCAAGCTCATGCCAAGTTTGACGACGACCGCAGCGAGTTCAGCGGCTACCTGAACCTGTGGAAGTGGCTAGAAAATTCGCGCGGTGGTAAGCCCCATTTGCCTGCCAGCATGAAGCAACAAATAGCTGTGAAGCAGCCGCAAAGCAAACAAGGCGCAGTGAAGGTGGGAACGACGGGCATGCCTACCGAGCACAAGCTGAGCAACCGCCAATATGAAGCCTTGCTGCGCCAAAACTTCATCAACGTGCGTCGCGTGCGCGAGTGGCGCGACACGCACACCCAGCTGTTGACGGTAGTCACCGAACACAAATGGCGCATCAACACCTTGCCCGCCAGCTACGAGCAATTGCACTTGTCGATGTTGGCAGGTTTGCTGGGCAACGTGGGCTGCAAACTCGAGGATGACGAAGCGTATTTGGGTGCTCGCGGCATCAAGTTTTATCGCCATCCCGGCGCGCACTTGCGCAAGAAACCGGGCCGCTGGATTGTGGTGGCCGAACTGGTGGAAACAACGCGATTGTTTGGCCGAGGCATTGCCGCGATGGAGCCACAGTGGCTAGAGCAGGTGGGCGGCCATCTGCTGAAAAAACAATTACTCGACCCGCATTGGGAAAAGAAAGCTGGCGAGGTCAAAGCACTAGAGCGCGCCACGCTGTATGGCTTGGTGGTTTACAACGGCCGCCGTGTGAGCTATAGCAAAGTAGACATGGTGGGTGCGCGCGAAATTTTTATTCGCGAAGCATTGGTGGCGGGCGAGCTAGACACCAAGCTGCAATTCCTTGCGGCCAACCAAAAGCTCATCGCGCAAGTGGAAGAGCTAGAACACAAATCGCGCCGTCAAGACGTGTTGGTGGACGACGCGCTGATTTACGCTTTTTACGACCAACAGCTGCCCGACGATGTGTGCAGCTTGGTCACGCTGGAGCATTGGTATCGCGAAGAAGTCAAACGTCAGCCCAAGCTCTTGTGCTTGAGCCGCGAAGAGCTGATGCGCCATCAAGCCGCAGGCATCACCACACAAGCATTCCCAAAAACATTGCGCATGGGCGGCGTGGACTGTTCGGCTGACTATTTGCATGAGCCTGGTGACGCCAAAGACGGCTTGACTGTGGCTGTCCCGCTGTTTGTGTTGAACCAAGTGAGCGAAGAACGCGCTGAGTGGTTGGTTCCGGGCATGCTGAATCAAAAAATTCATGCCTTGCTCAAAACCTTGCACCAACGGCCGCGCTCGCGCCTAGTGCCGCTGCCTGAGAGTGCAGCAAGATTGACCGAGGCTTTGTCCGCAGATACGGTGTTTGGTTCAGGCCCTTTGGTGGATGCTTTGCTCAAGCTGGTGCGTGATGCCACGCAAGTGGATGTGAAGCGCGCAGATTTCAAAGTCGACATGTTGCCGCCGCACCTGTTCATGAATTTCCGCGTGGTGGATGAGCATGGGCGGCAGTTGGGGCATGGGCGCAACTTGGGGGCGCTGAAGGCTGAGCTGGGTAGTCAGGCTCGGGGGGCGTTTCAGGCGTTGGCTGCACTTAAAGGTGTGGGCACTCTTTCGGGTTCTGGCGCTGGTCTTGGCGTTGACGATGCTGCGGCGTTTGCTTATAGAAATCAACGGGCT
>ERZ1034365.1930-NODE-1930-length-10064-cov-2.315811_pt1 | contig 10064 bp, 11 predicted proteins | sample MGYA00520615_ERZ1034365 | MGnify/ENA primary metagenome ERZ1034365 (study PRJEB33736, sample SAMEA104284505) | Azolla filiculoides | biome: Urban; feature: Water surface; material: Ditch water | place: Netherlands | collected 2015-10-28 | depth 0-0.1 m ...
ACAAAACCAAAACCTCTATATGATATAAATATTATATAGAGGTTTTTTATTAGGTACAAAAATGAGAATAGTTGAAATATTCAGTCAAGATATAGGAAAGAAAGAACTAGAGTTCGATCTTCATGACGACTTGTCTTTCTTTATGCAAAATGATCCGGAATTTTATCGAACAGAGTATTTTCCGTTCTTGACCAAATTTCATCGTAGTTATAAAGCAGGCAATGAGTTATCTCCGGCTATCTTTAAGAAGGTAGTACTAACAGGATTCAATCAATACAAAGGCAAGTTTCCAACAGAAGGTTTGCCAAGCGAATTGCCAGTTGAAGACTTACGAGAAATTTGCACTAAAATGTATTCTGAAGAATTGAAGAATTGTAAAGACGAGCAAACTCCGAAAGAAGATTAATATGTTGCTTAGAGAAATTTTTGACAGCACTGAGACAGTCGGTATCATTTTTGGCAGGTTCAATCCACCTCACCAAGGGCATCGTGCTGCGTGGGAATTAGCAAGCAAAGCAGACCACTGGTTTGTCGGTACTAATCGAAATACCCATGGATTAAAAGTTCCGTTGATTTTCGTAGATAAATTAGAAGCCATGAGTGCAGTATGGTCCGAAGTATCGAATCATATTATTACCGAAACCGACTGGTTTACAATGGCTAGTAAAATATACGAGCAATTCGGTAGCGTTAATCTAAATTGCTACACTGATGAAGATTGGGTAATGAAAAATCTTATCAATTATAATGGCAAAGCAGGAAGACACGGCTATTATAATTTCAAAAATATCAATCAGATACAAACTCCTAGATTAAGTTCTGCTACTTCTCTTAGAGAAGCTGTTATAAACAATGACCGGGCATCCTTTTCCGTAGCCGCAGGAATTTCAGCAGATACTAATATCAACGGTAAATCATATTTTGATTTAGTAACAGAGTCTATGCAATCTGTCATAGAAGATGCCGCGGGAGTTGGCATAGTAAATAAACAGAATTCGACTTGTGATGTGGGTCCAGGCACATTGAACAAGAATTTACAAGCATTTGGGTTAACTGGCACTGTAAAGAAACCCAAAAAACGAAAGAATGAAACAATACCGAATAACAACTGAAAACATAGTTCCTGACAGTCCAGACGACTGTTACCTAGCCCCAGATGATATTGCTCACGAGCTGAAGATTCTTCAGCATATGGCAGGTCTCGGGGCTTCTGCACGATTACATGAATACAAAGTCGAACAAGGAAGCAATATATCAGTTACAGCAAGCGAGAAAGGGCGCATTCAACGAGAGAATGGAATTGAACCTGGAACCGCAGATTGGTTCAAACTGTGGTTTAGTTTGCCACACTTAACGGGCGAAACACCCACAGGAGATAAAAAATGAATTTCGAATTTGATTTTACACTTGAAAAATTCATGCAGTTCGTTTCGAAAAATAAAGAGCCACAATTATGGTTTGATGCTTTAGTAAAATACCTACCAAAGTTTGAAATTGTTACGCCAGCACGGGTTGCAGGATTCATTGCTCAATGTCAGCATGAATCTTTAGATTTTACTGTGCTACAAGAAAATCTAAATTACAGTGCTGCTGGATTACGAAAGATTTTTCCTAAATATTTTCCAGCTGATGCAATTGCTGCAAAATATGCAAGACAACCTACTGCAATTGCTAATAAAGTGTACAGTGGAAGAATGGGTAACGGAGGAGAAGCAAGCGGTGATGGATGGAAATTCAGAGGACGTGGCATTCTCCAAATTACAGGTAGACAAAACTACACAAGATGTTCGACTGATTTATTCGGCGATGATACTTTAATACGAGATCCAGACTTACTACGCACACCCGAATATGCGGTGTTAACTGCGTGTTGGTTCTGGCAACTAAATAGTTTAAATAGATGGTGCGACAAAGGCGACATCGTTATGCTTACACGAAAAGTAAACGGTGGTGTTATCGGTTTGGATGACAGGATCAACCACTGGAATGCAGCATTAGAAATATTCGAGGGCGAATGATGTTATTAAGAGAATTGTTATTAAGTGAAACGGCAACTGCGGGGTCTACCAGCGCAGGTAGCATAGCTACTGTGGCAAGTCCGCATATTGCTATAGGTAAAGATAGAGGAAATAAATCTTATACCGGTAGTCCAGGAAAGTCAGGTACAAAAGCCCCCAAGTTACCAAAAGTAACACCAGTAAAGAATGCAGACGGCACTGTTAAAAATGCAGCAGATGTTTCAGTAAACATCTTTGGCGAAGACGGCGCAATTAAACGATAAATATAAAATCACGGAGATTTCAATGAACGACGAAAATTTTACAAGTCACGGCGACGCCAACGAAGCAAAGATGGCAAGAGCAGACTTATACAAACTAGCTAACTATAGCATGAAGCTATTCAAAATGATTCAAGAAGGCCAAGAGCTTGAATCTTGGGTACAAGCAAAGATTACAAAATCTGCAGATTATATTGCTAGCGTATACCACTTTATGGAATACGAAATGCAATCTTCAGAATTTGGGTCGCACTTAGAAGGTGCTGATATGTATTCTGAATCTGTTCGCAGAGCGTTTGAACAAAAGCTATTGGAAGCTAAAGCTTTCAAAGCTAAAATGTCTACAAAAGCTAAAAAAGAATTAGCAGTAGAAGAAGGTGCAAAACCCGATTTCTTAGACGTGGACAAAGATGGAAACAAAACCGAGCCAATGAAAAAAGCTCTAAAAAGTAAGAAAGCTAGCTCAGAAGAAGTCGACGAAGATGTAAACAAGAGCGATGTTCCTGCGTTTAAGCGCAAAGCTTCTGGCGCAAAAGATTGGAAAGTTTCTCAAGCAGATCTAGACAAAGAAGCTAACGATCCTAAACATATTAGTAGTAAGGCAGGCTTAGAAAAGCGTAAAAAAGAATTAGACATGTCCGAAGGATCGACTGGTGACTATTCTGCAAAGAAAGCCGCAGCAGGTAAAGACATCGGCAAGCCAGGTAAGAATTTTGCCAAAATTGCAGCCAATGCAGAAAAGGGCGGCGCAAAGAGCGGCGAAGCAGTAGCTGGTGCAGTTCTAAAAAAGTTGCGTGCAAAAGAAAGTGTTGAACCAGTTTCTAAAAAAAAGAGCCAAATAAAGGAAAGTCAACTAGTTGAGTTTTCAATGGCAGTGATTAATCATCCGAAATTTGGAAAAATCGAATGGCTTAATCATGGTGGATCTCACATGATTGCTACTAAAGATCCAGTAACCGGCTCGTTAAAAATCCACGTATTGGGTACACATGAACAAATAGCAAGTAAGTGGGCTAAACTAAAGGCTAGCATCGAAGGTAATCAAATCGGTGTAGTCGAATCAGTACTTAACAAAGTCATTAAAACAATTTAATAAAGATAACCACCATGGACATGAAAAAGATATTAGAAGTTTTTGATAGCAAAGCTTCTGTTCCGGCATCAGCAACACACGATATGAAATCGTTCTTGACGATTGTTGAGGGGAAAGATACAAAGACTAATAGATTGTCTGTTGCTGAGCAAATGGTGGTTTCTAACTTTACTGCAACTCCAGTTTTAAATGCTGCGAAGAAAGTTGAACCTTCTATCATTAGTAAGTACATTGATACTATTAAAGAGGAGTTTGATCGAGAAGCCGTAGCACATTATGCTCCAGCAAGAAAGCTAGCAGCTCGAGTTACCGAAAAGATGCTCGGCGAAGCTGCTCCAGTAGGATTCAAACCAGACGAAGATGTTGCGGATACCGTAACTGTTGATGTTCCGTTACTTATTAGATTACTCGAATATGCAAGAGAAGATGCAAAAACTGATATGGATTTGCATAATGTAGCAGAACAGATGATTGCATTAAGCAAGGAAACAGATACGTTGTCAATGGAGCATTACGATGCCATTGTTGGCGAACAACAAGCGTTACCTGCTCCAGACACAGTTGACGAAGATTGTTGCAGAGTATGCGGACAAACTCCATGTAATTGTACCCACATTACTGAATCGTCTGAAAGTTTCACTTTGTATATTAACGGAAAAGTATCTACTAATTACGAAACAGCATTTGACGCTAGGAGAGATATAGCTACATTGAAGGCTAAATTCCCTTCGCATAAATTTGTCCTGAAACACGAAGTTTGCAAAGATGAACCGATTGACGAAGTTTCAAATGAACTTTTAACTCGTTATAAAACTGCTGCTAGTGCAGATGCATCAAAAGCTGATAAAGCAGGAAACTTTGAACGTGGCAATAAAAGATTTAGTGGAATTGTAAAAGCAACCAATAAACAATTTGCCAACGATGCAAAGAAACATAAATAAATTGAATAAGAATTCGCCTTAGGACCGTGGAAGTTACTTCCATGTAGGCGTCGGGTGTGCTAGCTACCCTTAGAAAGCGATTCGCTACCGTGGACTATTAAGTGAGCATTAACACCAAATAGCAAGTTTTCGGACTTGCTATTTTTTTTGCCTGTTGACTTTTAATACAAAATGTCGTATAATATGTTTTTATAGGAGCAACTCTATGGCACGTATGTATGGCGCTGAAGAAAAAGCAAAACTGGAACGGTTAATCACCGAAGGATCTACTGTTCTAAGAGAGATCGAAGATCTGCAAGAAGGTCTAAAAGAAACTGTGAAAGCAGTAGCCGAAGAATTGGATGTCAAACCGTCCATTATCAACAAAGCAATTAAGATTGCACATAAGGATAATTGGAAGTCTCATGAAGAAGAATGGGATGAAATCGAAATGATTCTAGGTGTTACTAAGCATCTACCGGAATGATGTCAATAATCTCGCATGTCTACAAATGGGCAAAGCAAGATTACCACGACTGGCCCTTGCGGTTTTTCCTTGAGATTACTGCATGGGCTATGAGTGTAGGATGTGCCATTACGATGGCTATCACTGTGCCAAATCCACCATTTTTAATTTTGTATCCGTTGTTTATGACGCAATGTGCAATATTTGGATGGGCGGCTTGGACACGACGCAGCACCGGTATGGTTGCTAACTACTTACTTCTAGTCAGTATCGATAGCATCGGTCTGATAAGATTGCTAATTAGTTAATGCAGGGTTTAGTCAGCCATAAGTGACTACGTTGGTATTTGCGGGCCACAAATCGCAAAGGAGAAAAACAACTTGTACGTAGACGCACTGTTTCAGCGAGATGCTGAAGTAATTAAAGTCGTAGAACGTAGTAAAGAAGGGCAGCGAATATTCAAAGAATATCCTGCACGTTACACATTCTATTACCCCGACCAAAAGGGTAAATTTCAATCAATTTACGGTGATGCATTGAGCCGTATTGTTTGCAAAAATTCAAAAGATTTTCGAAAAGAACTAGCAATCCATTCGCACAAAGAATTGTTTGAAGCTGATTTAAATCAAACATTCGTATGCTTGAGCGAAAACTATCTCAATCAAGAATCACCAAAGCTTAACGTAGCGTTCTGGGATATTGAGGTAGACTTTGATCCAGAACGCGGTTATGCATCGCCTGACGATGCATTTATGCCGATTACTGCTATCTCTGTCTACCTTCAATGGATCGATACCTTAGTGTGTCTAGCAATTCCGCCAAAGACACTAACTATGGATCAAGCTAAGGCATTAGTTGCAGATATTCCAAATGTTCATTTGTTTGATAATGAAGCAGACATGTTGGATACGTTCTTGAATCTAATTCAAGATGCTGATGTAATTAGCGGTTGGAATAGCGAAGGGTTCGACGTTCCGTATACGGTCAATCGAGTAATCAAAGTTCTAAGCAAAGACGACACTCGCAGATTCTGCTTGTGGGATCAATTGCCTAAAAAGCGAGAATACGAAAAGTACGGCAAAACTGCTGTAACATACGACTTCGTCGGCCGTGTGCATTTAGATAGTCTTGAACTATATCGAAAGTATACCTACGAAGAACGGCATACTTATCGACTAGATGCTATTGGCGAAATGGAAGTAGGCGAAAAGAAAGTTGCTTACGAAGGTACATTAGATCAACTATACAATCAAGATTTTAGAAAGTTTATCGAATACAACATACAAGATACTGTATTGTTGGATAAGCTAGATAAGAAGCTAAAGTTCATCGATTTATCCAACAAGATTGCACACGAAAATACCGTGTTGCTGCAAACTACAATGGGCGCTGTAGCTGTTACTGAGCAAGCTATTGTTAACGAATGCCATCGTAGAGGCTTCCAAGTTCCTAATCGTCCTAAAAGAGACGAAGACGAAGAAACTCAAGCGGCCGGTGCGTATGTTGCATATCCAAAAGAAGGAATCCATGACTGGATAGGATCGCTGGATATTAACTCACTGTATCCGTCTGCAATTCGTGCGTTAAATATGGGTCCTGAAACTATCGTAGGTCAATTACGCCCTGTAATGACTGACGAATATATCAAGAATCATATGACAAAGGGCAAGAGTTTTGCTGCTGCATGGGAAGGTATGTTCGGGTCGTTAGAATATACTGCCGTAATGAATAAGGAAGTCGGAACTGACATCATTATTGATTGGGAAGACGGCCGCAACGACCATCTAAGTGCAGCAGAAGTATATCGGTTAATCTTTGATAGCCACAATCCGTTTATGCTAAGTGCAAATGGTACTATCTTTACACATGATAAAGAAGGTATTATTCCAGGATTACTGAAGCGTTGGTATGCTGAACGTAAAGAGATGCAGGCTAAACTGAAGGATTGTATTAAATCCGGCAACAAGATTGAAGAAGAATACTGGGATAAGCGTCAGTTGGTTAAGAAGATTAACCTCAATTCGCTCTATGGCGCCATTCTTAACCCTGGTTGCCGCTTTTTTGATAAGCGCATCGGCCAATCTACTACCCTTACTGGACGTCAGATTGCAAAACACATGGCTGGAAAGGTCAATGAGATCGTTGCGGGAGAATATAATCACGTCGGTAAGGCAATCATATATGGAGACACCGACTCCTGCTATTTTTCTGCTTATAAAACGCTAAAGAAAGAGATCGATGCCGGGCAAATTCCGTGGACTAAAGAAACTGTAGTTGCGCTGTATGACCAAATTGGTGAAGAAGTAAACACTACATTCCCACAGTTCATGTTAGATGCGTTCCACTGTCCTAAATCTCGTGGAGAAGTTATTAAAGCTGGACGAGAAATCGTTGGTTCAAAGAGCCTTTTTATTACTAAAAAACGCTACGCTGTGTTATACTATGACAAAGAAGGCAAGCGTTCAGATGTTGATGGAAAACCTGGCAAAATTAAAGCAATGGGCTTGGATCTCAAGCGTAGCGATACGCCAGAATTCATGCAAAACTTCCTTTCCGAAATACTTGAAAAAGTACTAACCGGTGCAGAGGAAGAAGAAGTGCTTGATATGATTACTGAATTCCGAACAGAATTTAAAGCCAGACCTGGTTGGGAAAAAGGTTCTCCAAAGCGTGCCAACAATATTACGGAATATCAACGTAAAGAGGAAAAAGCTGGGAAAACTAATATGCCGGGCCACGTTAGAGCAAGCATTAACTGGAATACGCTAAAACGTATGAACGGAGACAAGTACTCTGCTGGAGTAATCGACGGTGCTAAAGTTATTGTTTGTAAATTAAAAGAGAATCCTCTTGGATTTACATCGGTAGCATATCCGGTGGATGAACTTAGACTACCGCAATGGTTTAAGGAATTACCGTTTGCACACGACGAAATGGAATCAACTATTATTGATAACAAATTGCAAAACCTTATCGGCGTCCTAAACTGGGACATACGCTCAACTGAGCAAACTAATACGTTCAACAAGTTGTTTGACTTCTAAAATTGCAAGCAACCAAAGACAAAAACCTAAATATCTATATTAAACGGAGAAACAAATGAAAGATATCCTAATTGACATCGTAACCCATACACATAGCCTTGGCTTTTTGCCAATTGTAAAGATTTCAACTGACAAAGAAACTGTCATTGAATCCATGGCAGAAGACCGCAGCGTTATTGTTAGCGCAAAGACCCATTCTAAAGTGGGCGAATTTGAAGGTGTACTTGGAATGCCTAACTTAGACAAGTTGGCTCTGCACTTAAAGAATCCTGAATACAAGGAAAATGCAAAGATTAAGGTAGTTACTGCTGAACGTAATGGCGTTGACATGCCTGTTAGTTTGCACTTTGAAAACGAAGCAGGAGACTTCCAGAACGATTATCGCTTCATGAGTAGCGAAATCATTAACGAGAAGCTAAAAACTGTTAAGTTTAAAGGTGCAACCTGGGATGTAGAATTTGAACCAACGATGTCTTCTATTGGACGTTTGAAGTTGCAAGCTAGCGCACACAATGAAGAAAATGTTTTCCAAGTTAAGACGGAAAACGGCAATCTTGTGTTTTTCTTCGGTGATGCTTCTACCCACGCAGGTTCGTTTGTGTTCCAAGCGAATATTACCGGTAAGCTAAAGCAGACTTGGTCATGGCCCGTAACACAAGTGTTGAGCATCCTTAATCTAGACGGCGATAAGACTGTTAAGATTGCAGATGCAGGCGCTATGCAAATTACAGTTGATAGCGGCTTAGCCCAATACAACTACATTCTACCAGCACAAAGCAAGTAAATGAATAAAGATCTCACAGCAGCTCAAAAAGACTATGCTGTGTTCTTGCCGGCTACATCAGGCTTCTACTCTACCTTCATAGGTAAACAGAGATACGGAAACTATGTAGATCCGGCTCGAATACCAAAGTCGTTTAATAACGGTGTCGAAAGTTTGAATTACTTAGACCCGCAACAAGGTTTGTTCCATTATAACTGGTGTTTGTACTCTGCGGGTCATGCCAACTTAGATTTAACTAAGCAAGATGACAGCGAAGACATGTTCCGGAATCGAAACAGGGCAACTTCCTGGGTACTAGGTGACTCGGGAGGTTTCCAGATCGGTAAAGGTGTATGGGCAGGTGAATGGCGCGATCCTAACGGCCCAGAAGTACAAGCTAAAATGGCCGACTGTATTGCCAAGGGAATAGGCTATGTTCCTGTTTTAGACGATAAAAAACAACCCGTTCTAGATAAAAAAGGTAATCCAAAAACTGCTCGAGTTGATTACGTCAAAGTATATCAAGCTCAATTAGATGCTGCTCAAAAGAAACGAGAGCAAGTATTGACATGGATGGATTCGTTGATGGATTATGGTATGGTGCTTGATATTCCGGCATGGGTGTGTCGTAGCCCGGCAGGTATTGCAGCAACTGGCATTTCCACTTATCAAGAAGCAGTTAATGCTACTAGGCACAATAACGAATACTTTGTCAAGCATCGCAATGGCAATTGCAAGTTTTTAAATGTTTTACAAGGTGAAAACCACGCTCAAGCAGACGATTGGTATGCACAAATGAAAGACTTTTGTGATCCAAATGTATACGGTGATAAGGCGTTTAACGGTTGGGCAATGGGAGGACAGAACATGTGCGATGTCCACTTAGTACTTAAACGTATTGTTTCGTTAATTTATGACGGATTACTAGAAGAAGGTAAACAAGACTGGATGCACTTTCTAGGAACTTCAAAACTAGAATGGGCATTGTTGTTAACTGATATTCAACGGGCAGTTCGTAAATATCATAACAAAAACTTTACAATTTCGTTCGACTGTGCAAGTCCGTTCCTAGCAACAGCTAACGGACAGATTTACGTACAAACTGAAATTACAGATCGAGAAAAGTGGCTGTATCGAATGTTGCCTAGCATTGATGACAAAAAGTACGCAAGCGATACTAGATTGTTTAAAGATGCAATTGTAGCAGACGGACACTTTGAGAATTTTGACCCAAGTCCAGTTATTGACCAAGTACCTATTAAAGATGTATGTATTTACGGTGCAGGCATTCCAAAGCACGGCGTAACTAATCCTGACCTAGACAATCCGGAAGATTGGGACGTGCCGCCGGATCGTAATAAATTAGGAAAAGTTAGCAATAAGACAAGCTGGGATTCATTCAGCTATGCTATTATGATGGGCCATAATGTATGGATGCATTTGAATAGCGTGCAGGAAGCAAATCGCCAATACGATGCTGGACTGTCGCCTAATATGTTA
>ERZ1034365.1931-NODE-1931-length-10062-cov-3.028042_pt1 | contig 10062 bp, 6 predicted proteins | sample MGYA00520615_ERZ1034365 | MGnify/ENA primary metagenome ERZ1034365 (study PRJEB33736, sample SAMEA104284505) | Azolla filiculoides | biome: Urban; feature: Water surface; material: Ditch water | place: Netherlands | collected 2015-10-28 | depth 0-0.1 m ...
TCTGTTCCTGCGAGGCGGCATTGATGTCGACCATCAGCTCGGCCAGCTGCCGGATGCGTGACATGATGCCGTCGATCGACGAGCCCGCCTGGGCCACCAGTTCGTTGCCGGCGATCACCCGGTCCTCGCTGGCCTGGATCAGGGACTTGATCTCCTTGGCAGCGGCCGCGCTGCGCTGGGCCAGCGTCCTGACCTCGCCGGCCACCACGGCAAAACCGCGCCCCTGTTCGCCGGCCCGGGCCGCCTCGACCGCGGCGTTGAGCGCCAGGATATTGGTCTGGAAGGCGATGCCGTCGATCACCCCGATGATGTCGCTGATCCGGTGCGAGGATCCCTTGATGTCGGCCATCGTCGAGACGACGCGACCGACCAGCGCCGAGCCTGCGGCGGCGGCATCGCGCGAGGCCTGGGCCAGTCCGGTGGCGTGCTGCGCGGCTTCCGAGTTGAGCTTGACGGTGGTGCTCAGCTGCTCCATGGTCGCCGCGGTTTCCTCCAGGTTGCTGGCCTGCTGCTCGGTGCGCTCCGACAGGTCGGCGTTGCCGCTGGCGACCTGCTGCGCTCCGGTCGCGATGCTGTCGCTGGCATGGCGAACGCCGTTGACCAGCTCGATCAAGGCCGCCTGCATCTCGGCCATCGCATGCACCACGCTGGACGGACTGGCGCGCCGCGCATCGATCCGGGTCAGCAGGTCGCCGCTGGCAATCTGGCGTGCCAGCGCAGCGACGAAGGACGGTTCGCCGCCGATCAGGCGGGTCAGGTTGCGCGTCAGCCACAAACCGATCAGCAGGCTCGTCAGCAGCGCCACTGCGGTGGTGGCGAGCAGGGTCAGCAGCTGCTCGGTGTAGAGCTGGCTGCTGGCCTGGCTCATCGCTGCAGCCCGGTCGGATTTGAGCCGCATCAGCTGACTCAGCCCGTCCTCGGACTGCTGGGTCTGTTTCTGCATCACGGCCATCAGATAGACCCTGGAGCCGTGGCTGGCACCGATGAACTCCGAATCGATCATCTCCATGACCTTGCTGGCATTGATGGTGAACTCCTCCACCACCGCCAGCGTCTCGGCGACCTTGGCCTGGCCCTCGGGGTCGGAGAACTTCTGGCTCGCCAGCCGCAAGCTGGTGTTCAGGATCTCGATTTGCTCGCGCGCGGCCTTGAGGCTGTCGTCCCTGCCCTTGAGGTCGAGCGCCAGAACGGCATTGCGCAGCAGGATGCCGGTCGAGAGCAGCGCCAGATTGGCCTCGGCCGTGTACTTGAGTCCGGTGACCGACGAGTTGTACATCTCGTCGCTGAGCGCTTGCATCTGCGATGACTTGTAGATCGCCACCAGGCCGATCACCGAGCCAATCAGTGAGACGGCCAGGAAGCTCACCATCAGTTTGCTGCGGGTTTTCCAGTGCTGGATCGCGAGGGCTTGGGTGAATCGGCGCACGGTGGTTCTCTGCTGGGGATGAAGGGTGAAGCGGCAGACGCCCGGCAGGCTGGGCAGCGGGGATGGTTCTTGACGGCCGGTCTCGATTGCAACAGAAAAACAAACGTTTGCATCAGGGGTTTGCCCGAGGTGTCCGGCTTGAATCCGTTTCGTAACGTTCGTTCTGGACCGCGCCGGCCATGGGGACATGCAGCTTGATTCATACGCAAGATCCGGGCCTGGGTGAGAATCGCGCCATGTCAAGAACCGCTTCCCGGGCTCAATTGCCACCCCCCTTCCTCGCCTTGGCCACCGCTGCGCCGAAGCCGGGCCAGACCGTGCCTTCTCCCTGTGTCGGCATCTGCCGCATGACCGAGTCCGGCGACCTGTGCCAGGGCTGCTGGCGCACCCGCGACGAGCTGCGGGCCTGGAAGGCCAGCGACGACTTGTCCAAGCTGGCGGTCTGGCAGCTGGTCGAGCAGCGCCAGTTGGCCGCCGGACTGCACCCGACCTGATCCTGGCCGTTTAAACTGTGGTGGTCGATTCCAGCATGGGGAGTAGGTCTTGCCACAGACAGATGACAGCCACGCCGTCGCGCCACCCGGCGTGCTCTGGCGCGCCGGCCTCAAGGGCCGGCAGGTCGAGCCATGGGCGCGCGAACGCGTGGCAGCACTCTGCGCCGGCCTGGAGCCGCGCGCCGACCTGCTGATCGAGCACCTGCACCGCCTGCAGGATGCCGACGGCGGCCTGCGCCAATGCCTGCTGGCCGCGCTGGCCGAGCGCCTGCGCCTGAGCCAGGCCGAGGTGCACGAAGTCGCGACCTTTTACCACCATTTCGGTCCGGTCGATGACACGGCTGCCTTGCCCGCCACCACGGTGCGCGTCTGCACCAGCCTGTCCTGTGCCATGGCCGGCGGCGAGAGCCTGCTGGCCGGATTGCGCCAGCGCCTGGCCGGCGACCCTGCGGTGCGCGTGGTCGAGGCGCCCTGCATCGGCCAGTGCCACCGCGCGCCGGCCGCCTGCGCGGGTCAGCACCAGCTGCCCGCAGCCAGTGTCGAATCCATCAGCGCCGCGCTGGCGCAAGGCCAGACCGGCCCGCGCGCCTTGCCCGTCAGCGGCGCGCCCGAATCGGCGAGTGATTACGCCCAGCTGCGCCGCTTGCTGGCAGGTGCTTTGACGCCCGACGCGGTGCTGGCCGAACTCAAGGCCTCGGGCCTGCGCGGCCTGGGCGGAGCCGGCTTTCCGGCCTGGCGCAAGTGGGAGACGGTGCGGGCCCAGAGCGGGCCGCGCTACCTGGTCGTCAACATCGACGAGGGCGAGGTCGGCACCTTCAAGGACTGGCAGCTGCTTGCCACCCAGCCCCGGCTGGCGCTCGAAGGCCTGCTGATCGCCGCGCGGGTGGTCGGCGCCGACAAGGCCTGGATCTACCTGCGCGACGAATACCACGACTGCCGCGTACTGCTGCAGGATGAGCTGGCCGCGCTGCGCCAGCGCATCGCCGGCTGGCAGGCCGAGTTTCCGCAAGTGGCTTGGCCCGAGATCGAATTGCGCCGTGGCGCTGGCGCCTATGTCTGCGGCGAGGAGTCGGCGCTGATCGAGTCGCTCGAGGGCAAGCGCGGCCTGCCACGCCTCAAGCCGCCGATCGTCGCGCTGCAGGGCCTGTTCGGCCGACCGACGCTGGCGCATAACGTCGAGACCCTGTCCTGGCTGCCGGCCATCCTCGAACGCGGCGGCGCCTGGCTGGCCGGGCAAGGCCGGCGCGGGCGCAGCGGCCTGCGTCGCTTCAGCGTCTCGGGTCGGGTCAAGAAGCCGGGCTGCTACCTGGCGCCGGCCGGCATCACGCTGCGCGAGCTGATCGACGAGTACGCCGGTGGCATGGCCGATGGTCACGAGCTGCAGGCGTATCTGCCGGGTGGTGCCTCGGGCGGCATCCTGCCGGCCGCGCTGGCCGATCTGCCGCTCGACTTCGATACCCTGGCCGGGCAGGGCGCCTTCGTCGGCTCGATGGCGGTGGTGGTGCTGTCGCAGCAGGACAGCGTGCGCGAGGTGGCCACCGGCCTGATGCATTTTTTCGAGCATGAATCCTGCGGCCAGTGCACGCCCTGCCGCGCCGGCACGGCCCAGGCCAGGGCCTTGATGCAGGCGCCGGCCTGGGATGCCGAGCGGCTGGCCGAACTGTCGAACTGCCTACGCGAGGCCTCGATCTGCGGCCTGGGCCAGGCCGCGCCCAATCCCTTCGATTCGGTGCTGCGCTTTTTTCCGCGCGAGGTCCAGTCATGAGCGCTTCCATCCAGTCCCAGCCGCCAGTTGCTGGCGCGAAGGCCGAAATCGCCGCGACCGCTGCCACTGCGATCGATTTCGAGCTCGATGGCCGCCCGGTCCGGGCCAGTGCTGGCGAGACGATCTGGCAGGTCGCGCGCCGGGTCGGCGTCGAGATTCCGCATCTCTGCCATCGCGAAGGCCTGAATCCGGTCGGCAACTGCCGCGCCTGCGTGGTCGAGGTCGAAGGCGAGCGCGTGCTGGCCGCCTCCTGCTGCCGCGCGCCGCAGCCCGGCATGGCCGTGCGCAGCGACAGCGAACGCGCCCGCCGTGCGCAGCGCAGCGTGCTTGAGCTGCTGAATGCCGATGCGCCGGCCGGCCGCAGACTCAAGCATGACAGCGAACTCGCGCACTGGACGACCGAGCTGGGCGCCGACCCGCAGCGCTTCGCCGCCCGCGGCGCGATGCAGGCCGAGGCCGCCGCGCAAGGCGCCGACCGCAGCCACCCGGCGATCGCGGTCAAGCTCGACGCCTGCATCCAGTGCACGCGCTGCCTGCGCGCCTGCCGCGACGAGCAGGGCAACGACGTGATCGGCCTGTCGTTCCGGGGCGGCCAGGCCCGCATCACCTTCGACCAGGGCGACCCGCTTGGCAACAGCAGCTGCGTCGCCTGCGGTGAATGCGTGCAGGCCTGCCCGACCGGTGCGCTGGCGCCGGCCAGTGGCAGCCAGGCGCAGGTCGCCGATGCCCGGGTCGAGTCGGTCTGCCCCTTCTGCGGTGTCGGCTGCCAGCTGAGCTACCAGGTTCAGGGCGGCCGCATCGTCCAGGTCGATGGCGCGCCCGGGCCGGCCAATGAGGGTCGGCTCTGCGTCAAGGGCCGCTTCGGCTTCGACTACGTGCACAGCCCGGAGCGGCTGACGGTGCCGCTGATCCGGCGCGCCGATGCGCCCAAGGACCCGGCCCTGCTGACGCGCGGCCCCGGCGGTCGCGCCGATGCCGCCGCGCTGCGGGCCCAGTTCCGCGCGGCGAGCTGGGACGAGGCGCTCGACTTCGCCGCCGCCGGCCTGCGCCGTGTGCGCGACGCCCATCCCGACTTGCACGGTCGCGAAGTGCCGATCGCCGGCTTCGGCTCGGCCAAGGGCACGAACGAGGAAGCCTATCTGTTCCAGAAGCTGATCCGCAGTGCCTTCCTGACCCACAACGTCGACCACTGCACCCGGCTCTGCCACGCCTCGAGCGTCGCGGCGCTGTTCGAGGGCCTGGGCTCGGGCGCGGTCAGCAACCCGCTGCGCGACGTGGCGCAGGCCGAACTGATCTTCGTGATCGGCGCCAACCCGGCGCAGAACCATCCGGTCGGCGCGAGCTGGATCAAGAACGCGGTCGAGCGCGGCGTGCGCCTGGTGCTGGCCGACCCGCGCCGCACCGAACTCGCGCGCCAGTCCTGGCGCATGCTGCAGTTCCAGCCCGGCAGCGATGTCGCGCTGCTGAAGGCCATGCTGCAGGTGATCGTGGCCGAGGGTCTGATCAATCAGGACTTCATCGCCGCGCGCACGCTCGATTACGAAGCCTGGTGCCACGAGCTGATCGACGGCCCGGTCGATTACAGCCCCGAGGCGATGGCCCCGATCTGCGGCATCGCGCCCGAGGTGATCCGCGAGGTCGCGCGCGCCTACGCGACTTCGCGCGCCAGCATGATCCTGTGGGGCATGGGCGTGGCCCAGCATACCCATGGCACCGACAACGCGCGCTGCCTGATCGCGCTGGCGCTGCTGACGGGCCAGATCGGCCGCCCCGGCACCGGCCTGCATCCGCTGCGCGGCCAGAACAACGTCCAGGGCGCGAGCGATGCCGGCCTGATCCCGATGTTCCTGCCCGACTACCACCGCGTGACCGACCCGGTCCACCGCGCCGCCGCCGAGGCGGCCTGGGGCCTGCCGGGCGGCAGCCTGCCCGAGAAGCCCGGCTGGACCATGGTCGAGATCATCGATGCCGCCCTGGACGGCCGGATCCAGGCGATGCTGATCCAGGGCGAGAACCCGGCCATGAGCGACCCCGACAGCGCGCACGCGCGCGCCGGCCTGGCCAAGCTGCAGCATCTGGTGGTGCAGGACATCTTCCTGACCGAGACCGCCGCGCTGGCCGATGTCGTGCTGCCCGCCAGCGCCTGGCCCGAGAAGACCGGCAGCGTCACCAACACCGACCGCACCGTGCAGCTCGGGCGCAAGGCCATCGCCTGCCCGGGCCAGGCGCGCGCCGATGCCTGGATCACCGAGCAGCTCGCGCGCCGGCTGGGTCTGGACTGGGACTACGACATGGCGCCCGATGGCAGCGGGGCCGAGCCCGGCAGCGCGATCGGCCGCGTGTTCGAGGAAATGCGAAGCCTGATGCCGTCGATCGCCGGCCTGTCCTGGGCGCGCCTGCTGGCGCAGGGTGCGGCCACGCACCCGGTGCTGACGGCCGACGATCCGGGCCAGCCGATTGTCTTCGTCGACCGGTTTCCGACGCCCTCCGGTCGGGCGCGGCTGGTGCCGGTCGGCCTGCTGCCGCCGGCCGAGCAGCCCGACGCCGACTATCCGCTGGTGCTGATCACCGGGCGCCAGCTCGAGCATTGGCATACCGGCTCCATGACGCGCCGCAGCCAGGTGCTCGACGCGCTCGAGCCGCAGGCCAGCGTCAGCCTGCACCCCGACGCCATCGCGCGGCTGGGCCTGCAGCCCGGCGGGCTGGCGCGGGTGCGCAGCCGGCGCGGCGCGGCCGAGCTCGCGGTACGAGTCGATGCCGGTCTGCCGCTCGGCAGCTGCTTCATCCCGTTCGCCTATGTCGAGGCGGCGGCCAATCTGTTGACCAACCCGGCGCTCGACCCCTGGGCCAAGATCGCCGAGGTCAAGTACTGCGCGGTCCGGGTCGAGCCCGTGCCAGCGCGCAGCACCTGAAGGCTCAGACCGACAGCTTGACGCGGTAGCTGATGTCGTTCTTCGGGTGGTTCGGATTGGTGAAGACCTGACGGTCGTTCTTCAGCACGATCACCTCGAAGAAGGGGCGGAAACGCTCTTCCGAAATGCCGAAGGCGGACAGGAACTTGCCGAACAGCACCTGTTCCTCGGGCTCGGGCTGGCCGTCGACCAGCGAGGAGTCGATCAGGTTGACCAGGATGCACATCTTCTGCGCATCGGTCAGCAGCGGGGTGGCTTCCTGCAGGAAGGTCTCGACCGGGTGCTTGCGGCGGTACTTGACTGCCGAGTCGAGCAGGGCCTGGCTCTGCGCCCCGACGCCGATCGAGCCATGGCCGTCGTCATGACCGCCGAGCACGCTGAGCAGGTGACCGATTTCCTCGTTGTCCATTTCGCCGTCGGCGGACATCATGTAGAGCAGCGCGGTGGCGAAGGCAAGGTGCGGGCTCATCTTGTCGCCGCTGTCGCTCTTGAACATGTCAAACAGACCCATGGGGAAAAACTCCTGGATTGGTTAGGGTGAAAAAACCGGCCGCCGGGATCGACGACCCGGGATCATCCTAGCCGGTTTCGGGCTTTTCCATCGGCTGGTAGGGGTTTTGCTGATGCTGCCAGGGCTGGATCTGGCGCCCAGGCTGGTTAAGATGGTCGCATCGATTTTTTTCCAGGAGTGACTGATGTTCAAGAAAATCCTCGTGCCTTCCGATGGTTCCCCGCTGGCGCACCAGGCGGCCGAATTCGCGGCCGATCTGGCCAAGGTCCATGACGCCCAGATCATCGGCGTCTACGTGATCGATCCCTTCCCCTACATCGGCATCGGTGACGCCTCGGCGATCGGCCTGCAGGCCTATCTGAGCGAGGCCCAGGTCGCGGCGACCCAGTCGCTCGACGACATCCGTCAGGTCTGCGTGGCGCGCGGCGTGACCTTCGATGGCGACACGATCGAGCGCAACGTGACCTACGAAGGCATCCTGGAAACCGCCAGCGCCGAGGGCTGCGACCTGATCGTGATGGGCTCGCATGGCCGCAAGGGCATCGAGGCGCTGGTGCTCGGCAGCGTGGCGCAGAAGGTGCTGACCCATGCCAAGGTGCCGGTGCTGATCGTCAAGACCTGATTCCGGCCTGGCTCGGGCGGTCCGGGTCGCCAGTCGTGATGCGGCTTGCCTAGAATGCTTGCCTCCCCCACGAGGCCAGCCGTCATGTCCGCAAGCTTTCCTTCCAGCCGCCCGATTTCTCCCAGCAGCTTGCCCGCGCCGGCGGACGGCACCGGCCTGATCCGCATCCGCGGCGCGCGCCAGCACAACCTGAAGAACCTCGACCTCGACATCCGTACCGGCGAGCTCACGGTCGTGACGGGGCCGAGCGGATCGGGCAAGTCGAGTCTGGTGTTCGACACCCTGTTCGCCGAGGGGCAGCGCCGCTACGTCGAGACCTTCAGCGCCTATGCACGCCAGTTCCTGGACCGGATGGACAAGCCGGCGGTGGACCGGGTCGATGGCGTGCCGCCCGCGATCGCGATCGACCAGACCAACCCGGTGCGATCGTCGCGCTCGACGGTCGGCACCATGACCGAGCTCAACGACCACCTCAAGCTGCTCTACGCGCGCGCCGGCCGGCTGTTCGACCGCCGGACCGCCTTGCCGGTGCGCCATGACAGCCCGGAGACGATCTGTGCCGAGCTGCAGCAGCGCGCCGCCGCCGCCGGCGACCCGCGCCTGGTGGTGACCTTCCCGGTCGAGCTGCCGGCCAGCGCCACGCCCGAGGACATCGAACAGTGGCTGGCCGCGAGCGGCTTCACCCGGGTCCAGGCCGAACGCCTGGTCGAAAGAAGCCCTGAATCGGGGTCAGACACCGATTTCTCCGCCGATTCGGCCTCGGCCAAAACCGGCGCGCGCCAGAAGGCCAGCGCCGCCGCGCCGCAACAGATCCGCCTGCTCGACGTGGTGGCCGACCGCTTCCGGCTCTCGAACGCCGAGCGCGTGCGCGTGATGGAGGCGATCGAGCTCGGGCTGCGCCGCGGCGGCGGTCGCCTGAGTGTCCATGCGCTGCAGCCGGCCGGTGCCGACGGCAGCGAGCCCGCGCCGCTGCTCTGGAAGTTCTCGACCGGCCTGCATTGCCCCGAAAGCGAGCTGCGCTATGCCGAGCCGCTGCCCTCGCTGTTCTCGTTCAATTCGGCGGTCGGCGCCTGCGACAGCTGCCGCGGCTTCGGCCGCGTGATCGGCGTCGACTGGGGCCTTGTGATCCCGAACGACAAGCTGACCCTGCGCGCGGGCGCGATCAAGCCGATCCAGACCCCGGCCTACCAGGAATGCCAGGACGACCTGATGCGCCATGCCGAGGCCGCCGGCATCCCGCGCGACCTGCCCTGGGGCCAGCTGACCCCCGAGCAGCGGCATTGGGTGCTGGAGGGTTCGCCCAACTACAACGGCAAGTGGAACCAGCAGTGGTATGGCATCAAGCGCTTCTTCGATTACCTCGAGAGCAAGGCCTACAAGATGCATATCCGGGTGCTGCTGTCGAAGTACCGCAGCTACACCGAATGCCCGAGCTGCCGCGGCGCCCGCCTCAAGACCGAGAGCCTGCTCTGGCGTCTGGGCAGCAAGGCCCAGGCCGATGCGGCGCTGGCGCCCGCGCTGCGCTTCCTGCCGGTCGGCGTCGACTGGACGCGCGAGCAGCTCGAAAGCCTGCCGGGCTTGTGCCTGCACGACCTGATGCGGTTGCCGATCGAGCGGCTGCGCGCCTTCTTTGTTTCGTTGCAGTCGGATTTGGCTTTTGCTGGCTTTGGCGCTGATGCTGGGGCATTGGCAGGCGCTGACGGGGCCAGGGGGCTGCCGGCTTCCTCATGCTGCGAGCAGAAATCGTCAGCCGGCAGCCCCCTAGCCCCGTCGGGCCCGGGCGCGCCCCGCTCTTAGGAATTCAAGTGCCAACATGGATACGCCCGAGACGCGGGCGACGCCCGAGCAGATCGTGAAGATCAAGGCCGAGGTCGATCACGCCAGCAAGGTGCGCGACGAGGTGCGGCTTGCCAGCGGCGACTACATCGACCTCAAGGCGTATGAGCCAGCCATGCGCCACCTGATCGACACCTACATTGAGGCCAGTGAACCGAGGACGATTTCACCCTTTGACGACATGCCGCTGCTGGAATTGATCGTCAAGACCGGCATCGCCAGCGCGATCAACAGCCTGCCTGCCGGACTCAAGGGCAACAAGGAGGCGGTGGCCGAAACCATCGAGAACAATGTCCGCAAGTTGATTATCAACGAGTCGCCGGTTGATCCGGCCTATTACGACAAGATGTCGAAGCTGCTGGATGCGCTGATTGAACTGCGGCGCAAGGGCGTGGTGAGCTACAAGGAATATCTGGAGAAAATCGCCAATCTGACCAAGAAGGCAACGATGCCAGGTGGTGGGCCGGGTGACTATCCGTTCAGCGTCAAAACGGCA
>ERZ1034365.1935-NODE-1935-length-10052-cov-2.532231_pt1 | contig 10052 bp, 9 predicted proteins | sample MGYA00520615_ERZ1034365 | MGnify/ENA primary metagenome ERZ1034365 (study PRJEB33736, sample SAMEA104284505) | Azolla filiculoides | biome: Urban; feature: Water surface; material: Ditch water | place: Netherlands | collected 2015-10-28 | depth 0-0.1 m ...
AAGCCAGGGAAAAAAGCCTGCATACAAACGATTGTGATTGCAGACAACCTATTCGATAAATACCGCAGAAGTTCAGACTTTATTCAACAGTATGTATTCCCTGGCGGTATGCTACCTTCTATTGAAAAGTTCAAAGAGGCCGCTCAAAATAAAGGTCTAATTGTTGAAGATGTTTATCAATTTGGTCAAGATTATCAAAAGACACTTTGCTTATGGCACCAAAAATTTAATCAGCACCTTTCTGAAATCAAGCAACAAGGGTTTGATGAAAAATTCATACGCTTATGGAATCTTTATTTAATGTACTGTGCCGCTGGATTTGCAGAGAAGAGCACTGATGTTGTTCAATTTACTCTGACTAAGCCGGCATAACAATGGCCTTAAATAATCCGGTTATTAGTTTTTACAATAAACGTATCTGGGTCATTGGCGCATCCAGCGGAATAGGTCTGGCTTGCACAAAAGACTTTTTAAGTCATGGCGCCAAAGTGGCAATAAGCGCCAGAAGAGCTGATGTTTTACATGAAATTAACGATGCCTATCCAAGCGATCAAGTTATTGCGCTTCCAATTGATGCACGCAACTCTGCTGACTTAAATAGCGCCTACAACACCATCAAAGAGGCGTGGGGCGGCATAGATCTAATGGTGTTTGTTTCTGGGGTCTACCATCCCATGCGTGCCGATAATTTTGATTTGGCCAATGCTAAAGAAATCATTGATCTCAATGTTTTGGGTCCAATGTCAGCATGCAGCACAGTGCTGCCTGATTTCATATCCACTCATTCAGGCGGGATTGCTATTGTTAGCAGCGTGGCAGGTTATAGCGGACTACCCAAAGCACTTGCCTATGGCCCAAGCAAGGCAGCTATGATTAATTTCTGTGAGAACCTGTATTACGACCTAAAGCCTTACGGAATACCGGTTTACATGATCAACCCAGGCTTTGTAGCAACAGATGCGACTGCTAACAATGATTTTCATATGCCTGCTCTAATTAGCCCGGAAAGAGCATCTGAATATATTCTTGATGGAATACAGGCTGGTAAATTTGATATCCATTTTCCAAAAAGATTTTCGTTTTTCCTTAAATTTTTAAGAATTTTGCCGTACCCTGTTTATTTCTATTTACTCAAAAAATTTATAAAAATATAAATGAACACCTCTCGCACGCAACAAGTCATTGATCAATTTGAGTCGCTTAACCAACAATCGGTTTGCCAACTCATTAATCTGTATGCTACTGACGCCTTATTCAAAGACCCATTTAACGAAGTTCGTGGGCATGTGGCTATTAAAGATATCTTTATGCATATGTTCACCCAGGTTAATAATCCAAAATTTGTCATTAAAAGTGTTTTAGAAAACAGCTCTCAGACATGTCTTACTTGGGAGTTTTTATTTCAACTTAAATCTTCGCCCAATAAAACTGAATTAATTAGAGGCTGCACATGGTTCACCTTTAATGAGCGCGACTTAATCATTGAGCACAGAGACTATTGGGATGCTGCAGAGGAGCTTTATGAAAAGCTACCTCTAATTGGGAGTCTCATGAAATGGCTAAAAAAAAGGGCCAAGCTTTAAGCTTAGCCCTATATTTCTTTCGCTGATTTAATCAACGCTTTTCTTTTCTTGCCTTCTCAACCAAATAATCCATCACTTGTATAGCCCTAGCTTTAGATCCCCCAGCTATTGATGGGGATGTGATGTATTTACCTTGTATTGCAACAGTTGGCACACCATCAATTCTGTACGCTTGGGCAATTTGATTGCCAGATCTAGCTTTTGATGTCACCGTAAAAGATTTGAACGCTTTTAAAAAAGCTTGCACATCCACACCTTGAGATCCAACCCAATCCGTAATCTCTGACTCTGATAGCAATTTCTTTTTGCCAACATGCATGGCATCCATAACCTTTGCATGCAAATCAGACCTACCTAGAGACTCGAGTGCGTAAAAAAGTTGACTATGGATTAGTAAGTCGTCTCTAAATGCAACTGGGACTTTACGAACAACAACATCCTTATTTTGTTTCTTAATCCAAGCACTTAACTCAGGTTCAAAATCATGGCAGTGCGGACAACCGTACCAAAAGAATTCTAAAACCTCAACCTTGCCTTTTTGTTCGATGGCTTGCGCTGCTGGCAAAGACCTGTAATCAAAACCCTCTTCAATCGGTCGACCTTGAGCCATGGCCAAAAAAGATGCCAAACTTAAGAGAAAACCGATTAGAACTTTTTTGGCTAATGTTTGCATATCAAGACTCTTTGTTTTGACGAATTAATTGTTTTTGTTAATACGAATGACTGTGGCGCTAATACCAGCACCCTGCAATCTAGAACGTGCTTTTGCTACATCTTCTTGCAATACAAACGGGCCAACTCGAACTCTCCATAAAACAGACCCCTCAACCTCGCGCTCAGAAACTAATGCCTCTAAACCTTGCATTGCTAAAGTTGCTTTCTGTCTTTGAGCCTCATCTTGATTTCTAAAGGCTCCCGTTTGTAACCAATACTCTGGACCCTGAGTGGCCGCTGCAATGTTTCCAATTGGGTCTTTACCGGCAGCCTCACTTGGCAAGGGCACCTTGCTTTGCAATGACTTATTCAAGTTAGGCTTTTCTTCAACTTGAACTTCACCTTCCTCAATCGCCTCTGCAGGCTTAGACTTACCATTCAAATCTGGGGCCCTTAAATTAAGCTTTGGCTCAGGAGCCCCCTTAGTTAGAGTAACTGCAACGCCAACAGCTATAGCCAAACCTAACAATAGACCCAAAACGAAACCCATCAAAGTTCCGCCCGATGACTTATTTTGTAGTTGGTTGACTGGTTGTTTATTTGTATTCATAGAGCTATCTTACCTCTTACATTTTTTCTGGTGCGGATACACCCAAAATAGCTAGTCCATTAGCAATCACCTGCTTGGCAGCAGATAACAAAGCCAATCTTGCCAAGCGCAAAGCTTCATCATCAACAAGCACACGATCTGCGTTGTAGAAAGTATGGAAATCTCCTGCCAAATCTCTCAAATAGAAAGCCACAGAATGAGGCGTCATCTCTTTGGCAGCATCTGACAACATATCTGAATACTCTGCCAAACGCCTCAACAAAGTATCCGACGCTGGACTATTTAGACCATCTAGTGAAACATCTTTCAATGATGTTTCGTCTCCTGCCCATTGACGCAAAATTGAGCAAATACGAGCATGCGCATATTGCACATAGAAAACTGGATTTTCATCATTTTGTTTTAACGCTAAATCAACATCAAAAACAAATTCAGTATCCGCTTTACGTGAAATCAAGAAAAATCTAACAGCATCTCTGCCCTTACGTATTGCATCATCCCTTTCGGATGCAGCGGTTTGCTCACTCACCCCGCCTGACCACTCAATCAAATCTCTAACAGTGACATATGATCCGGCGCGCTTAGAAATCTTTACCTCCTCGCCACCTCTCATTACCGTCACCATCTTATGCAATACGTATTGTGGGTAGTCTTTTGGAATATTCCAGCCGCGCTTTTGGGCAACACCTTGTATACCTGAACGTACTCGAGCAATGGTTCCATGGTGATCACTGCCTTGAATATTAATCACATGCGTAAAGCCACGAGACCATTTACTTGCATGATATGCAACGTCTGGGACAAAATACGTATAACCACCATCCGATTTGCGCATGACACGATCTTTATCATCGCCATCTTCCGTGGTTCTTAACCACAGCGCACCATCTGATTCATAACTTTTATTAATTGATTGCAAATCACCGACTACAGCATCAACACTGCCATCACTGTATAAAGATGACTCCAGGTAATAACAGTCAAACTTGACGCCAAACGACTGCAAGTCAATATCTTGCTCGCGACGCAAATATGCTACTGCAAATTTTCTGATTGATTCAAGTTGCTCTACATCGCCAAGTGCACTAACAGGCTCACCATCAGAAGCCACCACAGTTGACTTAGCTAAGTAGTCTCTTGCAATATCAGCAATATATTCACCGTTGTATGCAGACTCGGGCCATGCTGCGTCACCAGGCTTTAGACCTTTTGCTCTGGCTTGAACGGAAATAGCCAAGTTCTGAATCTGTACACCAGCATCGTTGTAATAAAACTCTTTATGTACAGACCAACCTTGGGTTTTTAATAGATTCGATAAAGCATCTCCCAGGGCCGCCTGCCTACCATGGCCTACATGTAATGGGCCAGTTGGATTGGCCGAAACAAACTCAACCAAAACCTTTTTACCATTTTCTGACTGCTGCCCGAAGCAATTTCCTTCAGAAAAAATCTTATTAATAACTTGTAATTTGGCAGCTTGAGTTAAGCGCAAATTAATAAATCCAGGGCCGGCGATTTCAACGCTAGACAATAAATCCTGATACCCCGCTTGCTCCTGCAATTTATCTATAAAAGACTGAGCCAATTCTCTTGGATTTGTTTTCCAATTTTTTGCCAATTGCATAGCTATATTTGTAGCGATATCACCGTGCTCAGCCACTTTTGGGCGCTCCAAATGAGGGACTGGCAAAACATCCAAAGAAATATCTCTGCTCTTGGCAATCTCTGCCAAAGCGTTTTGCATCAATGTAGTAATTTGTTGTTTAATGACTGGTAGCATAGAGATTCAGTTTATCAGTTCGCTTTAATGTTAATCTTTGACTATGTTATATAAATTTCAATGCAAAAAATCTGCTGACGTTTTGATGTTAGAGGATCTCACATCAAGAATTTTTGAGATTCTTGATAGACCCCTTGAAACGCGAGGTATCTTCTTAATTGAACAGCTGCCGTTGGCCATTGAAAGACTTGAGGCGGCTGTTTCTGAAGATGAAAAATTCAGAAAAGAAATGCTTGAAGAAAAATCAGAAAAGAGTGAGGACTCAACCCCCAAGGTTAAACATGACCGATTAGGGCAAAGAGCATTTCCATTCATACAATTACTCAAGGCAGCCTTAGCTAATCAAGAAATGGTTATTTGGGGCGTTTAGCAAAGTCATTTTGCTGATCCTCACCAATACGGCCCACATCAAAATACTGAGCATGCGGACTAGCCAAATAGAAGCCGCTAACGCTTGACGCTGGCGTCATTGCCATCGACTCCGTTAAGGCCATCTCAATTTCATCTGCTTTTAAGCACTCAAACATCTCTTTTTTGACTAAATGATCTGGGCAAGCTGGATAACCAGGAGCAGGTCTAATACCTTGGTATTTTTCCTGAATCAATTCATCATTAGTTAAAGACTCTGAGGCCACATAACCCCAAAGCTCTGTTCTTACTCGTTGGTGCATTTTTTCTGCAAATGCCTCAGCGAATCGATCAGCCAAGGCCTTAAGCATGATAGAGCTGTAATCATCATGCTTAGACTCAAATTCTTTTAATTTTTTCTCAATGGCGTGACCTGCTGTTACAGCAAACATACCCACATAATCAGCAACACCAGAATTTTTTGGTGCAACAAAATCAGACAAACAACGATTAGGCTTTTTAATCCCATCAACTACTGGGCGATCTGCCTGCTGCCTGTAGTTTTTCCAGGTCAACAAAACTTTTTGGCGTGACTCATCTGAATAAATCTCAACATCATCACCAACGCTATTGGCAGGATACAAACCAACGACTGCGTGCGCCTGCAACCAACGGCCCTGAATAATTTTTTGAAGCATGCTTTGGGCATCTGCATAAACCTTCTTAGCAGAGTCACCAACCACTTCATCTTCCAAGATTTGCGGAAACTTCCCTGCCAAATCCCAAGTCTGGAAGAATGGCGTCCAATCTATGCAAGCAGCTATTTCCGCAAGGTCATAGTTCTTAAATACACGGCGCCCAATAAATTTTGGTTTTGCAACAATCTCTTTTGACCAATCAATTTTTTCTTTATTGGCGCGAGCATCTTCCAAACTAATAATCGGCAACTGCTTCTTATTAGCATGTTGCTCACGTATACGCTCATACTCACTTGCTAGATCATCAATGAATTTTTTCGCACCATCATCAGACAACAAGCCAGACGCTACAGATACAGCTCTAGATGCATCCGGCACATAGACGACAGGCCCCTCATAATGAGGCGCAATTTTGACCGCTGTGTGAACACGAGATGTTGTTGCACCACCAATCATTAGAGGCATTTTTTTACCTCTAAAGTAATCATCACGCTGCATCTCTTGAGCAACATAAGTCATTTCTTCTAGCGAAGGTGTGATTAAGCCTGATAAGCCAATCATGTCAGCTTTTTCTTCTTTAGCTTTATTCAAAATTTCATTACATGGCACCATCACGCCCATGTTCACAACATCAAAGTTATTACATTGCAATACAACTGTGACAATGTTTTTGCCAATATCGTGAACGTCGCCTTTGACGGTTGCCATAATAATTTTTCCGCGCGAACGAACATCTCCACCACGCTCCAAAATTTGGCGCTTCTCTTCTTCAATATATGGCACCAAATGCGCCACAGCCTGTTTCATCACACGCGCACTCTTTACCACCTGTGGCAAGAACATCTTTCCTTCACCAAAAAGATCTCCAACAACATTCATGCCGTCCATTAAAGGGCCTTCAATTACCTCAATCGGGCGACCACCGGCATTGAAGATTTCCAAGCGCATCTCTTCGGTGTCTTCAACAATATGCGAGGTAATACCATGAACTAAGGCGTGCGTTAAGCGCTCTCGAACAGGCGCATCTCTCCAAGCTAATGTTTCCTCAGCTTTCGCCCCACCACCTTTGTATTCATCTGCGATTTCTAAAAGTCTTTCAGTGGGCGTCTTGCCATCTTTTTCTTTAAAGCGATTTAAGACAACATCTTCAACACGCTCTTTTAACTTCTCGTCTAAGTCAGCATAAACGCCTAACTGACCGGCATTAACAATGCCCATATCTAAACCGGCACGTATTGCGTGATATAGGAATACCGTATGTATTGCCTCACGAACAACATCATTGCCGCGGAAAGAGAAACTTACGTTAGAAACACCACCGCTAACTTTCGCGCCCGGCAAATTCTTTTTGATCCAAGCCGTAGCATTAATGAAATCATTGGCATAGTTGTCATGCTCTTCAATACCAGTGGCTATAGCAAAAATATTTGGGTCAAAAATAATATCTTCAGCCGGAAAGCCAAGTTCATTAACTAGGATGTTGTAGCTACGCTGACAAATTTCAATTTTGCGCTCGTACGTGTCGGCCTGACCTTTTTCGTCAAACGCCATTACAACGGTCGCCGCACCATAACGTCGTATTAATTTAGCTTGCTGCCTAAATGGCTCCTCGCCCTCTTTCATTGAGATAGAGTTAACAATCGCCTTGCCCTGCACACATTGCAAACCAGCCTCAATCACTGACCACTTTGAAGAGTCAATCATCACAGGCACTCTTGAAATATCAGGTTCAGATGCAATCAAATTTAAAAAACGCACCATCGCAGCTTTTGAGTCCAACATGGCTTCGTCCATGTTGATATCAATTACTTGAGCGCCATTTTCAACTTGTTGCCTAGCAACTGATAGAGCTTCGTCATACTGGCCATTCAAAATCATTCTTGCAAATGCTTTTGAGCCTGTCACATTGGCACGCTCACCAACGTTCACAAAACCAACATGGGCACTGATGTTGCAAGGCTCAAGACCGGACAAACGCATCGGAGGAATTTTTACTGTATTCATCACACAGCCTCCTTGTATGCATCCCAACGACGCGCAGCTCTTTTGGACACAACATCCGCAATCGCCTTAATGTGCGCAGGAGTGGTGCCACAACAACCACCCACCAAATTAACCAAACCATCTTTTGAGAACTCATCTAAAAGTCTAGATGTCATTTCTGGTGTTTCATCAAAGCCAGTGTCACTCATTGGGTTTGGTAAGCCAGCGTTAGGGTAGCAAGACACAGCCACATCACAAACCTTGGCCAACTCTGCAATATAAGGGCGCATCAATGTGGCGCCCAAAGCGCAGTTCAATCCAAACGTCAAAGGTTTAGCATGACGCAAACTATTCCAAAAAGCCTCTACTGTTTGACCAGATAAAATTCTTCCAGATGCATCGGTCACCGTTCCAGAAATCATGATTGGCAATCTAACGCCTGACTCTTCAAAAAACTCATCAATGGCAAATAGCGCTGCTTTTGCATTGAGTGTGTCAAAGATTGTCTCAACCAGCAATACATCTGCACCGCCTTCATACAAGGCTTCTACCTGCTCCTTGTAAGCCACTCTTAATTGTTCAAAAGTAACGTTTCTCGCGCCCGGGTCATTCACATCTGGCGAAATACTGGCTGTTTTCGGTGTAGGGCCAACAGCACCAGCAACAAAGCGTGGCTTGTCAGGTGTTGAAAACTCATCGCAGGCTTGCCTAGCCAATCTTGCTGCTGCAATATTCATCTCTCTAGCAAGCTCTGGCATTTTGTAATCATCTTGCGCAACTGTGGTTGCGCCAAATGTATTGGTTTCTATTAAATCTGCACCAGCCGCTAAATATTGCCTATGAATATCAAGGATGATTTCTGGATGCGTTAGGTTTAGTAATTCGTTATTGCCCTTAAGATCAATCGAATGATTCTCAAAACGCTTAGACTCGGGTAGACCTCGGTAGTCCTGCTCCGTTAATTTACGTTGCTGAATCATGGTGCCCATAGCACCATCCAAGATCAGAATACGATCTTTTAATAATTGAGGCAAAACTGCGCCACGCGTATAAACCATAGGTAAAAACTCTTGATTTAGCAGCAAATGATTGCGGCAAATGGATTAAACCTATATTTTATCGGTATTACGCATATTTATCTGATTACATTAACTTTTTTATTAAGGGAGTCATCATGTTTGGTGCTATGCCGGATTTCAACCAAAGTCTTGAAATGTTTAAAACAATGTGGGGCAACTCACCGACTCCTGGTGATATGAGTGGCTTTGGCGCTGGTATTGGCGGCGGTGCAGCCATGCCAACCCTTGATATCGAAGAGCTTGATAAACGTATTCAGGACCTAAAAAGCGTCGAAAACTGGCTTCAACTCAACATGAGCGTGCTCAGAAGCACTATTCAGGGTTTAGAAGTCCAAAGAGCTACCCTAGCTGCATTGCAGAGCTTTAGCGCAGCGATGACGCCAGAAGCCATGGCTGAAGCTGGCAAAGCAGCCCAAAAAGCCGCCAGTCAGGCAACGCAAGCTGCGACTGAAATGGCAAAAGAAATGGCTACGGGTAACTTTTCTGATACAAAAACAGCCAAACCCCGTCAGAAGAAGCCACGCGCGACAAGCACCCGACGCGCCACAGGTAGTTAAGATGCGCAATGGCCTCACCCATTGCAAATGTTAACTGGTGCAGATCTAGCTCCCTTTTAAATAAGATAGGAATTAAATCTCTCGCAGTTTGAGGGGCTTGCAGGCAAGCTGCCATTGTGTCAGCAAGCCTGTCTTCATGATGTTTTTTCAGTTCATCAACTCGTAGATGGAGCCCTTCGAATGGTTTGCCATGAGAGGGCAGCACCAAAGTTTCCGTAGGCAAATCCTTAAATCGCTCCAAAGACGACAAATACAGCCCTAGCGGGTCAGCATCTGGCTCAGTATCAAAAACACTCACATTAGTTGAAATTCTTGGCAAAACCATATCGCCAGAAATCAATAAATTATCTTGGGCATTCCACAAGGAGGCATGCTCTGGTGCATGGCCATATCCTGATATGACTTGCCAAACACTACTGCCGATCTTAATTTTCTCTTGATCAATAATTCTTCTAAATCTTGGCGGAACGCTAGGAACCATTTGGCTGAAATAATTAGCCCTTGCCCTAATTTTTACCAAATCCTCTTCTTTACTTAATCCGTGCTTGGCAAAATGATCTGCGGCACCGCCACCACCGGCTGCTGACCCAACATTTGCACCCTCAGGGCTTGATAGCCATTTTGCTAATAAGTAATCCGTCATGGTCATCCATAGTGGCGCAGACCACCTCTCACACAACCAAGATGCAAGACCTATATGGTCCGGATGCATATGAGTAACTATCACCCTAACAATCGGCAAACCCTCTAACTCAGATCG
>ERZ1034365.1940-NODE-1940-length-10039-cov-2.319815_pt1 | contig 10039 bp, 11 predicted proteins | sample MGYA00520615_ERZ1034365 | MGnify/ENA primary metagenome ERZ1034365 (study PRJEB33736, sample SAMEA104284505) | Azolla filiculoides | biome: Urban; feature: Water surface; material: Ditch water | place: Netherlands | collected 2015-10-28 | depth 0-0.1 m ...
ATCTAAAAAAACTTCACTCAATTGTAAGATATTTAGGAATTTCTGATGCTAATATGCAAGAAGGAAGTTTTAGATGTGATGTTAATGTTTCTATTAGACCAAAAGGCGATACAAATCTTTATACAAGATGCGAAATCAAAAATATGAACTCATTTAAATTCATCGAAAAAGCTATCGCTTATGAAGTAAATAGACATATTGAAGCATGGGAAGATGGTGTTCATTCAAGAGAAATCGTTCAAGAAACAAGACTTTTTGACCCAAATAGTGGAGAAACAAGATCTATGAGAGGGAAAGAAGATGCTGCTGATTACAGATATTTCCCAGATCCAGACCTTTTACCTGTAATTATTACAGATGAAATGCTTGAAAAATATTCACAAATTCCAGAACTTCCAGATGAGAAAAAAGAGAGATTCGTAAATGAATTTGGACTAAAAGAGTATGACGCTTCAGTTATTACTGCAAGTCTTGAAATGGCTAAATATTTTGATGAAATGATGGCTGAGGGAATCAGTGCAAAAAATGCAGTTACTTGGTTAACTGTTGAATTATTAGCTAGATTAAAAGAGGGTGCTTTAATTGAAGATTCGATTATTGATGCAAAAACTTTAGCAACTCTTATAAAAAGGATTGAAGATAGTACAATCTCTGGAAAAGCGGCTAAAGAAGTACTTGATTATTTATTTGAAAACGAATCAAAGGATATTGATACAGCTATTGAAAAACTTGGACTTAAACAAGTATCTGATGATGGAGCTTTATTAACTATTATTGATGCTATTTTAGCTGCAAACCAAGATAAAGTAGCAGAATATAAATCAGGTAAAGATAAACTATTTGCTTTCTTTGTAGGGCAAACTATGAAAGAATCAAAAGGTAGTGCAAATCCTGCAAAAGTAAATGATTTATTAAAAGAAAGACTCTCTTAAGTGAATAAAAAATCTATTGCAGTTATTGGCGCAGGGAAATGGGGACAAGCTCTTCATTTTGCACTGAGTCAAAAACAAAAATGTTTCATAACTTCAAGAACAAAAAAAGAGATTGAAAACTTTGTTGATTTAGAGATTGCATTAAATTGTGAATATTTAGTAATAGCAATTCCTGCTCAAGAGATAAGAGCTTGGTTAAAAAAGAATTTTATTTTCAAAGGACAAAAAGTTCTTGTAGCATCAAAAGGAATCGAAGCATCAAGTGGAGAATTTTTAAATGAAATTTATGCTGATTTTGTTCCAGAAGATAATGTTGGATTTATTTCAGGTCCATCATTTGCAGCAGAAGTAATTCAAGGCTTACCATGTGCATTGGTAATCAACTCAACATCAAAAAAACTTTACGATGAATTTGCTGTTTTTTTCCCAACTTTTATAAAAACTTACTACAGTGAAGATGTAATTGGAGCAGAAGTTGCAGGTGCATATAAAAATGTTCTTGCAATTGCAAGTGGAATTTGTGAAGGATTATATCTTGGGAAAAATGCACAAGCTTCACTAATAGCTAGAGGTTTAGTGGAAATGGAGCGATTTGGAAACTACTTTGGTGCCGAAACTTCGTCATTTTTAGGATTAAGTGGTGCTGGAGATCTGTTTTTAACTGCTAGTTCAACGATGAGTAGAAATTATAGAGTTGGACTTGGACTTGCTCAAAATAAACCAATTGATGATATTTTAAAAGATATTGGAGAAGTTGCTGAAGGTATTAAAACAGCAGATGCAATTTATAATTTATCAAATGAACATGATATTTATACACCAATTGCTAAAGAAGTAAAACTAATATTAGATGGTAAATCTCCAAAAGATAGCTTAAGAGACTTATTAAAGCACTGATTATTTAGATAGAATAATCTATGCAAATTCCATTAACAAACCTACTATATTCACTTATACCACTTTTTATAATTGGCTATTTTTATTATAAATGGTCAAATAATAAATATGAAATAGCCTATGCAACAACTAGAATGATAATTCAACTATTATTAGTAGGCTATGTGCTTATCTATTTGTTTAATGAAAAAAACATCTATTTAGGAGTAGTAATATTATCATTTATGATAATTGTTTCAACATGGATTTCATTAAGAAATACTACAAATAAAACTTTTTCTCACTTTATAAAAATTTTACTTTCTATAACCATATCAAATATTTTACACTTATTATTAATTATAAATTTTATATTAGGATTAGAAGACTTCTATGAACCAAGATATGTAATACCAATTGCAGGTATGATTATTGCCAATTCAATGAATGTATTATCATTAGCAATTGAGAGATTTGAAAAAGAATTAACTACAACTCAATCTTTTGAAGAAGCAAGAAATATCTCATTTAAATCAGCTTTAATACCTCAAATAAACTCTTTACTAGCAGTTGGGCTTGTTTCTCTTCCTGGCATGATGACAGGTCAGATTTTATCAGGAATAGATCCCTTGGTGGCTGTTAGATACCAAATTATGATTATGGCAACTATTTTATCAAGTGCTGGCTTATCACTTGTGATTTATTTTACATTCAATAATAAATCTAAATCAATCATATAATCGTACTTTTTAGTGATTTTAGATAAAGTTTTGTTCAACTAAATTTTTAGGATAAATATGAAAGCTTTTTTAGTAGAAAAAATTGGAGAAAATGAGTTTCTTTCTCGTGTACAAGATGTAAGCACTCCAAAATGTGGAGAAAATGAAATTGTTATAAAAGTTACTTACTCTTCATTAAATTATAAAGATGCACTAAGTTCAATAGGAAATCCAGGGGTTACTAGAAAATTCCCTCATGTTACAGGAATAGATGTAGCTGGAACTGTATATGAATCAACATCTCCAATATTTAAAGTTGGAGAAAAAGTTTTAGTTACAGGTTATGATATGGGTATGAATACAAATGGTGGTCATGCACAATTTGTAAAAGTTCCTGCTGCTTGGGTTGCTAGGATTCCTGATTCTATTTCAGATAAAGAGATTATGACTTTTGGAACAGCTGGATTAACAGCAGCATTAAGTATTAATGAATTAATTGAAAATGGAATCAAACCAGAAAGTGGAGAGATTTTAGTAACTGGCTCAACTGGTGGTGTAGGCTCAATTGCAGTTGCCATTTTGAGTAAGTTAGGATATAGCATAACTGCAATATCTGGGAAAAAAGAGAGAATTGATTTTCTAAAAAAGATTGGTGCAAATGAGATAATTTTAAGAGATGAGTTTGAAGCAGAAAGCAAAAAACCTCTTTTAAGTGAAAAATATGCAGGTGTAATTGACACTGTTGGTGGAAAGATATTAGCAAATGCCCTTAAACAAGTAAAATATGATGGTGTTGTAACTTGTTGTGGATTAATCTCTTCACATGAATTAAATACAAATGTATTTCCATTTATATTAAGAGGTATTAGACTAATAGGAATTGATTCTGTTGAGTGTAAATTAGAGAAAAAACAAGCTGCTTGGGAAAAACTTGCTAGCAGATGGAAAATAAATAGTTTAAATACGATTATAAACGAGATAACTTTAGATGAAGTAAAAACAGCCTATGAACATCTTTTATCAGGAAAAGCTGTTGGAAGATATGTGGTTAAAATAAAAGAAGAGTAGAATAATTCTACTCTACTTCTATTTCTCCCTTTTCAACTTGTAAACTATACTCTGTATTTCTTCCTAGTTGTAAAACTTTTGCTTGTTCTACCCATTGATTCTCTCTTGCAACTCTTGGAAGTAATAAAAACTCTTCAATCCATTCACAGTTTTTTGTTGACCATTTTGATATTTGATCAAAGTGATAAATACCTAAATTATTAAGATCTGCTTCTATTTTATTTGTTATTCCTTTAATCTTAATCAAACAATCTTTACCACTTAAATTAGGTGATGTAAGAATCAACGGCTTTGAATCAATAGCTGAATTCTTTTTAAAGATAGGATTAATAGCATGTTTAACTTTTTCATTTTTTGAATCATCTAACCTATTATCATCTCCAATAGATTTGATTGAGGGAAAACTATTTCTCCCTATTATGTATCCTATAATTAGCCCGATTACACCTGCTATTACAAGATTAACGACTATTAATGAAGCAATTTGAAACATACTAAACTATTCTCCTTTTATATTAAATTCAACTCTTCGATTTATCTCTGATAAACCATTTTCATCATCTTTTGCAATTGGGAAATCTTCTCCATAACCAACAGCGCTTAGTCTATCTTGATTAATTCCTAAAGAGATTAATGCATCTTTTATACTATTTGCTCTATCTTGAGAGATTTGTCTATTTAACTCTTTCTCTCCTCTTGAATCTGTATGACCACCAATTTCAATTTTTACTTGGCTATTTTCTTGAAGAATTTTTGCTATTTGAGTTAATGTAGTTCTTGAACTCTCTGTAATAGTTGAACTTCTTCTTTCAAAAGAGATTTTATTTGCAGCAATTAATTCATTTATTTTTACTTGAATTTCTTTAGAAGTTAAAGCTACTTTTTTTACAATTTCTTGTTTAGGTTCAGATTTAATTTCCTCTTTAATCTCTTCTTTCACAACCACAGGTGCAGAAATAGGGATTTTTACATCTTTTGTTAATTTCAGATTTGCCTTAGAGATATTTGTATCTAATAAAGCAGAGTGATTTGAATCTTTTAATGTTCCAGTTAAAAAAACTTCATTATTATTAACACTAATTTTAGCATTGTCTTCAAAAAGTTCTTTAAAAGATGGCATTAAAATAGCTAATTTAGATATTAAGTTTTGGTCAGCTGCAATATTATCATTGTAGCTATAAACTCCATCTCTGTTAATATTTAACATATTAAAAATTGCTTTACTCTCTTCAGAACTTGCAAAAATTCCATCCATTACAATCAATCCATCTTTTTTGTATAGAGTAATAGAAACTGGTTTTGTCTCTTTTTTTGTTGCTGTTGATGTAAATTTGTTGATAATTTTATTAACCAATCCTTCATTTAACTGTTTGTTTTCAACCGTTTGTAAAACAGAAGCTGTTGAAGGAGTATTTTCTAATTGTGAATCATAATCAAATGTAAAAACTGAATAAATAACAAAACAAATAAATAAAAATACTAGAAAAGTTAATTTTTTAACCATAGGCATAAGTATCCCTTTCTTACTAATTACTTATATTATATCTATTGATTGCTGACTATCAATTTAAAATCAAAATTTTTATTGTTTTTATTAAAATTAACTACTTGTTTCTTATTTTTTTAAATTAATTTAAAAATTTAATTTATTTGTTATAATTGCAAAAATATTATCAAAGAGAAAGAAATGCAACATATTATTAATTCAGCACAAACTTGTTTAGATTGTAAAAAACCAAAATGCCAAACTGGATGTCCAGTTAAAACTCCAATTGCAGAAATGATTAGACTTTTTTTAAGTGGAAATATTAGAGAAGCTGGAGAAATGGTATTTAATAATAATCCTTTATCAATTATTTGTTCACTTGTTTGTCCCCATGAAAAGCACTGTGAAGGGCATTGTGTACTAAATAAAAAATATACTCCTGTAAATGTTGGAGGAATTGAAAACTACATCTCAACTTATTATATGAACTATAGAGAGTTTGAAAAACCAACGCCAAATGGAAGAAATTTAGCAATTATTGGTTCAGGACCTGCTGGAATTAGTCTAGCTATGATGATGGCACTAAAAGGTTATAGTGTAACAATGTATGAAGGAAATGACAAAATTGGTGGTGTTTTAAGATTTGGTATACCTGATTTTAGACTTGATAAAACTATAATTGACAAAATTGAGCAAAACCTATTAAAACTTGGTGTAAAAATTAGAAAAAATATAATGATTGGTAAAAATATCACCCTTGATGATTTACAAAGGGATGGATTTGATGCAATTTTTATTGGAACTGGTGTTTGGGCTCCTAAAAAACTTGGAATCAAAGGTGAAAGTTTAGGAAATGTACACTTTGCAATTGATTATTTAAAAACTCCAAAAGCTTATGATTTAGGTAAAAAAGTAATTGTTGTTGGTGCTGGAAATGTTGCTATGGATGTTGCAAGAACTGCTATTAGAAATGGTGCAAGAGAAGTTCAAGTAATGTATAGAAAAGGTGAAGATAGTATGCCTGCTGAGAGAATTGAGATTGAACATGCAAAAATTGATGGTGTTAAATTTAATCTATTCAAATCTCCTTTAGAATTTACAAGCGAAGGTATCAAGTTTGAATATACAAATCCAGATGAAGATTATGGTTTTGGATTTGAGCCTGCTGATGCTATTTTAGTTGCCATTAGCCAAACTGCAAGGGACTTAATTGTTAAAAACAATACAGGACTTAGCCTTGGAGAAAATGGACTACTTCAAAGTGATGAGAATGGTGTTACAACAAGACGAGGAGTATTTGCTTCAGGAGATGTGGTAACAGGTGCTAGAACTGTGGTTGAAGCTGTTGCCTTTTCAAAAAGAGTTGCTGTTTCAATAGAAGAGTACATAAATACGCTTCCTGAAAAAAGTAAGGTTTCTTAAAACCTTACTTTTGTAGTAATTCCAACCAAAAATATTTATTTCCCACACCTTTTTCAACTGCTTTCCAACCATATGTTGTAGAGTGAAGATATAAAACATCATCTAAAAGCTTAAATGTTAACTCTTTGTTTGAAACCTTGTCTAAAATAAGCGAGAAAATTGCATAAGTGTGACTACAATCACTTTGTATTTCAAAAGTAAAACTATCTAAATTTTCCAATTGTTTATCTATAAAATCTTTTATTCTTTCATTTGACATATTTGTTCCTTTATAAAAGTTCGTATTCTATTGTTTCATTACTTGAATTAATATAATGTAATTGATTAGCATCAATGTTTCTAACTCTTTAACTACATATAATTTGCAAAATTTTTTAGAGGATTATAAAAATGAGTATGTTTTGTTATCAATGTGAAATGAGTCAAAAAGGTGGTTGTGGAAGTACTGGTGCGGTTGTTGGAACTTGTGGAAAAGATGAAAATCTATCACGACTTCAAGATATTATGATATTTGGTTTAAAAGGTCTTAGTGCTTATAGAGAACACCTAAATACATTCAAACCAGAGCTTACAAAAGAGATTGATGATGTTATGAGTGAAACACTTTATTTCACACTTACAAATGTAAATTTCAACTTCAATGACCATATTAATCAACTAATGAAAATTGGAAGTGCTGGAGTTAAAGTAATGTCACATCTATCTGAAACTCACACAAATAAATTTGGTATTCCAACTCCTGTTGTTGTTCCTCAAAACAAAGTTGAAGGAAAAGCTATATTAGTTTCTGGACACGATTTAGAGATGTTTGAAAGATTATTAATTGCAACTGCTGATAAAGGAATAAATGTTTATACACACTCTGAGATGCTTCCAGCTCATGGTTATCCAGAACTAAGAAAATATCCACACCTAAAAGGAAATGTTGGAAAAGCATGGTTTGACCAAGCAAAACTAATGGAAAAATTCCCTGGAACTTTTGTGGTAAATACAAACTGTATTGTTCCTCCTAAAAAAGAGTGTAATTATTTAGATAGATTATTCACATATAAAATTGTAGGTGTTGAGGGTTCAACTCCAATCGTTGATAATAATTTTGATGCACTAATCAAAAGAACTTTAGAGTGTGAAGACGCAAATGGAATTGATTTCAATGAAACTACAACATTAACAACTGGTCACCACTATAAAACAGTTTTAACACTTGCACCTCAAATCTTAAAAGCTTTAGAAGAGGGGAAAATAAAACAATTCTTCGTAGTTGCTGGTTGTGATGCACCAGGAAAGGGTGGAGAGTATTATAGAGAATTAACTTCTTCTTTACCAAAAGATTGTGTGATTATCACTTCATCTTGTGGAAAATTCAGATTCAATGATATTGATTTTGGAGAAATAGAAGGTACTGGAATTCCTAGATACTTAGACTTAGGTCAATGTAATGACAGTAATGGTGCAGTTGAAATTGCAAGTGCATTAAGTGGAGCATTAAACACACCAATCAATGATTTACCAGTATCAATTGTATTGTCATGGATGGAGCAAAAAGCTGTGATTATTTTACTAGCACTGTTCTCTTTGGGAGTAAAAAATATCTATCTTGGACCAAAACCACCACAATTTGTAAATGAAGATATTTTCAATTTCCTAGCAGAAACGTTTAATCTAACACTTACAACAAACGCAAAAGATGATTTAGCAAAACTGCTAATTGCATAAAAATAAAGGAGTTAAATCTCCTTTATTTAATCCAATCTTTGTATGGATGTTTCATAAGATTTGAGTTGTAGTATCGATCATCGTGACTAACTTCCTCTTTTATCCAAAGTGGAAGATTTATTGCTTCATCTTCACTTGAAAGCTCAACTTCTGCCACAACTAAACCATCATTATCCCCATAAAAAACATCAACTTCCCAAGTGTGATTTTCATGGTTTATAATATATCTAGTTTTATCAATCACAGGTTTTTGACATAGCTTTTCTATCATCTCATTTGCTTCATCAAGTGGAATTTCATACTCAAATTCAAGTCTAGCAATTCCACTATTTGAGCCTTTTATGGTTAAATATGCTTTGTCATTTTTAGTTCGTACACGAACTACTGCATTTTTGTCAGTTGATAAATAGCCTTGTTTTATTCTAATACCATTTTCTAAAGGGCTGATTTTTTCTAAATCAATAAGATATTTTCTCTCTATTTCTAGTGCCATATTTGCTCTTTTTTGTTTTTTGTAATTTTATCAAAACAATTTAATATTGTGCTAGAATTTACAAAAAGGAGTTACTATGAAAAAATTGTTAATTACAACTGCTCTTTTAGGCACTATGTTTGCCAGTGACTTACCTGAAGAATTTAATAGGGATTTATATAACCAAGGTGAAAAAATCTTTGAAAATAAATGTATGGAATGTCACCAAAAATCAATGCCAATTCCACTTTTAATGAAAAACTTTATTGAAGAAAACAATAAAACTCTAAATCTAAAAGCCCCAACTGGAAATGAAATCTCATTTAGACTAAAACAACAAATTGGAAGCCGTGATGATATGGAATTTCATCTTCACCAAACAAATGACTTTTTGAAGGATTATTTATACAATCCTGATTTATCAAAAACTATCTGCCTTGAGGGAGTAATTAGACACTTTAAAGTAATGCCATCAATGAAAGGTAAAATTACTGAAAAAGAGATAGAAGAAGTTAATCACTTTTTATACTTTTTAGAAGGATTTAATGGGGTTAATAAGTTTTATCACGATGACACGAAGTTTTAGAACTTAAACTGTAATTTATATTTTTTATGTGATAATTGTTTCATAAAATTGAGAGAGGTGGAAACTTAGGGATTCCATGTGCCTTGGACTTTTAGCTATTTTTAGCAGGGCGTAACTAGTTCAGGAAAGATGCGGGGAGGTTCCCTCCCGCCTCTTAATTATTTATATATAAATGTTAATTGTTAAATCTATATTGTTATTTAAAAGTATTAAAAAATGTGGTAAGTATTTTTTAATCGTTTTATTAATTCTAAATTCTTTTTTCATTGTATTTTTGCCTTTTTTTAGACAACAAGATATTCTTGTTGTTTTTTGATTTAACAATTAAATAAAAAGTTTATGATTAATAAAGTAGATATCAGATAGAATTTCGTTCTCACATGAAAAGCATCTGTTATCGTTTCTTCATTGAATCGGTAACTTTTGTTTAATTATTTCCTAAACATTAAATTTTTAATTATGAACAATCTTACTGAATTATTCGAATGAAATGACTACTATATAGATGCTACATTTAGTATCCATAATAAATTACATCTGATTTTAAATCGACATTTAATTCAATAAAATAAAACAAAAACATCCATTTTTAAACATAAACAGTCAATAGTTTTTTCAACCATAATAAAGATATTAAATTACTATCTAAAATTCAAAATAGTTTTTTATCAGAAAAATCACAATATATTTTACTAATTCAAAGCAAAAGTGTATTTTTGTAATGAATTTACGAATAAAATGACTAACAAATACGAAGAACTT
>ERZ1034365.1941-NODE-1941-length-10038-cov-2.226483_pt1 | contig 10038 bp, 8 predicted proteins | sample MGYA00520615_ERZ1034365 | MGnify/ENA primary metagenome ERZ1034365 (study PRJEB33736, sample SAMEA104284505) | Azolla filiculoides | biome: Urban; feature: Water surface; material: Ditch water | place: Netherlands | collected 2015-10-28 | depth 0-0.1 m ...
CGGTGCGCAAAACCCATTCACCCAGATGGACCTCCAGATCGCTACCTTCAATAGCTGGCAGGAAGACGCCCGGCAAGAGCAGCCCGCGCTCCGGATGCTGCCAGCGAATCAAGGCTTCAGCGCCCAGCACCCGCCCTTCACGCATATTCACCTTGGGCTGGTAATGCAGGACAAACTCATCATCAGCAAAAGCCTGACGAATCCGCGTCAATTCTTCGCGCCAGGCTTTGGCGCGTCGATCACTGGCTGGATCAAACAGATGAAAGCGATTGCGCCCCGCTTGCTTTGCCGTATACATCGCCTGATCAGCATGGCGCAGCAAAGTATCGGCGTCGACGCCAGGCTAGAGCAGCCCGCGCTGCGTATGCTGCCTGAGAACAAACTCTTCACCGCCCAGACGCGCCACCGTATCACCGGCCCGCACGCACTGACGCAAGCGTTGCGCCACCTCAACCAGCAAGCGATCACCGGCCGCATGCCCGAGTTCATCGTTAACCGGCTTGAAGCCATCCAAATCAAGGTAAGCAATGGCCAGCGTCTTACTGCTACGCTCGGTCTGCGCCATGGCGAGGCTCAAACGATCGGCCAGCAACATACGATTCGGCAACTGGGTCAACGCATCAAAATGCGCCAGATGCTCAAGACGTTGCTGATGTTCTTTCAGCACCGTAATGTCGGAGAAAATTCCGACAAAATGGCTGATTTCTCCGGCGCGATTGCGCACGGTTGAAATGGTCAGCAGTTCGGCAAAAATTTCGCCTGTTTTCTTACGATTCCAGACTTCGCCACGCCAGTAGCCCTGCGTCTGAATCGTCTGCCACATCTCGGCGTAAAACACGGGGTCGTGGTGGCCGGACTTGAGCAGATCCGTCGTCTGACCAATCGCTTCGCTGCGGCTGTAGCCGGTCAACTCCGAAAAAGTCGGATTCACTTCGACAATCCGCCCGCGCGGATCGGTAATCATGATGCCTTCGTGGGCATTCTCGAAAACACTGGCCGCCAGTTTCTGACGTTCCTCGGCGAGCAAACGCTCGCTGATATCCTGCGACAAACCAAATAATGCCGGTTCGCCATTCCAGAAACCGGCGACAACACGAGTTTCGACCATCATCTGCCGGCCATCACGATACAGAATGGGCAGCAGACATGTCGTACGCTCTCCAGACAATATGTCGGCCAGCACCTGCGCCGCCATTTCCCTGCTTTCTTCGGGGTGGACCGCAAGGACCAGCAGCCCCTTGAGTTCGTCATCGTTGTAGCCGAGAACCTCGCGGACGGCGCGGTTGTAATGTTGAATTCGCCCAGCGGCATCCAGGATAAAGAGAAAATCTTTCAGCGTATCGAACAGACCACTGAGATTTTTCTGCAGATTGACCGCTTCTTCCTGAGCATCGAGCCGCATCAAGGTTTGGGCAAAATGCTGGCGCAACAACTGCAACACATCAAAAGTAGCGCGCGTAATCTGCTCGGTCCGTCGACTACTCAGATTAAGGCAGGCAACCGGCTCACCGGCAATCAGAATGGGAAGCACGGCAAGTGCGCGCAAGCCCTCAGCAACCAGATGCTCGCCTTGAAGCAAATTCCTGTCACAACAGTGATCGGTATCTTGTGTGCAACTACACACCACCTCGCCAGACTGTACCAGCCTCGCTTGTGGAGAATTCGCTGCGAACAGACTTACCCTGGCGACGAAGTCATCAGACAAGCCACGCTGCTGGACCAGCTTGAGGCTGCCATCGGCCTGTACCCAATACAAGCCGCCACAATCAAACTCGGGAAAACGCAAACCAATATCAAGGAAGGTCGCCAACAACTCTTCCCGATTCGAGCCACCGACCAGAACTCCCGCCAGATCATGTTCGATCTGCAAACGCTGCTCAGCCGTCTTGCGCTCGGAAATATCCTGTACAGAAGCGATAACGACCTGAGTGCCGAAATAATTTCCCGAGTGCAGATTAACCTCACACGGGAAAACCCGGGCATTCGCATCTTTGCCCCAAAACTCGAAATGCCGCAGCTCACCGGCAATCGCCTCGGAAATCTGCTGACGAATCAGTTCAAAATCATTAAGCCCTTCAGCCGCCAGCAGTTCATGTGTCTGTCCGACCAGCGCAGCCGATGGATAACCGAACATGCGGGCTGCCGCGACATTGATATCAAGAAAGCTTCCATCACTAGCCTGTACAAACAAGGCTTCCGTGACGCTATTGAAGATACCCCGGAAAGTGCGCATGGCATTTTCGAGATACAACTGGTCATCCTGCTGCGTCAAAATCAGTGCAATCAGCTGACTGCACTGGGTCAGCAAAGCCTCTTGATGCTCATCCGCGCGCCCGGCTCTGGGGTGATAGATGGTAAACACCCCCAATAACTCACCACCCGGACTTGCGATGGGCAGAGAGCAACCGGAAAGTATTCCGGCCTGACGCGCAAAATCGCGGAAATTTTCCGTCAGCGGGTCAGTAAACACATCCTCGACAACAACTTTTTCCCCACGGAAAGCCGCCGTTCCGGAACTGCCAGAACCTTCGCCAACAGGAATCGAACCTATCGCATTACGCCAGAGATCATTTGCACTTGGCGCAGCACTGAGCAGAAGATTTTTACGATCTGCATCAAACCGGAAAACCGCACAGACACTGTCCTTGATTTCTACTTCAAGCGACAGGATCACCAGTTCAAGCACGCCTTCAAGGCGTTCGCCGCGCAACAAGGCAGCCAACGCAGCATTGCGAATGATGATCGACTCTTCTTCCTGCCTGCGATCCGAAATATCCCGGGCGAAACCGACGGTCCCCAGCAAGGAACCATCGTCGGCCAGCACCGGCGCTTTATAGGTTTCGATCCAAAGTCGCTTGCCATGAGAGGCATGCGGCTCAATAACAAATTTCTTCTCACCGGTCCGCATCACCTCAAGGTCGTCTGCCCGGTAAAGCGCCGCCAAATCAGGCGGGGAGAAATCAAGATCAGTCTTCCCGACAAGCGCTTCCGGCGAGGCCTGCCCCAAAGCATTGGCCAACGGCTGATTAACGGACAGAAATCGAGACTCGGTATCTTTCAGCCAGACCAGAAACGGGAAATTGTCGAGCAGTGCGCGCTGATAGCGTTGCTCCTGGGCAATTTTCCGGATGTCGAGATCGTGAATGTGCGAAAGCTGCAGCCGTTCAGCCAGGGCATCATCAATCAAATCCAGCTCAAGCGGACGCATCAGGCTGTGCTCGGTCAGCAGGCCGACCAGCCGATCGTCATCATCAAGCACCGTCAGATGACGGATGCGCGAAACCATCATGTGCTCGGCCGCTTCCGCGACCGGCGTATCAACATGCACCGACGCCACAGGATGCGTCATCACCTCGCCAAGCAGCGGATTGCCTTCCTGCTCAAGATACAGCCGGACAACATCACGCTCGGTCACAATCCCGAGCGGTTGATCGCCCTCGACCACCACAACACAACTGCCACGGACAGACTCCATGGCAACCAGCGCATCATCAAGTGTCGCCGTCGCCGGTAAACGCGGGAAGGTGCGCTCCATGAGCACATCGACGGTATTCAAGTGACGGAAGAAATCGAGGCCGAGATGGCGACGGAAATCGGTTTCGGTGACGACCCCCACCGGATGATTGTCGGCATTACAGACGACCAGATGACGAATACCCAGTTTGGCCGCGGTGCGGAAAGCTTCACGGAAATCCAGATCACCGCGCACGGTATGTACCGGCGCAGCCATCGCTACAGTGACCGGCAAGGCATGCGCCTGATGCTCGCGCATCGCATGCAGCATGTCGCGCTCGGTAACGATACCGACCACATTATCGCGGTCAACCACGATCACCGAGGAAATCCGACCTTCCACCATGCGCAGGGCGGCATCGCCCAAGGTCGCGCCAACCGGAACCCGGTCAACGTGGAGAGTCATCAGATCGGCAACCGTTGTCATCGCGGCATCCTAGGAGATCACTCTCTCCTTTTAATTGATCAAGGTCAAAAACTCACGGATATGACAATTTGACCTTGATGCGGGGAATTACTCCTTTTCGGCGCTGAGCAAACGCTCGCAATACCGGGCAATCAGATCAACTTCAAGGTTAACTTTGCTGCCCGACGCCAGATCACTCAGTGTCGTCATTTCCAGCGTATGGGGAATCAGGTTGATCGTAAACACATCGCCGGCCACGGTATTGGTCGTCAGGCTGACGCCATTCACGGTCACCGAACCCTTGCGTGCAATGTATTTCGCCAGATCGCGCGGGGCGCGGATTTCGAGCAGGCGATTGTCGCCGACCGGATCAAAGCGCAGCACATCGCCGACGCCATCAACGTGCCCGGAGACCAGATGCCCGCCCAGCCGATCGGCCAGACGCAGCGCCTTTTCCATATTGATACGCCCCGGCGCGCCCAGACCCACGGTACAGGAAAGCGTCTCCGGCGAGACGTCGACCGCGAAAGTATTGCCCTCGGTGAGCACGACAGTCAGGCAAACACCGTTGCAGGCAATGGAGTCGCCGAGATTGACGTCGTCCAGCCCCAGTTGGCCGGCATCGACGTGCAGACGAAAGCCCGCTTCGCGCGGGGTGATGGTTTTGATCTGGCCTATGGCCGCAATGATTCCTGAAAACATGCTGCACACCGTTTTATTAAAAACCTGACTTTATCACGCGGGATAGCCGCTCGCCGGTGCCGCATTCTGCTTTTAGAAACCTGCCGCCTCGGCTTCCAGATAGGCAATGCTGACGTATTTGCCGATATTGATATCGAAACCCTTGGTGTCCTTGGCCCGACTGGCGACACGCGGATCCATCAAGATGATTTTCTTCGCTTCTTCGAGCGGCAGCCCATCCTTCACCGCCTGCTCGCACGGCAGATAAATCCCCTCGAACAATTCACGATTCCAGGTCAGCACATCGGCGCTCGGCTTGCCATGACCGGGCAGCCACAGCGTTGAACCGGTTTTCTCCAGGGCATCGTAGGTTTTCAGGGTGCCGGTGTAAGAACCATCATCCATATTGGCAATTCGCCGGTCCATGGCCACATCGCCGACCAGCATCACCTTGTCTTCAACCACCTCGACACAGAGATCACTCTGCGTATGCGCAGTGCCGTAATGATGCATGCGCAGGGTGACGTCACCGAATTTCAATTCAGCCCCATGTTCAAGCGGCAGATTGGGCCGCACGACGCGCGTTCCGATCGTCGCCTGATTGGTCCATTGCTCCATCAGCGTACGCCACATATTGCCCTGCATGCCCTGAATTTCGGCAATCGTTCCGGCATGCGCGTAGATCGGGATACCCTTGTAGGCCGTCGCAAAAGCATCGTTACCGAGCCAGTGATCACCGTGGTAATGGGTGTTGATGATGGCAATGACCGGCTTCTTGAACTGTTTCCTGATCTGGCGGATTGCCATCTCGCCAATCTGCACCGAAGCTCCCGAATCAACCACTACCAGACCCTTGGCCGTGTCAACGAAGGTGATGTTGCACATCATTCCCTGATTTTCCGGCGTCGGAAAACCATCGGGCGAATAGATCATCCAGACGTGTTTGGAGAGTTGCTGCAGCGGATGATCCTTCACCGCCGGGCCGCGCACGAAATCCTCGACTTCACGGGCCAGCGCGCTCATGTTCTGCCAGGGAGCAAACTCGGCCGCCGTCAGCGCAGTGAAGGCAGCGGTTGATTGCAAAAAGCGGCGACGGTTCATCAGCATCTCCTTAATTGTTAAGATACGAATCATCGCGCCGATTCGGGCGCCCGTCCATAGGCTTCACATGCGTCACTATCCGATTTCCTTTCTTGCCCTCAGCGGCCTCGGCATCCTCAGCACCATCATAGGGCTGATCAGCGTCGCCGGTTTTGGTGCGCTGCTGCATCCGGTCCTCGAAGACCCGATGGCCGGACTCGCCTTTCTCGTTTCGGCCATTGCCCTGATCGGCTCAGGCGCTTTTCCGCTGGTGATTGAAAAGCTGAAGGAAAACGAAGGAAATTAGTGACAGGTCGCCGGATCGCTGTGGTACGCATCCACACCGACCGCCTGCAAGCGCTGGAGATAACACTCGTAATGCTGCCCCCAGGCGAAAGCACGCTCGTCCAATAACAAACCCGGCAAATTGGTCAGATCAATTTCGGCAACCGCCAGAAAATCGCCGCCGGAGGCCCGTAAGATGCCTTCAACCAGCAGCATGTCAGACAGCAGATAACTCACGAACCTGGGGCCGATTCCGGTCAACTCCGTGGTTTCCGCCTGATTCAACAAAGCCAGGCGCTCGATGGCCTCAGACAGCACCGACAGACTGAATCCTGATTGATCCACCCCTGTCGCGGTCAACCGGCGCAGGGCGGGCAAAATGCCGCGCGTTACCGGACGGCTGATTGCGGTCAGCGCTACCGGCACAGGCAATGCCGCGCGCACTCCACTCAATTTGTCCTGCAACAGCATTCGCGCCGCCAGCAATTGCTCCGGCGTCATCGGCTGCAGCGAGCAAGGCGCTTCGACTTTTTTGAAAAGCTGACAGAGATGCCGGTGCCAGACTTTCTGGCCCAGCGTTTCTCCATAGCTGCTTTGTGCGCCGGCAATCTGCAGGCTTCCCCCGCCGATGTCGAGCACATGCGATGTGCTCAGGCGTTCACCCAGCAACTGCTGCGCCCCGACGTAGCCATAAGCGCCTTCCTGTTTCTGGGGAATGACCAGCAGGCTGACTGCGCTACCGGCATGAATACGTCGCAAGGCCGGAATCAGTTCGTTGGCATCGCGCTGCAGCGCCAGTCGCCAGGCGGAAAAGCCCCCGGCCACGCGCCGGCATTCAGCAGGAAACGCGCCCTTTTCCGGCAAGCCGTTCAAGGCTGCAATCGTCTGATCCAGGGTTTCATCGAGATTGCGTCCTGCGGTCAACGGCGCAAGAAAATCAATTTCTGCGGCGGGCGCCCGTTGACCGCTGGACGCTCCGGCCCGAATGCCGGAGGAGCCCATGTCGTAGGCAATCCGGCATGCCTCGGCCCGTACCGTTGCCGTCGACAAAAAACCGCAGGCCAGCAGGAGCAGGGCAAGCCACGGCCGGCGAGCAGCGCGCATCAAGATCAGAGGTGCAGATAACCCATGACGCCGACGACCAAACCCAGGCCCGTCGACCCGAGCACTCCAGCCAACAGCCAGCGCTTGCGCGTCAGCAGGGTGATGGCTGAAAGCGCGATGGAGATTTGCAGCAGCGTCGTTGCCAGCGCCCAGCGTTCATGCACATGCATTTCCGCCTCGCTCTTGTGATCGGCTTCCTTCGCGGCTTCTTCAAGCTTGTCGGCTGCTGCCTTGATTTCTTCCTTCTCGGCCTTGTAGCGCTCGACGGCCTGCTTGAACTTTTCCTGCGCTTCACCGGTGGTCAGCGTGACCGACAGCTCGGCCAGATTCTGCTTGTTGCTCTTGGCCTGGTAGTAATTCCACTGGTTGGAGGCCGAGGTTTTCTGGATCGCTGCTTCATTCTTGTAGAGCAGGGCCGCATTCTGCGAGTGACCGCCCATGTAGCCAAAAATCGCGCCAATCGTCGAGAGAATGGCAGTCAAAACGGCCAGACGCGAGGTGAACTCATCGCCGCCATGCTGGGCAACGTGCTCGACTTCATGATCGTGCGGACCGTGTACGTGAAATCCATGACCGGACATATTTCTTCCTTCAGATAACAAAATTAAAGATGAATGACGGAAATCAGACTTCCCGCATGATCCGCCAGTACTGGAACTTCATCATGCCAGCCGCGCCAGCGACAATGGCCAGAAAAGTGACGATGGAGCCCAGCGCCAGCGTTGAGAAGCCGCTGATACCCTGACCAACGGTACAGCCCATGGCAGTCACCCCACCAAATCCCATCAGGGCCGCACCGATCAGATGATTGGCCGTATCTTCCAGACTGACAAAACCTTCCCAGCGAAACGTGCGCGTCAGCAAGGCCCAGCCCCCTGAACCGGCAATGACGCCGAGGACGCTGGCGATGGCAAAAGTCATCTTGCGGCTGGTATCCGACCACAACATCAGCAATTCGAGCAAATAAGCCTGTGGCGCAACAAAGGTCAGCGATTCCATGCGGCCGCTGTTGGTGGCGATGAAAGCCTCCTCCAGCGTTTCCGGATGTTCGGCCAGATAACCGATGTGACCACTGACATACCAGGCGGCCACCACAGCCAGACCGGTCCCCAATCCACCCAGAAGATTATCCAGCGTCCAGAAATCGCGCTTCAACAAACAAAATGCGGTCACCCCGCCGCCAATGGCCAAAACGGCCAGACTGAATGCTGTTGTCGGCGCCATCCCGACCCCGGTCAACAAGGCCGGAATATCCTGCCCACCGGGAAAGTTGATCGCTGCCTTGTCGAGCACATTGACGCGAAAGACGCCCAGAACGCCGCGCATGGTCATGTAAGCAACCAGGCCCAAAACGATGAAAACAAAAACGGATTTCAGATTGCCGGCACCAATGCGGATCAGCGTTTTGGAACCGCAACCGGAAGCCAGCACCATGCCGACACCAAAACTCAGCCCGCCGACCAGATAAGAAAGCCAGGTGAAATTCGCGGTGCGATAGATGGACTTGCCCAGATCAATCTGGCCGGTCGCATGCAGGGCCCCGGCACCGAGAATGGCCACACCAATCGCCAGCAACCACATGCGCATGCGACTCCATTCGCCCATATTGACGATATCGGACACGGCGCCCAAGGTACAGAAATGGGTTTTTTGCCCGATCGCCCCCAGCACGAAGGAAATCGCAAAGGCCAGCCAGAGCACCGTATTCGGGGAAACTGTGTTGTCCATGATCAGCGGTAGTGCGTCGGATCGGCCACGCCGGCCTGAGCGAAACCTTCGGCCCGCAAACGGCAGGAATCGCAGGCACCGCAGGCCAACCCTTCGGCATCGGCCTGATAGCAGGAAACGGTCAGGCCGTAATCGACACCGAGCTGGCTGCCGGTGCGAATGATTTCAGCCTTGGACAGATCAATCAGCGGCGCGTGTATCGTCAGCTTCGCGCCTTCGACGCCGGCTTTCGTGGCCAGATTGCCCATGCGCTCAAATGCGGCGATATATTCCGGACGGCAATCCGGATAGCCGGAATAGTCGACCGCATTCACCCCGACAAAAATATCGCGGCTGCCCAGTACTTCCGCCCAGGCCAAAGCCAGCGACAACATGATGGTGTTGCGGGCTGGCACATAGGTGACCGGAATGCCCGCCTGCACACCGTCGACCGGAACAGCGATATTGGTATCGGTCAGCGCCGAACCACCAAACTGGGCCAGACCGAAATCGACGACGCGATGCTCGGCCGCACCCAGCGCTTTGACCACCCGTGCCGCTGCCGCCAGTTCGGCGCAATGCCGCTGACCATAATTGAAGGACAGGCAGTAACTGTCAAAACCCTGACTACGCGCAATGGCTAGGCAAGTCGCGGAATCCAGTCCGCCGGAGAGGAGAACAACAGCTTTTTTCTTCATGGGGCCGGAAGTTTACCTCAACCTTCCCTTAAGGCATCGCCCCCTTGAGACTAAAACAACTGGAACATCACACGCTTTGAATAAATTGAAGAAGTGCGTAGGCCAAAAGTCTGATTTTGACTGAACAAAAATCGCGACAAATGAGGTGTTTCATCTGTAGAGGCGAGACTTGAGCTGACTGCGACAGCCTGATCAACTGGCTCAGTCCGGCCAGATGCAAACTGTCACCCATTCTCCAAAGCTGACTACCAGGGGACTGCTAAGCTGCCGATCAGTCGATTCACACTCCCGATCTGAACTCCTAACAGCCGGCGCCAGACAGCAAAGTGTCGGTAAGAGACCAAGTGCTTTGACGATAATTACTGAATTGGAACCCGACTCTTAGTTTTTAACTAACCTTTGTCAGTCAAAATTTGCGGCAGCTATCGGATATGAGGCTGGCTTTCGGGCACGGGGGCTAAATACTTACTGTCGGCCATCAACTGCCCTTGGCGGTTGAATCTGTATTTGTCTTTCCGTAGGGAAACGAACGGCCGGTATTCTGCAAGCAATTTGAAGGTGGGA
>ERZ1034365.1942-NODE-1942-length-10022-cov-3.179487_pt1 | contig 10022 bp, 7 predicted proteins | sample MGYA00520615_ERZ1034365 | MGnify/ENA primary metagenome ERZ1034365 (study PRJEB33736, sample SAMEA104284505) | Azolla filiculoides | biome: Urban; feature: Water surface; material: Ditch water | place: Netherlands | collected 2015-10-28 | depth 0-0.1 m ...
GTCACAAGAGTCAGAACCTGGTCTGAATTCACAGTAATTGAAGAATTCATAACAATGGTGGTTGTACAATCAACTGCGGACATATTTAATACATTGGTTGTACCATATGAGATTGGACTAGAAATTAATCCAAATTGGCGGAATTCATTTGCCACTGTAAATTTACCGCTGTCATTACCAACAATATTCATTCCAATTAAAACATAATACGCATTCAAATCAGTGATAGGATCATATCCAAGACCAAATTTAGGTGTAATAATTGGAGTAATATTAGGAAGAACTCCTGTTAAACCAGTAATTGTGCAGAAAGAGAAACCCTGACCTGGATCAACAACTTCAATATCAACAATCGCATTGCTTGAAATAACTAGACGAATTTCAAAGCCGTTTGTGTCACCTGTGGTTGCAGTGTTAAGCGTACCATTACCAATCACTTTAACAGCACCAGTCGCAACTGCGCGGTCGATGTTAGCAGATCCCCATCCTGACCCTGTACCAGATTCAATCAGGACCGCATAAATTGCACCGGGAATTGCATGATTCTGTGATTGTGATTGAAAATAGAATTCATTACCAGGAACCAATGCATTTGATACTGTGCGGACTGGGAAATAGTCTGGAGATGATAAATTTGTTGCATCGCCTGTACTGCGTTCACTGATAAATTTCCAGATGTATCTATCAATACCTTGTGCTGGAGTGTAGCTGGTACCAACAGTGGTTTTAGGATCAACAGTAGAAGCACCAGGACCAGCTTTCAAGCAAATATAAACTTTGTTATCTGAAACAGTGTAATAGTTTGCTTCAGCAAGCGTAGCGGGTGCAAAAGTACCAGAAACAAGTTGCTTAACAGTGATTGTGCCATTATAGTCATGGCGATACGGATTAAAATAAACACCAGAAGTCCATTTCATGTTACGACATGCAGTAACAACGTTACCCGCATTAATCTTTTTCATCTGGAGCATATGCTGAAATGTCTTTGATTCATATCCACGACTGTCATACGGCATACCTGGATTGCCTGTATCAGATGCACCATCAGTGAGTGGAGATTCATTTGTAGTCCATGGCAGCGTTCTACCGATGAATCCGTAAATTGGGGTAACATCAGAACCGTCAAAACCACCAACGAACTGTTTAGCGTTATGGACTCTGATTTTATTTGTAACAATAGCTGTCATGTCAAGTATTCCTTATTGAATTAGTATTATTTATGATAGAGTGTAATATTGTTTAATAACAAAAGAGTCCTGGTTCACTCTCCATGTATCATGCAACCAGACTTTTTCTGGATTAATCGTTGGCTCAGAACCAAATGGTTTTGTCCAATCCATGTAAATTGGGTTGTACCAGTTGTTATGTAGAGCTTGAGTATCAAATTCTTCAATTGTCATTCGTTCCCAAACTGCCATCGGAGTGCCACCATCTGTCATATACTCCCAACCTTTAACGGTACCAACTTTTACTTTATCAAGGGTATATGTAATTCCGTTATTAATAATCACAATGTCCTGAGTACCGACTATATCGTTGCGTGAATATAAAGAATCTGGGTCATGAACTGGATTCATGTAGAACATTGTATTCATGAGATTATTAAGAGAATTCTTTGGATTATTCCACTTTTTAGGATGTGTTATGAATTCTTCAATTACATAGCCTTCAACTGACACGGGGGCGGCATAACCTCTGCTGTCATCGTCTTCCAAGTAGATATGAAGAATGATAATATCGCCACGGCGGTTGCCTTTTGATATGTAATCATTTTTGATGCGACAATTAGCGAATCCATAATCACGAATCTTGCCTGTCATCTGATAACCAGCAGGGTGGAGAATATTAGCAATTAACTGGGAATATTCTTTAATGTCAATACCAGTGTAAATTGTATATGCAAACTCTTGAATATCATAGTGATTGGTGGTTGACGTCCGGGAATCATTTAGAACAGAATTACTCTTGATACGCTCAGGTTCTTCATAACCGATACCAGAACCACCCGCTTTACCGAAGAACCTAGTATCAACAAGTGGAGAAATTAATAGGCCGGAAACATCGTCTTGCCACTTTTCAGGCAGTTGAGTAACACCTTCCAAACTAATGTCAGAACCATCTTCGCTTAGTAATGAATATGCGCCTTCAGATAAGAATCTAATATCAACATAAGGCACAAAAAGTGTTGCAATGTTTGTCTGATAATCAATGTCTTTTAAAACAGCGAATGGTCCGTTATCATGATTGTAATTTGAACCAGGAATACGAAGTTTTGATCCTTCAATCAAATTCTGTTTATTAGCAAGAATGGTACGGAACTGAGAAGAAACAAACGGTGGATCAACGAAGTCTAAACCGAAGTCATCGTATTGAATGGACTTAATTGCACCGATCTTTGATCCGTACGGAGTAATAACAGCGCCTGTACCGTGTGTAGAAGTGATACGTGGTTTAGGAATTTCAAAGAAACCAGCACCACCAGAATCCACACGAATAGCGGAGATATTCTTTCTGTTTGAAGTGTCTGTTAGTTTAATCTTAGGAACGCCACCCATTCTTGTACCATTTGCGCTTACATTCAATGATGTACATGCGCCATCCACCCCTGTTTTAAAAGTCACATACGCGCCAGCACCGTCACCTTGCACAAGCATACTTGCGGAAGAATAATCAGACCCGGAGGACATTACTGTAATATCCGTGATAACACCATAGATAAATTCAAACTTTGCTGAACCCATAATGACAGATGGATTAACATATCCAGAGCCAGGATTAACAACATTGATTGAAAGCTTACCAGAATTCCATACAGGTTCTAGAACAGCGCCCGAACCTTGAATATCAACAACTGAATGAAGTATATCCGCTGGAACTGTGTTTCCCTGAGACAATACATTAACACGAATGATACCAGTATTAACAACGGGCACAATATTCGCGCCAGAGCCGTTACCAGCAACATATATTTTAGTACCGTAGAAGTAATGATCTCCTGCGTATCCATCACGAATATCCACGTGGGTTATTCTACCATCAATCACTATAGGGATTAGTTGTGCATCTGCACCTGCTTGCCCGGGAACTCTGCCACCTGAAATGACAATTTGTGTATTCTCGTCATAATCAAATCCAGGATCAATAACCCGTACATCCACAATTCTTCTGTATCCAGCTTCACCTGGTCCAACATCTTTTGAAATGACTGGAATAAGAATTGCACCATGCCCAACATTAGAAACAGCTTTGACTTCCAAGTTCTTTGGAATAACAGAATATCCAGCGCCACCATTCTGAAGTTGAATGTTATCAACTGTAAGGGAAGATACTTTAACAGAAGCAACTGGAACGACTGATTCTTTGTATGCGTGAGGATATGTAGAATAGAAATCCATCATCGGTACAACATAATCCATTGTTGTTGGATCACCTGGATCCCAGTAAATGTCATTCTGTTTAATTGAAATGGTTGTTTCACCTACACGATACCCGCTACCAGGTTCTAGAACGATAACATCAACGACTCTACCACCTTTTATAACAAATTGAAGATTTGCTTCTACACCCTTGAAGACTTCAACCGTAGTGCTACCATCCCACCAGTAAGCGAAGCCAGAATCATTCACAGTAACAGAATCAACACTTCCACCTACCATAACGGGTGTAATATCAGCTTTATAACCTTGACCATGGACTTTCAAGTAAATGTCATTATAACCAGAACCACCATTGGTTACATTAACCTGTTTAATCTGACCCTTGATGCCAAATTCACCATCATGAACATCAACAGTAAAGGTAGCACCAGAACCAGCACCGTATCCCTCAAATGCAGCGTTATAATCACCATTTTCATCTTTAGTGACAATATCATACTGAACATCGTTTGGATAATATCCCTTACCAGAATTATAGACAGATACTTTACGAATGCCCTTTTCACGAACTGTAACAGCTCCAAGCACAGCACCTGACCCATTACCTTCAACAATAAATGTATCACCTAGCTGATACCCGTAACCACGGTCAACATAGTTAATTCCTGTAATTGCACCATTCTGAATGATAGGAACAAGCACAGCGTTTCTACCAGATGCGTTGGATGCTCTGATTGTTGCAGAAGTATATCCAGTACCCGCTGTGGTGATAGCAATAACAGCAATAACACCATTTGCAACAATAGCACGAATATCCGCGCCGGTGCCATGTGTGTCACTGAATTCTACATTAACCTTATTCTCCTTGTAGAATTTGCCAGACTGTTTAATATCAACACGCTTCAGAGAATAAAACGGTGTTAAAACAGCGCCATTCCCTGTACCAGTAATATTCTTTAAAATTAGACTATCAACATTATTAAACTCTGCACCCGCTTGAACTGTAACACTCGTGATAGCTGAGTTATCAGTATTAACAATTGCAGCCGCACCTGAACCCTGTCTGGAATCTTTAATAGTAAGCACAACAGGATAAATTGTAATGGTTGTACCATCAGTAACTATATCCGATGTTGCAGTATTAACACGAATCTTACCTGTACCATTGTTATTTGAATAAAGAATAGCTGTAACTCGCGCATTTAAAATACCAGCAATAACAACACCGTAACCTATTTTATATTTGTTAATTGTGGTTACATTAATTTCAAAGCTAGATTGATCGGTTGCAATTGCGGTATCAGTAACGGCAAATACTTTTGAACCAGCGGCGACAACATCAACCGCTGTTACTCTTCCCCATGCATCCACGACAACGCTACCATTAAATCCTGAAACCCCAACAGGAGCATACACAGACGGAAGATAATAATTCGCACCAGGATTATATGATACGGTAGAAATATAATCACCAGTTGTAGCAGAGACCCAAGCTTCTGCATCAACACCGTTAATAATAACTTTAGGAGATGCGATGATGGTAGAAGGAAGTTCAAATGTAATGCCAGAAATGTTATTTGTAGCACCACGAATTGTTTTACCAATTACTCGTGCAGTGTTATTTGTTTGTAAATCACTTAATGAATTATAGATTAGCAGAGAAACATCAGGACCGTATCCAGAACCGGATGCTGCAATAGAAACACCTGTGACTTTTCCAGTTGATCCTGTTGTTGCAACAGTTAATTCCATGCTTCCTATATCATTTGATAGCGATAGTTTATTCCCGACAACATAACCAGAACCACCTGCTTCAACGACGATTTCATTTGGAGTAATGACAGGGACACCAGAAAATCCAGTGCCGCCAACCGCTGTAACCATAGCGGATGCACCTGTGACATTTGATGTAGATTGAAACTCAATTGTATCGCCGACTTCGTATCCTGTACCGCCGTCAATAATGAAAATGTTTTCTACTGCGCCAGAGGAGATTTCTTTAACATATCCAGATCCACCCACACCAGAGCCGATATGTAATGAGATTGGATCACCTGGAAGATATAACGATCCAGCATTTTTAATTTCAACATCGCCTAGTAAGTGACCGATTGTGCCTTCATACGTTGTACCTGTAAGACGGTTACGCACTCTACAAACAGCACCACTGGAGAACTGCCCGTTGATGGTATCTTGCTGAAGTCTGAATCTATAAAGGTCCTTACCGTTCGCATAAACTTCAGCTTGGCTATCGATAATAGCGATAGCACGATTCTGGCTAACAGTTTGAATTTGTTCAAGAGTCATGCCAAGGAATTCTGCTGTACCTGCTTCTGGTAGCTCAACAGTAATCCAGATGTTCTGGTGATATTCATTACTGGAAACACTCATAACATGATCTCGTCCCCAGTCTAATTCACACTCTTCACCGAACAACAAGTTGAATAGGAACTGATATGACTGGAGATTGCCTTTGTTTTCAAATAATGTACGAATATTCTTAACCAGAAGTGCAACGTTACCAGTGCGCTTGTTTGTTGTCAAAAGAACAGACAGGAGCGACCCAACAACTTCCTCGGAAGCGGTATCAATATCAACAATGTCAAGTGGTGCACGGATGTACTTAACGCCTTGATCGTCCAACCACTTATAATAAACAGTTAGGAATTCTGTAAGATAATCGGTGGAATCAACAATAACTTGTGGTAACTGTGATGATAGAACATCTGCGACTTTTGGTTTAAGACTTGCAACCATTATTTGGACTCCGCTACCGTTGTTATAGACACATTAGTATCCTTAACGCGAAGGATAATATTGTTTTTACTATATATGTCATTTTTCACGGGTGCTGCATAAAACTTAAGGAAATCACCTGTGTAAGAAGAAATGAATACCGGTTTGATTTTAATATCTCCCGTTACTAAATCAATCGTGCCCGCGTTAGTATCTATAACAGCACCAGCAACCGTGGTACGTGCAATGATGCCACTAGAATATACCTTGAAAATCTGATCCGACTGATTATCATTTGTTTTAAATGCACTGGAAACAAAGTTGGAAATTGTTGTTGCAAACGAAAGTTCAATTGGAGATATTAATCCAAGCACAGGCTGAGTTTCACGAATCAAACTAATTGTTGTCTCGTTACCTATGATGGACTGGTCAATCGTATCGATGTAACCGATTAAGCTAGAATATGTGAATTTGGTAGAGAAGTTTTCAAGTGATGAAAGCTTTGTAACGATACCGTCCAGGACGTTTGATTTAAGCGAAGATGACGATGTTGTCAAGTAAAGTGGATTATACGATATTCTTGATGTGATGCCAATATCCAGGTAGCTCGGCTTCTGAAACTCCAACACAGTGTTAGCAACGCAACGATCCGCGATAACAGATTTAATGCCAGCATATTCATCAGATGTAAGTGCATCACCAAACACAGGAATAACACATGCAAAGACTTTACCGAAGCGTGGTGGAGATTCAGTTTCACCGCCCCAGGTAATAGCATCTTTTACATTGATACCGTATTTCTTAATCAGAGAGCGATAATCCGCAGCGGTCACCGCGCGATTCTGAGTGCGGTAATAATTAACAGCGTTTAGCTTGATTTCATCTAGGCTTTCAGCATCGGAACCAGATGTACTTCTAACAGAGGTTGTCACGGATACATTACTGTTACCCTCAATGTTACCAGTCAAAGTGAATTTCGCAGCACCGTTTGAAATGCTACCAGATGTTCTTTGATACGTAACCTCAAACACTTCATTTGCACCAACACGCTTACCAACGGTACCATCACCAAAAATGATTTTGTACTTACCATCAAAGGTTTCTTCCAGGAAATATACTTGAGAATCACCAGCAACATTAATAATTGAATCAACAGATTGCCATGATGCATAGGTTACATCATTAACTGAAGCCATGGACATAACACGAATAAGCGATGAATCAATGCCAGTATTATCAAGTGTAATATAATATCCAGTAGAACCATCCGCGATAACTGTTTTACGAAGCAAGTCTCCTTCATACACTTTTACATCAGAAAACACATAAGTACCTGAAAGTGATTTATACGCAACCAGCGTATCACGGACCACATACTGGTAAATTACGTCATTAACAACTGTTTCAAAAGTGACACCCGGATACAGTGTAAGTGAGTCGGGTTCACCTACAGCGGAATTGACAGTGATGTTAATGAGAGCATATGGCGCACGGTTGCCACGAGGAACGTAGCCATAACCCTTCGCATGGGAAACTGTGTTATCTCGCCGCTGTGCAGAGTCAATAAACATTTCGTTGGCCATGTAGTTGACCATCAATGCATTATAGTGAGTATTATATGCAAGGGTATCCAATAAAACAGACATACCAGATGCTTCGTAATCATAGTCCTTGAAACTATCTTGAGTCTTTAGGTACCCAATCAAATTAGCTTTAATTGTGTCAAAGTCTAGTTCTTGGATCTGGAAATTATTTGCCATATTACTTGATTCTTTCAAAAGTAAGTTTTATCGGGTCAACAGTATTTATCCCAATCACCCTAAAATACAACACAATTTGCAATTCGTTTCTGTCATAGTTCGCCATGTTTTCACCGAAGTTAGTTTCAATGGACTCTATAATGACACGTGGTTCATATTCAGCGACTTGCGTCCGAATCTTGCGTTCTAGTAGTGCTAACCCAGCAGGAGATGGAGTTTCAAACAGATAGCCCATGATGCCACATCCAAACAGAGGATCAAACTTCTTTTCACCAGGATTAGTGAGAAGTAGCAGAGTAAGCGCCTGTTTAACAGCGTTGACATTTGTCTTCGCAATTATGTCATCGTTCATTGGATTCTTCTTGAAAACTGTGTCCAAGTCTCTGTAAATTATAGTTTCTGCCATGTGGATAGTCCTAAGATGGGTTTTTGTTATTTATCGGTTGACATTTAATTCAGTCTAGAATATACTGGCTTCACTGACTGAAAAACACACGGAGAAAATCATGTCGATGGGATGGTGCATACTTATAGTGGTTGCAGTGCTTCTTCTTGGTACCACATTATGTTGGGATGACACCATTATGATACTGGTAACTATACTTGCTATCGGCGGTTGTGCATTAGTATATGAACCAAATCCTGTGGATGTTGCTGCACAAGAGGCTCGCCGTGTAGCTGCTGAAACTCCTCATGTCATACATGAAGTAGATGGATGTAAAGTATATGAATTTGAAAAAGAAGGGCGGAATCATTTCTTCACTCGTTGCCCCACTCAAACCTCTACTGACCGTACCTATACCACTTCATGTGGCAAAAATTGTAGCAAAGTTATAACTGAAACTATTGTAACTGAAAACAAATAAGGATATGGAAATGATTGATATTGAAAAGATGGAGCAGGTTGCGCTTGCTGCCTCAAGTGGTTATCGCGTTACTGCGCGGTTTGCAGCTCTCGCCAATCTGCAAAACATGCTAGACCCATCAGCAGTACTTGAGCTAATCACTCGGCTGAAAGCTGCTGAACAGGACGCTGTTCGTTGGAATTGGATGCTTGAACGCATGTCAGGTAAGGATGTAATGATCTTCGCGCAGCGTCCAGCATGGCCCGCCGCCTGCTGTGACGACATTGTTGCGGATATGGATAAAGTAATGAAGGAGTCGAAATGAACTTTGAAAATGATGTGATGCTATTCAATATTGTGCCTACCGATAACTGGAGTGCACATGAATTTCAACCTTGGTTTTTAGAGGCTTTTATTGAGGAGTCGAAATGACCAAATATGAATCAGACGCCGATACCTACCTGTGGGAATTGAAGCGCGGAAAGAAAGCGAATGGGAGAGCGATATGAACCACGGCGACATCAAGCTGGTGATTGACCAGTTAAGAAAGCACACAACCCGTAGAGAGTTGATGGTTGCCGACATGCTCGAAACACTTGGTAATCAGGTAGCTGCACAGTCGGCTGTGATTGAGAAACTTAGTGGGACGCTTAAGCTACTAAGCTACTCGGACGACAAAGCGGTTAGAGATATTGCGTACAAAGCGCTATCCATTCCAACCGACTCCACTCAGATATTGCAGGAGTGGCTTACTAGTCAAATCAACTTGAACGGATATAGCTATTCAATCAATGACACTTATGTTCTCTTTTCTGTTGATGAACCTCCAGACGATGCTTATGACGAAGGCTCATTAGTTCCTCTTTATGCCATCAAGAAACCGGAGATATTGAAATGACTGACCTAATAATTGCGCTAATTGCATGGTGAACGAAATGACCATTATCCAAGAGCTAATTGCGATCATTGAAACCAAGAACTCTTGGGGTAAGAATGAGTTGCTCAAAGAATTGCTAGGCTTGCTTGCGAGGCACTACAAATGACTGAACGAGAAAAGATTATCAGCTTGGCTAGAGAGTGTAACGTCAAGTCACTTAAAGAACCTCGCTATCACATGGATATTTATGAGCTAACAGGACAAGCTATTGAAGCATTCTACAAAGCTGCACAGAACGAGGCTTACGAGAAGGCTGCTGAATTGTGCGATGGGCAACACGACAGAGCAAGAACATCAACTGGAGCAGCTAGAGCTAATTCGTGTGCCGCTGCCATCAGAAAACTTAAGGAGAAATCGTGCCCACTGA
>ERZ1034365.1943-NODE-1943-length-10021-cov-3.165125_pt1 | contig 10021 bp, 15 predicted proteins | sample MGYA00520615_ERZ1034365 | MGnify/ENA primary metagenome ERZ1034365 (study PRJEB33736, sample SAMEA104284505) | Azolla filiculoides | biome: Urban; feature: Water surface; material: Ditch water | place: Netherlands | collected 2015-10-28 | depth 0-0.1 m ...
AGTGATGCCGATAACAGCGCCGTACTGAGCCAGAGTCACGTCGACGTTCTGCATGGTAGTACCAAGCTCGGTCGGGGTAGTGCCTTCGGTCAGTTGGAACGAGGTCAGATTGCCGGCAGTAAGGACTTCACCGTTAGCGCCAATTTGAGTGGCGACAGCAGCCAGCTTGTGACGGCGGAAGTTGATCGTCTTGGTGTTGTTGGCCGGAAGCGGCTTCAACTGACCAATCTGTTCAAGAATGAGGAAAGGAATTGCACGCTCCAGCAAAACTTTTGCGGAATAAGCGGCTTGGGTAGGGGTAATGGAACCGTATGCGGTAACAGCCATGATTTTCTCCTTGGAAATGGCAGTCGTTGAAATAAAACTCAATCGCTGCCGCTCCTTTCGGTTCGCTTCAGGCCGTGTGCTTGTTCCTTATGGGCGTCTTGCGACGTGTCCTAGAATCCATTGGCGCGGTCTTCTGCTGACCCTAGTGGGTAGCGGTAAACGTGTTGCTAACCTTTGTCGGATCTACTCAACGGCTTTTGGCCAGAGAGCAGACCCGATTCAGGCTTTCATTCGTGATGATGTGGGCGTCAACCAATGACGCACGCCATTAGTTTTCCATCCCATCCCATGCTCGTTTGAACTCGTCCTGATCAGTTTCGGGAGCGGGAGCAGGAACGGACTTGCCTTCATTTGAGTAAGCAGGCTCGGCTTCCTTCAATGCCGGCACAGAGCGGCCTTCGTTGGAATAGTGGGCAGCAGCCACCTTCTCAACAGGAACCGAACGGCCTTCGTTGGAATAGTCTTTGCTGGCAGGCGAGACAGCAGGCGGCGCAGCTTTCGCTACCCGCTTGGTAGCAGGCTTGGAAGGCGTTGCGTTGCTGGTTGCGAATGACTTGAACTTGGATGCGTACTCTGCATCACGCTCGGCCATGCGTTGCTTTGCAGTGACCATCGCATCAATGTCGTTGCCGGAATACTCTTGTTTGTTGTTATCTTCCATACATCCCCCTTACATGGCATCCCATGCTTGTTTGTATTCGTCATTGCTTGACGCAGCGGCGCGTGTTGGCAGTGACACAGGAGATGAACTGGAAACGCCCATAGCGGCATCTTCGTCTTCGCTCATCTGGCTTTCTTGCTGCAGTGAATCCTTGTACTTGTTCAGGAGCTTGACCACTTGACCGGCGCGGCCACCTTGAACGACTTCCATCGCGGCTTGTTGCTGCTCTTCAGGAAGAGTGCCAACCCACTGATTGAACTGTTCGCTCTGGAAAATCTCTTGGAAGTCATCATGCGCATCGGCAATCTGGCCAAAGTGCATGGCTTGGAAAGCCTCTTGCACATCATTGATGGCTTGGGCGATCACTTGCTTGACCGTACCGATTTCACCGTTGTCACCAACAACTGGAGCAGACTTGGCGGAATGGGATGCAATCTTGGCGATCATTTGAACGAACTCATCGCCAAAGTCTTCGGCCAGTTTGGCCTTGATGGCATTAACTTCTTCATCGCTGGTATCGTCAGCAGCAGGCTGATTGCCTAACTCGGCTTCACGCATGGCCAGTTCTTCTTCGCGCTTCTTCAGACGGCCTTCCCAAGACTTCTGGCGCTGGATGTCTTCAGGAGACATAGCTTCATCATCAACGTCGCCTTCAGGAGAAGCCATCTCGGCCTGCTCTTCAGCAACCGGCTCACCTTCAGCAGCGGCTTCGGCAGCAACAGCTTCTTCAGCCGGCGCTTCACCAAACTCAGAGGCGGCTTCAGGGATGTCGATAACAACAGCAGCGGCAGGCGCTTCAGTAGAACCTTCTGGCGCAGACTCAGCCGGCGCATCGTTCTTGTTATCTTCGGTAACGCCCTCGTCGGCAGCAGCCGGGAGCATCGTTTCATCTTCGCCGTTGAAGGCTTTGCTAAATTCTGATTGCATGTTGAGTTCCTTAAATGAAAAACCCGCCATGCAAGCAAGTGGCGGGTGAATTTGTATCCTTCTCACGAAGGGCAATTGCACTTGCTGAACGCGATTGTTTGGCCGGCAACCAATGACGCAGACAAAAGAAAACCGCCCGGAGGCGGCTTCTATCTAGTTCTATCTGGTTTCGTGTAGAACTCAGTCGAACGTATATCCCGTACTTGCACCACCCGGATCAACCATAGAAGCCCGGAGCGCCATCAGTTGCTTGATGCGAACCTGTGCATCGGCCAGCTTGTCTTTCCCGCAGTTGGTCATGTTGATCTGGTGCTGAACCAGCAGCGCATTGATCCAATCAACAACAGCCTTGTACTGGACTGAACCAGAATGGAGGCGCATATCTGAATAGGCGTCCATCGTTTCGCGCATGGCTGCGTTTGCGTCTAGGTTGGGAATCATTTCTTTGTGCCGCCTTCGTTGAATGCTCTGGAAAACTCTTCGCGCTCAAACTGTTCCTTTGTTGCGCCAACAGAGTCTGGATCAACACTATGCTTTCGCATGTAATGCTCTTTCCATGCGGTAGGGTGATCCTCTGACTTCAGCATCTCACCGCTATCAAGCGATGAAGGCCAGTGATACTTGCCGCCATCAAACTCGCTGCGCACAGGGCGTTTTCCAGCCGCCCACGCTTTTCGATAGTCGTAATCCTTGGTATCAAGATCCGGCTCTTCGCCATACTCTTTAGAGAATTCCTTGTGCCATTCTGTGCCGCGTATGCCGGCCTGAAATTCCTGCTCGTTGAATTCGCTCATCACATAATCTCTTCAGTCTGAATCCCTGCTCTCTGACCTTCATGCGACGAATCAGGAACCATCTCTGCGCCATCAATCTGAGCCTGCTGCGGCATCGGAGCCTGCGCTTGAGGCGGAGCTTCACCTTGCATCGGTTGAGCGCCTTGGGCCATTGCTGCGCCAGAGCCATCGACATCATCCATGTCTTTCCAGCCTGCAGAGCGAAGGATTGCATCACCAGCCGGCGCAATGGTCGGATTAGTCGAAGCCACGCCGGCAGACTGCATTGCCGAGTAAGTGCTTTCAACTCGCTTGAGCATTGCTTCAGCATCGGCCTTGGCTGCATCAGCTTGAGCCTTGGCTGCTTTGGCATTGATCTCGGCAACCTGACCTTGCATCAAAGCCATTTGAAGTTGCTGCTGCATCTGAGCCATTTGATTCTGCATCTGCATGGCAGGAGAGTTCTGATTCTCGTCAAACTCTTCCTGAGACATAACGATGTTGGCCAGATCCAATACCTCGGCCTGCTGCAGCGTTAGGTCATTCCACTTCACCATGCCACGCTGTTCAGGCTGCATGGTGGAAACGAACTGAGTCAATGCCTGTGCGCGAACCTCTTTGGCCACCATTGAAGAAGCGCCCTTGGCCACCACGTCAAAGTCGCCCTTGATCGACTGATCACGCGAATACTTCATGTTCCAATGATAGAGGCCAGAAATGAAAGGCTTGGTAATGCCTTCATCCCAATTAACCACCAGATCCTTGAGCGCGATGTTTGCCTGTCCGAGTAGCATCGACAAGCCACCCATTGTGCCGGCAGCGCCATTGCTCTGAGAATTGTCGCCATAGGTGAATTTGGGTATAGCCAGCGTTTCATCAGCATTGTTGTCGAATAGTTCAAGAATGCCCTGAAGCTCTGCCATGTGCGAATTGAACTGCAATTCACGGATAGCTGGATATTGGAAGTCGCCACCAGTGCGCGGCCACACCTTGCCCGGATAGATGTCGGTCAGGTTTGCATTCACCGGGAAGGCAGGAACGAAGACTTCAAACTGTGGGCCAGCAGTGACAGCGGCGTTATCCAGAATCATCCGGGCTGCGGCGTTGATCATCTCCTGATCGTCGCGCATGATCGAAGCGATACCTTCACCGAAAGGAGAGGTTTCATCCTTGTCGAAGAAGTAAAGCTCATACGGCCACTCAACGCCTTCAATTGGCGAGAGGATGGCTTTGACTACTTGGCCATCAGGGAAGATCCAGAGGTTAGAGAAGAACGCTTCATGCATTCGCTCAGTCGGGATCTTGACGCCACAAGATGCCAGCACTTCACCGGACAGCCAGCCATTGCGTTCATAGATGTCGTATTGACCGTTGTAATGGTTTGACGTGATCCGCTTCTGCTCACCCATGATGCGGATATGCTGCTCGTAGTTCATCAGTTTGATGAAGCCATCAGGATGAACGTCGATATACGCCTTGATCGTTGCCGTGTCGAATGTCTTGCGATCAGCCAGATTCACCAGATCAGCACGCGACAGACGATGATGCTCCCATGTGTAACGACCTTTGCGGAAGTCGATCACGGTCATGTCTGGATACCAGCGCCAAATCGGCGTGTCAGTAATGAACGGTGCAGCGAATGACTCACGCTTCTGGCTGAACTTATGGCCATCCCAAACGTAAGACAGACGATTGCGGCGCTCTACCAACGGGCCTTTGAGGATGCCTGTGCCGTACAAGTTGCCAGAGTGAAGGACTTTCCGGGCTACGTCACGATAACGAGACTCGGCCAGTTGATCATCAATGCGGCTTCCCATTCGCTTCGCACACTCGGTAACGAACTCACGGACGGCCTTGCGCATTTCCCGTTTGTTGGGAGCGCGTTGCAGTTGCATGGCCAGTCGTTTGCCAATCTCCTTGCGTACTTCATCAGGAACGGAAGGCTCAGGCGTTGCTTCAACAGAATAGTTTCGCTCACGGTTAGCCGGGAACAACAGATCCATCAGACGCGCATCGACTGATTCAACCTTGACACGGGTTTTGCGCAGGAAAGACTTGGAGCCTTTCATCTTGGCTTCTACATCCGGCTCGTAGATACCTTTGTACTGGCGAAGGTCTTTGAGCCAACGCTGCTCGGCTTCGATACGATGAGTTTTGGCAATCTCGAATTCACCGAGAAGATCAGCGCCAAGACTGAACAGAGGATTCTCCATAGGCGAGTTGTCGCCTTCAAAGATTCGCTCGGCTGCTGCGGAATATTGAGCCTGCTCGGCGGCTGATTGCTGAATCGTCATTGACGTGTCCTGAATATGGGAATACTCAGGGAATTGTCATGTCGGCAACCAATGGCGCTTTTGTACTAATTCATAACGAGATTAGTAGAGAATTAGTAACCTGCTCTGGTAGCTGGATTAGAAGCAAAGCGCTGCATGTTCATGTCGCCCTGTAGGATAGGATGACCGTAACGCTGATCACTTCTGCCTAGCTGGTCGGCACACATGCCTAGATAACGGAATGCATCAGCGCCGTGACTGAACTCATCATGGACAGGCGCTCCCGGCTCCAGCGTTTGAGAATTAACCGAGCGACGGTATCGCTTCAGGCACTCAATCAGTCGTGCTGCTTTCTCAGAATCAAAGTAGCAGCGCTTGAATACCATACGTGCGTGCTTAATTCCTTCTTCAATAGAGATGCGGGGATTGATCTCTACGTGACAGTTCATTCCCTCCATGATCTCTTTGGAGGATTTACCTGTCTTGAAGTCTTTATGTTCGCCATCGTGAGGAAGCCACCATTCACCGATGTTGCGGTAACGCGCCCTTGCCTCGCCAACATACCAATCCAGTGTCTTGAATGACTGTTCGATGTAATCGATGATGCGAAGCTCTGATGCCGACTTCTGCACAAAGATAACAGTCATGGCGTCATTCCATCCAAGATCCAGCACACAATGCACAGGCAACGCAGGATCATGCGGCACATTGCGAATCAGCTTGTTGGTTGTCGCGTATTCCAGTTCGTTTGAGTAGATAGCGCCAGAGACAGCAGCCTTGCACTTGCCTTCCCAAATATTGTCGTAGTCTTCCATATTGGTCAGCAGGCAATGCTGGCGATCAGCCTCTAGGACTTCAGGGAACCACGGATTGTCATGGTAATTGACAAAAGCAACATGAGAGTCAGGCGGAGGATTCTTCACAAACCTAACGTAAGTTTCATCAGTATCAAGGTCAGGATTGAAGCTAATCCATACCTCAGACTTGTTCTTACGAATCGTCGGCGTAAGCGTGTTCCAGCTTTTCTTTGAAATTGATTGAGCCTCTTCACACCAAACAACGTCAACACCCTCAAAAGATTTTATGGAGTCTGCGGTTTGATTTGATAGGCCAGAGAACAGGAACTCGCTACCATTCTTTCCGCGAATCTCAGTCTCAAGGATGCGGAAGTGCTTTTGCAATCCAAGAAACTCTATTTGGTCACAGAGCAACTTATGAACCGAGTCTTTGATTGACTTTTGAACTTCACGGGTACAGAGAACACGAGTCCTTTTTCTTGCTGCACGAAGCAGAAGCGCCTTGGCAAAGCTGTGCGACTTTCCAGACCCTCGACCTCCATACGCGACTTTAAACCGCTTCGGGAAGAATAGGAACGTCAGCTTGTCAGGAACATCAACCTTCAATTCGTTAGTCATCAACCTTGACGCCATTGACGATCATCACCAGCGGCTCTTGAGTCTTGCTGTCAGCGTCATCATCCTTCAGGCCAAAGATGTTGTCTGATCGCTCTTGGAGCTTCAGCTTTATCTCAACGAGGTTCTTGTAAGCCTGAGTTGCTTTGAGAATGTCACCAATACCATCCAGTGATGCCAATTCTTTTTCCAACTTAACCTGCAACAAATCAGCCTTTCCGATTTCGGACTTAACCTGTTCTCGTTGCTGAATCCTGACGCTTGCAGCATTATCAGCGGCCTGCTCAATAGCGCTTTTTAGTGTTTGTGCTGATTGCTGTGAAGATTGCTGTGCAGATTGCTCAATTAGCTCTTCAACATCAATTGCTGCGAGTTTGGCTTTTGTTCGCTCTCTAATGGCAGCATCAAGGTTGCGCTTCCATCCTTCTTTCTTTGACTTGAGCGTAATCGAAGAAGCACCAACACCACACTCAGCAGCTATCTCACGCACCGTCATCTGATTAGCTATGTAGAGCTTCTGGATCTTCTCCCAGTCGATGTCGTTGCGTCTTCCCATCTCACACCACCTTGAACGCGAAGATACGGTCTTGGAGGATGCAGGCGTAAGTTTGCATGGCATCTCTCTGCAGGATTAAGCGGTACTGCTCATCGGCATCCAGATCCTCAAAGGTTTCCGACCCCATGAAGGCAATCAGGCTGTCGAGCTTCTTCACCAGTTCTTTGCGCTCTTCGATCACGCGCTGCTGGAAGGGTGAATACTTTGACTCTTCCTTGGCGGCTTTAAATGCTTCACGCAGGAAGTTTTCCATTGGTAGTTGGCTCATTGGACTGTTCCCGCGCACTCTAAGTCTAGGAGTTTGAATTGCTGAAAATCTTCCTCGTCCATTGTTCTGAACAGGATGACTTCATCCAGCGCTTCCTGAAGGAACTCGCCCCATGATGAGTCATCACTTTCATGGTTTAGGCTGACGGCCATTTGCAGAAGAGCGTAAGCGGCTTCAGCGGTTGTGATTCCTGATCCTGAGTTGGCTTGCTGGTTGATAACTTCCTCAAGCCTCGAGCCTAGCTCGTTGATTGCTGCTTCAAGCGGTTCGCGTTCTGTAATCATTGCAGCATCCCTTCCAGTTTGGCCCCTACCGATTCAGTGTCATCACTACCTTGAATCACATGGCGATATGCGCTGGCCGGGTAGAGATTGCCGGTCTTGATCCACTCACCTAGCTGCAAGTGAGCGATGGCGATTTCAGCGACTTTTGGGTTTTCGTGGGAAGCGTATGGAACATCCCCGGCAGCGAACAACCGGGAGAGTTTGACCATGCCATCGATGCCGGCCTTTGAAGTTACGCGGCGCTTCGCCTGCCAAGGGGCCGGAGCGAAGGTAGAAGTAGAAGTTTTGTTCATTCTGCCATTCTGTGATTTACACCCAATGGCGTACTGAAAATAAATTCAATACTTCCTTGAAAAGCACGATATTCGTGCTAAGATGGAATCTAACACCTCACCACCAGCGACCACCTTCAGGAGTAATGAAATGTTCAACCAAATCGAATTTGATAACGTAGCAACCGACTCAGAAGCCATGAGCGAGTTTGCCTGCAACATCGGCGGCGAAGATGGATTCAAAGACCGCCAGTGGATTCTCACCTCTTACGATGTTTGGGTTCGCAATCCTCATTACCAAGGCCCGGCACAGCGCCACCCTGAAGATTGGGGCTACGACGATGAAGAAAATGATGCGCCTTATGCCGCACCGAGCATGAATGCAGCGCCAGTTGCAAATTGGCCAGAAAACAACGAAGACATCCCTTTCTAATCAACCGGAGATCACCATGACCACGCGAATCGTTCTTAACAACCACACTGCCCAAACTGCAATCATGCGTAGCTGCGTATTCCACGGCGACACCGCAGGCAAGATCACAGTTCAGGAACACTTTGATCGCTTCTTCGTCTTTGACACCACGGACGTATGGACTTCTGACGGATGGCTGATTGCTTCTTGCTTTGAGTCTGATCGTGGCATCTCACACCAGATGCGCAAGGGCTATCAGGTTCAGCAGGCCATTCTTCCTGCTGATGAGGTTTTGTTCTACCAACCGAATCAAGTTACCAAGCGCCACGGATTCTGAGTCTCTACCACCAAGCCTACGGGCTTGCTAGTACGGATTTATTAACCAACTGGAGATTGAAATGAAATTCCTAGTGATGCAAACCACCGAAACTGGCGAAGTATTCTGCGTTCAAGAGTTTGACGCTTGCTGTGACGCTGAATTCTGGATTGACGAGAACGAGGAAGGCTTCCCGGAAAGCAAGTTCCGCATCGAAGCTCAGGCCGATCCGTTTAGTCCTTGGATCATCTGCCCACGCTGCGAAGGCGAAGGAAAGAACTCGCGCCACCTTGGCTCTATTAACCGCGAAGAGTGGGATGAGGATGAGTTTGAAGACTACATGGCCGGCGCTTATGACCGCCCATGCTCATGCTGCAAAGGCTCTGGCAAGATCCGCGCTGATGACTACGATCAGTTCGTTGAGCAAGACCGTATGAACCATGAAGATTATCGTGTCCAGTGCGCAGAAGATGGCCGTGCTGATGACTTTTGGCAATTCAACTAAGGAGTTAATCATGTCGATCAAGATCACCACCCCGCGCCGCACCATTGAAACCGTGACTCATTACCTTGCCTACTCTATCGGCAATGATGGTTGCGGCTACAGCTTCCCTTGCGATGAATCTGGAGTCATCTTCCCGCTCGACAACGAGGCGGCTAAGGATAACTTCAAGCGCTGCCTATCTGGCGAAGATGGCATCACGTTTGATGGCCTGAAGACGCACACCAACCGTTACCGCGCCCCTGCAGAAGCACTCTGCACCTGTGGCCGTACAGTTTATCTGGATGATCCTCTGGATAACGAATGCGAGTGCGGCAAGTGCTACAACATGAGCGGCAAGCAAGTAACGCCAAGCTGGCAGTGCGACGAGCAGGGCAACCCTTACGAGGATAATTAAATGAACATCGACCTTAGCCAGATCAAGTCATACGAAGAAGACATGGCGAAAGCCAAATCTGATCTTGAGAAGGCAAAACGCCAGCTTGAATACAATCGCCTTCAGATCAAGCAGTCACGCGAAGCGCTCAAACGCGCCAAGTCTAGCCCTTTGATCAAGGCATTCATCAAGTCCATGCCGAAGGATCATGTTGATGTAATGCCAGCGCCACAAATGGTCTATGTCAGCGTAGTTCTGTCCTGCCTATGCGCAAGCCTGTACTCTGGAGTTCCAAGCGAACTGGGGCTTACTCTGATTGAACAGAAGGCAATCCATCAGGGTATTGGATCACCAGTGCTTAGCACCTACAGGAAAGATGGATTTCTTTTTTACATCACAACACACGTTAGATAAAACATGAACTCCCCAACCAAAGAGCAGATCCAGCAGGCCCGGAAGGATGCTGGCCTTACCCAAGTACAGGCTGCTGAACTTGTCTATTCGACCCGCAGGACATGGCAGGATTGGGAGTACGGTGTAAGCCCCATGCACCCGGCGATATGGGAACTCTTCCTAATCAAAACAAAGCCCCGCTAGTCGGGGTTTTTTATTGGCAAAACAGTAATCCACGATGCAATCGAAAACTCTCCGCACTTTGGGCT